>Ga0123353_10013029_pt1 | contig 11879 bp, 11 predicted proteins | sample TergutLab28metaG_3_FD_92763 | JGI IMG/M metagenome (GOLD analysis project Ga0123353, IMG submission 92763) | Labiotermes labralis P3 segment gut microbial communities from Petit-Saut dam, French Guiana - Lab288 P3 | ecosystem: Host-associated > Arthropoda: Insects > Digestive system > Gut ... | reverse complement strand
GTCCCGCGCACGTTGATATCAAACATCGCGTCCCAATCCTCGGCTGTGATCTCAAGCGACGGGACTTTTTTGTTCAGGCCCTGAGAATTGACCAGGATATCCACTGTCCCCATGAGCTTGACGCACTCGTCAGCAAGGTTCTGAATGCTGGCAGGATCCAATACGTCTACCGTCAGGCAGGCTACGTCTTTACCGGTTTCTTCCTTGATAGCTGCCGCGGCGGCTTCAAGCGTTTCCATTTTCCGGCTCGCGATCACAACGTCGGCGCCCGCAAACGCGAGACCTCCGGCTATCGCCTGTCCGATCCCTCCGCCGCCGCCTACGACGACAGCTTTTTTGCCTGTTAAATCAAAAAGGTTCTTCATTTCATATTCCTCCCATCATCCTAGCTTTTCGGCGGCACGAGGGCTACCAGCATCTGTGTCACGCCCGACCCCGTGTTTACGACGCTTTTATTAGTCCCGCCTCCGCAGTGGAAGGTATCTCCCTCATGCAAAACTGTCTCTTCGTCGTCGGTCTTAAGTGTCATCTCTCCCGAAATGATGTAGTAAATGCTTTCCAGTGGGTTATTGCCGAATTCGCACCCGCCGCCGGGCTCAAAATGTGAAAGCCCCATTATCATGCTGCCGTCGTTCACATCATCCGGATTGTGCAGGCGTGTAGCCTTGACGTCATAGTGGCCCGGCGCTTCATATTCATAAGCGTCTTCCTTGCGTACGATTTTGTATGACATTTTTCATTCTCCTTTCGCTTACATAATTTTTATTATTGTTAACAGGATTATTATTTGTTCCTGCTGAACAGTCTCTGGATGTAATCACCCGCGTTGGCGCCGCCATGAGCTTCGTCGGCATAGCCGGTACCGCCGTAGAAGTAGTCTCTTGTCGGAACGTCATTCAGATCGTCTTCGTCGATCTCAGCGAGACAACGGGCTATCGCTCCGTCGCCCATATACCACCGCAAAGGATAACAGATGAACTTAAAGCGTTTGCCGGCGACCTTGGCCAGGTCTCCGCCGAGGTTCTCAACGCCTACGATGCCGTTGCCGAGCATAAGCTTGTGACAAGGCTCCCAGGTTCCCCAACCGCTGTGCGCTTCCAGGAATCCATACTTCTCGTCATACTTGGCCTGGCCGTGCAGCTTGATATATTCGAACTTATCAAACTCGGCAAATGCCTCTTCCCCGAACAACATCTTGTACTCGTCTACGACCTTCATGCCTGTGTGACCGACCAGGTTCAGCGCAGTACCGCCGTTGGTGCCGATCGCGGTATGAAGCGGATGATCCAGCGCCTGCTGGTCCATCGCGACGCATTTGACCTTTTTGTCCACAAACCAGTGGCCGGCGTCAACGCCTACGCCGATCGCGTAATGGTAGTAGGCCTTGGAATCGTCATATAATTTGTGCATTCCTGTTTCAAGCACGACGACCATCCCTTCAAGCTCACTGGGTTTGATATTTGCTTTTTCACAGGCCGCTTCTATTTCTTTCGGGCCGTAAAGCTGCCATGGCTCGGCTTCGATCGCCAGACAAACGGCGTCCCCGGTATAAGCGTCTATGGGCATCTCGTGAGTGTAGCGGGCGCGACGTCCGTCGAACTCATACTCCATAACGTGTCTTGGCGCGTCGCAGTGGGTCCCGGTGTGCTGAGGAACATTGATCCACTGTGTTAATACTCCGCTCTTCGCCATCGAGTGGGTACTGGTTACGGTCGCCTTCTCAAAATACGGCCACCGGGGAGCCTCCGCGCTGAATGGATGACTCAAATCAACTAATACTTTCTTACCCATTTTCTTCCCTCCTTAATAGACAAAACTTATCGAAAAAAATTCGCGACACGCCAGGGTCATTTTGAGTTCCCCAGGATCACTTCCTAAGATATAATATACTACTTTTTGCCGCATCGCTACTTACAATAATATCATCATGCTGTTGGTATTCCGCACAAAATATTGTTTACTAAAAGTTATAATATATTACTTTTTGCCGCATTTATACTTCCATAATACCATCATGCTATACATAATTCGCACAAAAAATTATTATCCAATGGTCACTAAACTTTAATGCATCAATTCTATTTAACATCCCCCTGAAATTCATTGATTTTTTACCGGTTTGAGTTTTCTTCTTATTGAAATAATCTCTATTTTTTTTGAGTTGATGAATCCCATAATACCCTTCGGGGCGACCAGGATGACAACGATGGCGATCACGCCGAGTATGAGCATCCCGAACCCGGGATAATTGTAAAGATACTGATTAATGATCACATAAAAGACGGCGCCGATGATCGGGCCTTCGATGGTCCCAATACCGCCAATGATGACCATGAAAACCATCGCGACTGTCCAGTTGATCCCGAAAGCGGTAGACGACTGGATGAACCCAAGCTGCAAATACATGATCCCGCCTGTTATACCTGTCACAAAAGTAGCTATGATAAAGGATTTAAGCTTTGTGAAATAGAGCTCGATCGCGCTTGTCTCGGCGGCCGATTCATTGTCTCTCATCGCCATGAGCGACAAGCCGAATTTTGACTTGAGCAGGAAGTATACCAGAAGAACCGTCGCAAGGCCGAGGATGAGGCCGATATAGTAAAGGCTTGTAAATGAAATGCTGAACGCCACAGAAATATTCATGCCCATGCCTGCGCCAATATATTCCCAACTGCCGAAGAGGACAAGCAATGTTTCCGCGATGATCCAGGAACCAATCGTAAAGAAGACGCCCCTCATCTTGAATATGGGTACGGAAATGATCAACGCGAAACCCACGGAAACGAGGCCGCCGGCCAGGATGCCGAGGGGGATCGGCAGGCCCATCTTTTGCGATACTATTACAAGCGTATACCCTCCGAGACCTATGAATATTTGGTTTCCGAGGGAAACGAGACCCGTAAAACCGGCAAGAAGATTCCACATCTGCCCCAGCGCCATGTAAATAAAAATCAGCGTCAGAACGGTTGTGACGCCGGTATCGGCGAAGTTGGGGGTCAGGAAAAGGATGACGATCGCGGCCAGTAAACCTGATAGCTTTATTATTGTCGGCTTGCTCAGGTTCCTCATATCATTTCCTCGCCGCTCCGGCCAAAAGCCCGTTTGGTTTGATCGTCAAAATGACCAAGAGCACGATATATCCCGTCACTAATTGATAAGTCGGTCCGAAGAAATATCCTCCAAGCAACTGGGCGATGCCGAGCACCAGCCCTCCGACAAGCGTGCCCATCAGGTTGCCCATGCCGCCGATGACCACAACGCCAAACGCGGTGATAAGGTATGATGTGCCTGTTGACGGATAGAAAACGTATGTCATACCGAGAAGCAGCCCCGCGATGGCCGCAACGACCATTGCGATGACCATAGCGATACTGTACATCTTTTTTGTTCCGATACCCATTAACTCGGCAGCAGTCGGGTTGTCCGATGTCGCCCTGATGGCGCGTCCCAGGAATGTACGTTTCATGAGAAGGTTAAGGGCTACGATGACGACCACCGCGACGACAAAATCAAGCAGGTACAACGACGAGATCGATATCAACTCCGACGTGAAAACATTGCTCGTCGACAGCGAATTGTAGATCGTCTGTGAGTTCGCGCCAAATACCTGCAAAAGGACATTTGCCAGTATGATAGACACGCCGAATGTGACAAGCAAGGGCGCGGTCGGGCCTGTGCCCATGACCCTGTTGACAAGAACGTTTTGGATAAGAAACCCAAAAATCATCATACATCCGATAGACACGATGAGCGCTATTATGATATTTCCCGTTACCGCTCCGATAGTCATGCAGAGGTAGGTGCTCAGTATCACAAGGTCGCCGTGAGCCAGGTTTGTCAACCGCATTATACCGAATACAAGAGACATACCTATAGCCAGGATCGCGTACAAACCACCAAGAAAAACACCGTTTAGCAGTATCTGAAATATCTCCATACCCTACTCCTTGTCACCTGTTTCGGACCCGGAATATTTTTTTAGTCCGAAATAAGCGTCGGATACTTCCTCTTCTGAAAGCTCGCCCGAATACCCTTCGAGGACTACACTTCCTTTTAATATTATATACGCGTAGTCGGAGTATAAAAGGCTCCGTTTCATGTCCTGTTCTACCAGGATAATAGTCACGCCTTCCGCCTTGATTTTTTCCAGAGTCTCATATATGTCCTGTATTATCACGGGCGCCAACCCGAGAGATATCTCGTCACACATGAGGATCCTGGGCATCGACATGATCGCTCTGCCGATGGCCAGCATTTGTCTCTGCCCGCCGGAGAGAAAGTCTGCGGTCTGTTCAAACTTTTCCTTCAACATCGGGAAAAGTGAGAGTACCTTATCCATGGATTCATCCATGTGTTTGCGCGCCTCGGGGAGGTAAGCCCCGAGCATCAGGTTTTCCCTAACGCTCAGTTTTTCAAATACCTGACTGCCTTCAGGGGAGAGGCAGATGCCCTTGGATACGATCTTATTTGTCGCAAGCCCCTGGATCTCCTGTCCTTTTAGCAATACTTTTCCGCTCGTAGGTTTATTGATACCCATGATCGTATTAAGCAGCGTGGATTTACCGGCGCCATTTGAGCCAATAAGCGATACCACGCTTCCATTTTCAACCTGTATCGAAACGTCGTTAAGCGCCTTGAACTGGTTGTAGTGCACGGTCAGCCTGTCAACGGATAAAAGGATATCGTTTTGATTATCAGCATTCATATCAAGCAAGTCCCCAGATAAACATCGCGGCATTCCTGGCTGCGTATTACTTCGTTCGGGTGCCCGCAAATTACGTCCCGGCCCTCGGCCATCAATAAAACGCGGTCGGTGCCTTCGTGCATTGTTTTCAGAACGTGTTCGATCCAAATAACTCCAATGCCCTGCCCTTTTACCATATTCACAAGATCGATGATCGTGTCCGCTTCGGCTTCCGTCAGACCGCCGGCAACCTCGTCAAACAGCAGCAGCTCGGGATTTGACGCCAGTGAGCGTCCTATTTCCAAACGCTTGCGATCCAACAGTCCAAGTTCGCCGGCGAAGCGGAGCAGTTTGTCGTAAAGGCCGATCTGTTCCGCCAGCTCCGTAGCCTTGTCAATAGCCTCATTCTGGCTCGTGTTATCGCCGAAGGCTTTGCCGACCATCATATTTTCCAGGACGGTCATGTTTTCGAAGGGCCTGGGGACTTGGAAAGTCCTCCCTATCCCCTTCCTGCAGCGCTTAGTGATGCTAAGGTCAGTAATATCCTCGCCATTAAAAATCACCGCCCCTTTCGCCGGCGGCAGTATGCCTGTCAGTATATTCAGCATCACGGTCTTGCCGGCGCCATTAGGGCCGATGACACCCAATACCTCGCCTTTGTCGACTTCGAGATTTAGCGATTTCAATACATGGTTGTCCCCGAATGAAATCGCTAAATCTTTTACTGTCAATAAGAGCATATATTATGAACCGATCAGCGCCGTCATCGGCGTATCAGAGAGCGGAACGAGAGGATTGAATGTATTCGCTACGATATTCTGGGTCCATTTGCCATCGGCCGATACTACCCACTGGCCGCCCATGAGCATCGGCTCGCAGTATTGTAATTCGTTGTAGGTAATGTGCCCGATCACGGTATTAAGGTCTGTCGCGGCGATAGTATCCCTCAGGGTCTGCGCATCGAGTGTTCCGGCTCGTTTGAGCGCGTCTATGAGGATTTCCATGTTTGCGTACTTATATCCGATGACCGCTGAAGTTTGTTCGCCTGTGGTTTGCTCGTACCAGTTGCTCAGTTCTGTCGCTGAGATACCGAACAAGTCGGAAGTATATGGTGCGGTAGGCGTCCACCAGATTTCCGTAGAAAGATACTCTGTACCGATAGTAGCCGCGTTATCCGGGAAGAGAGCGGCTCTGCCGATCGCTACTATTTTCGGTATGTAGTCCGCCTGTTGGAATTGGTTCCAGCATGTTGAGAAATCGGGCAGATTCATGTTGCCGGTAATGATCTCAACCCCTGCGGCTTTGAACTGGTTTATCATCGAAGTGTAATCATTTGTACCTACAGTTATAAGACCGGGGTCGACTATAGTGTAACCTCTGGCCTCGGCTTCGTCGATAACTGGCTGGCGGGTGGCCGCGCCGTCCTGATTGTCCATCAGAAGGCCGACGACCTTATTAGTGTCCAGCTTGTCCCACATATCTACCATGACGGTGGCGAACATATCAAACGTAAACCCTACGTGGAATGACCAGTAGTGATCGCTTTCTCCAAACCAGGGGTCAGACGGAGCCTCTACTGTTACACAAGGCATCTGGTAGCGCTCAGCTGTGGCGGATACAGGGTTGACTGTAAGCGGTGTATGCGAACCCGTCATGACATTGACCTTGTCCTGGGTGATGAGCTTGGTCGCTGCTTCTGACGCCTTCGTAGGATCGCTTTCACTATCGTAAGTGATGAGCTTTATTGGGACTTGCGCACCGTATTCTTCAATGAAAATCCCCCCGTCGGCATTGATCTCATCTATGGCCTTTTGTTCGACGTCCGGGGACCCTACGCCGAAGCTTGCGAGAAAACCGGTAAGCGGCACGACGCGCCCGACGAGTATCGTGTCGCCGCTGCCCGTATCCGTGCTGCCTGTACCTGATTCGGACGTTCCCGTTCCGGATGTGGCCGGGGCGGAACCGCCGCCGCAGGCTGCGAGCGAGAACGTGATCGAAAAGACGAAAACAAGTGATAACAATATCGCAAGTACTTTTTTATTGTTCATAATAAACCTCCTATAATCTGTTCTACTTAATCGATATTTTCTAATTATATTACATGAATGCCGCCTTATATTCTACTGGCGGCTTATTACTTTTTTTTCAAGTATTATGCGAATTTTAATTCGGTCGTTTCCGCTATCCCTTCCCGTTGTACGCCGCGGGCATACGGTATTTCGGGATATCCAAAGCCCATAATAAGGCAGTAATAGCGGTCCTCCGGGACCTTCAGCATTTTTTCTATTTCGGGCATTTTCGAAAGAGCTCCCACAGGATATGACATGATGATCGAGCCGATGCCCCTCGACGCGCAGATCAGGTCAAACCAGGCCGCCGCGAGGATCGGGTCAGTCATCCACTGCCCCAGATTCTTAAGAGAATGTATCACGAGGATATGAGGGGCGTTTACGAAAAACATGTCGCCGGGGTTTCTGTACCCTTCCAGATCGGCCTGCATCTCAAACATTTCTTTCGTAAACGTACCGGGGTAAACGCCCTGCTCCGCGAGCCTGAACGCCTCGTCGCGGACCAGTTTCCGAAACTTGTCCATTTCCTTTTTGTCGTAAACGACGTTGAAATAAAGCGTTTGCCTGTTGCTTCCCGTAGGTACGTTTTCGAGCAGCTTCAGCATCTCGTCTATCACATCCCTCGGCACTTCCCGGTCCTTGTAACTTCTGCATGAGCGGCGGTTGCGCATAAGAGCCTCGAGCTGCCCGGCGTCCGCCTGCCCTTCGGGCAGTATGGAATCATCAGGGTTTTTATCCAGTATGGATATCGCGCCCTGAGGACAGACCGCAAGACAATGCTGGCACCGGTAGCACCCTTCCCATCCGACTATACCGTCTTTTTCTTTCGGTAGATAAGGATGGTTTTCTTCGTCAGGCTTCAATAACGCGGACGAGCAGGTTTTGATGCATGAACCGCAGGCGGTGCACTTTTCCTTATCGACTGTAAAGTTAAAACTCTTCATTTTAATCACTCCATCCAGAGGACTTCTCTGTCTATACTGCCTATGTCTTTCGCGCCTGTAAGGCTCATGATCCTCCTGAGTTCCTCGGTCAGGCCTGTGATCATTTCACAGACCCCCCGGCTCCCTCCCGCGGCAAGGCCTGCCATCACTGTCCTGCCGACCAGGACGCCTGTCGCCCCGAGAGCCAGTGCTTTAAACACGTCCGAGCCCCTGAGGATGCCCCCGTCAAGTAATACCGGGATCTTTCCGCCGACGAGCTTCGCGATTTCCGGCAGTATCCTCAGCGCAGGCACCGCGTAATCGATGATGGAACCGCCATGGTTCGTCACGTCGATCGCCGCCGCCCCGCACTCAAGCGATTTCTCCGCGTCCTGCAAGCTTAAAACGCCCTTCACAACGAACGGGAGCTTGGTCGCCTCTATATACTGCCTGAGGTCGGACCGGGATACCGGAGCGAACCACTCTGTTCTGATCAGGCTGTCTTTCAGTTTGCCGCCGAGCCCGAAATTCACATCCATACCAACGGCGATAGCGCCCAGTTTTTCCGCGTACTCGATCGCTTTAAAAATATCGTCCTTGTCTTTGTACGGTTTGATTACCTTTATCGTGCTCGCGCCGGTATTAACGATGGAGGCAAACTCCTCCTCATCGCCGATCCCGGCCCACATGGCGGCGCCCGCGTCAAATGTGCCCTTTGCCACCTCAGCCATCCCGTTTTCACATATGCCGTCAAGCCCCGACAGGGCCGCAGGCATCACGGGTGTTTTAAATTCCTTGCCAAAGAAGGTGACGTCTGTGCTGGCCTGGACGGCGTCCAATACGCGGGTCTCGATGGCTATGGAGTCAAAATACTCCCTCGTCATCCTGACGACAGCTCCTGTCTCAGCGCCGACCCGGGCCCCGATATGTTTTTCCGCGAGGATCTGATTGCCCTCTTCCAGAAGTTTACCTATCATTTCTTGCCTCCTACTTAAGATCGCCCCTGTCAAAGACGTCTCTCAGCATGATGATCTTTTGTATTTCATTGGTCCCTTCGTATATTTCCGTTATCTTCGCGTCCCTGTAGATCTCGTTGACTTTATAATACGTATCCGGCTCGGCTCCCAGCTCCTGCATATACCCGTATCCGCCGAACAGCTGCACCGCGTCTTTCGCTATCGTCGCCGCTACCTCGGTGGCGTAATATTTGCCCATAGCAGACTCAGGTTCCGCGTAAACGCCTTCTGTGTCCCTCCTGATCGCCGCTTTATAGACGATATTCCTCGCGCTCTCGATCATCGTCATCCACTCAGCCGTCTTGAACTGCCAATGCTGATACTGCGAGAGCTTCTTCCCAAACGACTCTCTTTTTTTCATATAGTCCACGGATTCGTCGAACGCCGACTGCGCCATGCCTACGCCTGTGGCGCCGATGCCTACCCTGCCGAAGGCCAGCGTGCCCAGCGAGATCTTAAGGCCGTCGCCTATTTCTCCTATCATGTTTTCAGGCGGGATCTTTACGTTTTCGAATATCAGATCACATGTGAGCTGCCCCTTGTTGCCTATCTTGATATCCGTCTTGCCGCGCGTAACGCCCGGCGCGTCCAGCGGGACGAGGAACTGTGTCAGAGAATCCCCGGTCCGGCAAAGCGCCGTAACATAGGCGGCCACAGGCCCGTTGGTGATAAAACGCTTACGGCCGTTGATCACCCAGCCTCCGTCGTCCTGCTTCTCGGCGGCTGTTTGGATCGTCGCGACCCTTAAGTCCGTGCTTGCGTCCGGTTCGGTAGTCGCGAAGCACCCCGCCACTTCCCCTGATATCAATTTGGTCAGATATGTCTGCTTGAGATACTCCGATCCGAACGATATGGCGTTGCCGCAGAGGATCACCTGCACATCCATGATCGCTGCCACGGAGTCGCTGATATACCCTATCTCTTCGAGCGCGGCTACGGTGCCGCATATCGGGTACTCGAGGCCCCTGCCGCCGTATTCCTTCGGAAACGGTATGCCGAGGATCCCGCTGTCCCCCATTTTCTTAAGCAGCTCCCACGGGAAGTTTTCCGGGGCTTCCGTTTGCGTCCCGAGAAAGCGGGCGACAGGCCGTATCTCCCTGTCCGCGAATTCCCTGACTTCCTCACGGATCTTTTTTGCTTCTTCGGGCATCAAAAGATCGTGGTATACGGTGTCCATATAGCGCCTTGCGTAATTGTTTTCTGTCATATCATAGTCTCCTTTTACAGGTCCATGGCCGCGTAATATCCTCCGTGGACCGCGTTCTGGACCTTACCGGGCTTCACGCAGTCGCCTATGCTGCGGAAATCGTAAACGCTCTCCCGCAGCGCGTCCACGGCGCCGGCATTAGCCTTCATACCGACCGCGCATAGTACCGTATCAGCGGGATAAAGCGCTTCCTTCCCGTCAGGCCCGGCGGCGATGACCCCCTCCGCGTTGATCGCCACAGCTTTAGTACCCAGCTTCAGGTCCACGCCCTTTGCGAATTCCTGCCCGAGCGCCATCTTATGGAAGGGATTGGAGTCTATAGCGAAATCGTCCATTAACTCGAGCAGCGTTACATTTTTACCATGATGCATGAAATGCACTGCCGACTCGGATCCTACGAGCCCCGCTCCTATGACGACTACATTTTGACCTACTTCGAGATCATCCCTGCCAAGATCGCAGCAGAAAATTACGTTTTCGCCGTCTATGCCGGGGATCGCGGGTACGATCGGGTTGGCACCTATGGCGCATATAAGAGCGTCCGGCGCGATCTCCTCCACCAACTCGGGGGTTACCGGCGTATCCAGCCTGACTTCGATATTTTCGAATTTTTTCAGCCGGCGCGCCAACACCTTCCCGAAATCATAAAAGTTCTTTTTGAACCCTACGCCCTTTTCGCACAGGGTCTGGCCGCCGAGTTCACCCGAGGCTTCGCAGAGTAAGACGTCGTGGCCGCGTTCGGCGGCGGTGACCGCCGCGTACATGCCCCCTGGGCCGCCGCCCGCGACGAGCACTTTCTTCAGCTTTTTCGGAGGCGCCGGCGGCGAAAAGAATCTCTCTTCCTCGCCTATGATCGGGTTCAGCGAGCAGACCGGGTCTCTCGGGAAAATGAACGAGTCGAAGCATACAAAGCAGCGGAAGCACTTTACGATGTCTTCGTCTTCACCGGCTTTGGCCTTCTCAGGCCAGAACGGATCGGCCATCAGAGCCCTCGCCACGACTATCACGTCCGCCTTGCCTTCCGCAAGGATCTCCTCCGCCATTTCGGGTTCGGTGATCGCGCCTACTACCGCTACCGGGATCTCTACGTGCTTTTTGATCTCGGCGGAAAGGTCCTGATTCAGACCGAACGGCAGGAACATCGACGGATGCGTATAGATGAAGGATACAGGATCCTCCTGATTGCCGATGGAAATATGAAGCATGTCGACGTGGTCCTGCATGATGGAAGCTATTTTGACAGCCTCGTCGAGATCATATCCGCCTTCGTAAAGCTTACACGCGTTCATGCGGAAGTCTATAGCGAACCCGGGTCCGGTCGCCTCTCGTATGGCTTTACAGGCCATGATAGGAAAGCGAACTCTGTTTTCGAGGCTGCCGCCGTATTGGTCTTTACGCGTATTCGTCGGCGACAGGAACTGGCTGAGCATCCATCCGTGCGCCGCGTGTACCGTGCACATCTCGAACCCGGCAAACTTGGAGCGCGCCGCCGCCGTGCCGTAGCATTCCGCAAGCATCAGGATCATCTCCTCCGTCATGCCGTGCACTTGGGCGCCGTTTATCACCTCGTCTATCGGGCCGTACGCTGTGCGGTCCGGGTTCGGGTTCTCGAGATTCGGGATACCGCAGTATTTCCCGCCGTGCCCGAACTCGATGTTCGCCACGCAGTCATGACGCCTTATCGAGCGCGCCATATGCGCCAGCGACGGTACGCATCCGGGGTCGTCGATACGAAGCTGCTTCGTATGGGCCCGGCCGGTCTCCTCGTGTACGATGGCGTCGCCGAGCGTAACGGCCGCGCAACCGCCTTTCGCGCGCAGCTCATAGTATGAAAATTGTTCCGTCATGGGATAGTTTTCGGGCGTAAGCTCCTGCATGGAGATAGGCGCCGATACGATCCTGTTTTTCAGCGTGACGCCCCTCAGCTTCAGCGGCGTAAACAGACGCGGGTACTTTAGCTTCATTTTTAAAACCTCCTCG
>Ga0123353_10013027_pt1 | contig 11880 bp, 9 predicted proteins | sample TergutLab28metaG_3_FD_92763 | JGI IMG/M metagenome (GOLD analysis project Ga0123353, IMG submission 92763) | Labiotermes labralis P3 segment gut microbial communities from Petit-Saut dam, French Guiana - Lab288 P3 | ecosystem: Host-associated > Arthropoda: Insects > Digestive system > Gut ... | reverse complement strand
TTATCCTGTATCATGCCCCAAAAAGTGGATGTTCTTTTCCACCCACTCTTTGCTTTATGTCCCACCCCTCAGAGAAAGAGATCCCAGTACTTATTGGCTAGGGGGCTGGGTGGATGGTAGTGTTGGTCTGGGCATAGACATGAAGAGAGATACCTCTTGCCTCCCCCCTCATGCGCATTGAAACTTGGTTATTCAACAAGCAATCAGAGAATATATGGACAAGCTATTCCAGCTCTCTTCCTCCATTAGAAAATATTTTCTACTAGAAAATCTGAGAAAAGGTATCAATGTAATCTCGGTATCACAAAATTTCATCAGATGTCAGTGTGGAGTCATCTAGCTAGTGTTGAGAAGTTGGGCAATCAAATGTAAATCTACAAGGTTAAATTGTCTTCAAAGATAATGATTTCATTTTTCTGGAAAAAAAATGGAGGCAATATTTGGACAGCATAATAGATGACTTTCAGCCCTTTCCTTCCATGCAGAAGAAATATGTTAGTACTGTGTATCAACAGAGACAGAAAAATAAGCATTATGTACAAGTCATATTAACAGAAAGCAACTATCTTCCACAGAATGTGCAAGAACGAAGGGAGGGAGGCAATAAAACAAGACCTGAAGCTACTGGCAAGAGGAGGACCAACAGCCAGAAAGCAATTAGAGTGGAGCAAGAAACAGAAAAAAGAGAATATCTGGCAAAGTGTCAACGAGCAAGACACTACAACAAGCATGACATTAAAATCCTGAACCAAAGCCTTAGATTCTCTGAGGTATTTTGATAACAAAGAACACAGCATTATAATTTGACATTGGAGCCCAGTGGATGTAGGAGGCAATGGAAAATTGCGTTACCAAGTGGCAGTAGGATGGTTTGGAAAGCTCATTCAAAATTTGATTTTGTTATTTCTCAAAAACCTTGTGCACTACAAAATTTTGTTGCTAAACACCCATGACAAGCATCAGACATTCAGGCAGTAAATATGAATAATACAGAAAAAAGAGCCCTTGAATATCTGACCATTCAGCAGCCCAGGAAATTTCAATTTTTTTTTTTTTTTCCAATAACAATTCTGTAATTTTTCATGGACTGCATTCCATTGTGTGAATCAGCAATATAAGAAATAAAGATGTACATATCATTTTGTATAAACTTACTGTGTTTCCACATATGCTACCTGCTTAGCCTATCTATATTTGAAATATGTTCCAGATCCTGAGAACGCGAGAAGCACAGATTATATTTAACAAGAAACTAAAGACACAGGAGGAAAAGAAAGGAAAGGAATATGCTGAAAAGTGTAGAAAAGATGCAGAAGAATATAAGAAAGAGAAGCAATCAGAAAAGAAGGAGAGGACTGAAAAGATACTCAAGAATAAAGAAGATTTATTGGCACAGTAAGCCATACATATGGAGTTTGTGAGAGATACATTTTGAATGTTGAACATGCTGTATGTTTAAATGAAGTTTTAAGATCCTTGTGTGATTTCAGGCTTCTGCCATGATGCAAATGGAGTCCTTGTTTCATTTATTTTATTTAACTGCTGACAATTTTAAGTTAACATGCTAAGCAAGTAATTTATTCAGTAATATATTTTCTGCAGAATAAAAGAAAAAGAAGCAAAGAAGCTGTGTGAGGAGCAGGAGAGAGAGAGGGAGAGAAAAGGTATGATGAACTTTAAGAAGGAAATTGAAATGGCAGAGAAGTGTGTAGACCGTGAGGTGAGCTAATGTGAATAGTATGCTTGAGGGAAGTAGTCAAAGACAATGTAATGTAAATTTAGTTGGATGGGACCGAAAAGTAACGATGAGCAGTATTTTTACATGAACAAGATCGAAATAATGCAGTGTCTTAAAAATTCTGAATTTTTTTTTTTTTTTTTTGTTTAACTGCCTCAAAAATGATGAAGTTCCAATTCAGTGGGTTTACTAGCCCACTCAATTATAATTTAATTAAGTATATAGGATGTTGCTGATGTATGTGGCATCCTGGACTTCATATCTGAACTATGGCTGTTCTGAAAAGAGTAATGCAAAGTGACCGCAGTGGTCATACTTGCAATGCAAGGTTCCTCAAGACCCTCCCCTCTATGGAAAGTGCTGAAACACATGTAAATGTGTGCAAAAAGTACTTGTTAAAACTGCCTGGTCTAAGTGACAACTGAAATAACTTGATGAAATTTTGAAAGACTCCCTCCCATCCAAACATTAATGTTCACAGAAACACATTCAGCATTGTTAAGGTGTGTTAAGATATAGACAGATAAACAAAGGGCTGTCTGTAACTGTGCCTAAAATGAAATCAAGTCAAACTTGTGTTACTGCAGAAGGCTGATTCTTCAGTTATATATGCTGATAACCTGAGACATGTCTAATAAAGAAACTTCTCTAAAATTTTGTTAATTAATGACTAGGTATGTTTCAGACTGCTAAGAAGAAGGAAATTTTCAGACAACAGATTAAAGATTATTTGGACAAACACAAAGAATTCAACAAAACAAAGAAACATAGAGAAGATTTAGAAGAAAGGCTTACTGAAATATACAGAATATCAAAACAAAAAATTGAAATGATGCAGAAGCAAAAAGAGCAGGAAGTAAGTAATTATACTTTGAATTGCAGTTTTGAGCCACTTTCCTGCCTAAGAGGAAAAATAGCTTTATGACATCAGCTGCTGTCTACTTCAGTTATTTAATGTTGACCAGTTTCCACAAAACTTTATGTGCACATTATGGCAATACCACTTAATTTCCTACACTCAGTAATAACAACACGGCAGTTGTATGTACTTGTGAGGTGCAATGAACAGCAGTGCCACTTACATCATAGTCTTAAAGTGATGTATGGTAACAGATTTTTTTTAAAAATTGCTACTTCTGCTGATATAACATTTATGTGGAATGTAAACTAAAAATATGTCAGGCATGTAAATTCTGGCATAGAGATCATGACCACACCCATGAATTTTCTAAGAACTAATTTTGTAGGTCAACAAATCTCTGCTTAAACGAATTACACAAAAGTATGAAACTACTAAATCTCTGCCTTGCTGTATGCATTCTAATGCATTAAGCAGTAATACTTAATACATGCCATATAGTTAGGAAGTTATTGGCAGAAGAGTGATTTAAGAAGTGTTTTGTCTGTGAGAGCCATACTGTTTTGTGAACCAGCTAAACTGCTCTGAAGTAAGGAATGTGTATGATGATGATAAGTTCTGTGGAACTAACAATCTATGGAACAGCAAAGCAGTCTTTCTGAGAAGTGCTGAACCACCACTTTGATGTCACGAGGTACTACTTTAAAACTGCAAGACACATTTATAATGTCTAGTGTAAAGAATTACATATTTATCGTTCCTTGAAACTGGCATTATATCTTAAAGAGATAGTTACTGCAATTACTGTTGTATGTCTCCTGCAGGTGCGAAATGGATCTTTTAAGAGGAAGGAACATATCGCAGATAATCTGGTAAAGTTAGAGCAGAGAAGCGGAAATTACGACAACACGTTAATGCAGACAGCAGCTGCAGAAAAGGAGGTTAGGTAAGGCTCTATGTTAATAAAAAGAAATGCAGTCTGAAAATCTAATTTAGCAATTTACACAACAGCATGATCTTTACGGCAGCATTTATTACCATCATCAAGTTGGGGAGGTTTCATGATTTTTAATTCTACTGGACCTATAAATCTTATTGTTGCACCGTGCATTTTTGTAGAATCACTTCTATTATCAACCAACAACTGCACTTACATAACTTTCACATAAAACACTTTAAAAACACTTAAAACACTCCGACATGTTTCGATCTTGTCACATCATCATCAGGGAGCTTTGTTGTTCCTTGCTAAAGTTATATTACAATATTCACAATTTGAATTAAATTGTGAATATTGCAATATAACTTTGGCAAGGAACAACCAAGTTCCCTGATGATGATCTGACAAGATCAAAACATGTCAGAGTGATTTTAAGTGTTTTATGTGAAAGTTATTTAAGTGCAGTTGTTGGTTGATAATAGAAGTGATTCTACTGGACCTATTCAGTGTTAAGCTACTGGTGGTTACAATCCATCATGTTCCTTTTCATGTATGGTAAAATGATACAAAACGAGATACATACAAGAGGGATGCTGGTTGTAACTTAATATTTGCTTTGTATACCATATTTAGCCACATATATGAGACTCTTTTAAACGCATTATTTGACAAAAAAAGGGTGCCTTGCAACTGCATATAAAGTTGCAGATGTTCGTTAGTCTACAGCTGTTGTCCTGAAAAATGAAGACTGCTGTGAAGGGGTCATCTTATATTTGGGTGAATAAAGTATGTCTGTGCCAAACATCATTAAGTAATAAATGGTCATTTTCTGTATCATTCACACATCTTCATTTATTCTGTAAATCAGAGCAGAGAAGAAGAGGATGAAGAAATTAGCATATGAGCAGTACCTAAAAGAGGAAAGGAAAAAAGCTTATGAAGAATTCTTGCAGCAGAAAGCACAGTCCAAGAAAGATGAAGAAGAATTAAGAAAAAGGGAAATGATGCAGAGATTAAAGGAGAATGAAATTAACTGCAGATTTTACAAAGAGCAACATGAAAAATATATCAAAACCATTGAAGAATATCGAAAGATTTACCAACAACAGATTGTAAGTTTGTGTTTCTGCCAGTATGTCAGAATCTATATGCACTCCACAGAAGTACAGACCAAACTTTTGGTATGGGGGTACTACAGCTTGTACTGTATATGTGAAATGGAATATTGAACATTTTTTTGCTACAAGCTTTTAGAATCCAAAAGTATTTTAAAAATCTTTTTCTGAAGTGCTTGAACTGCATCCATAATGTTATTGCTTTAACAGACATGTAACACTGTATAAAGAGGATGGGTCTCTTTGACAATAGGAAGGCACTGGCTATAAATGTGATGAACAAATTCCATGCAACTGGTAGCAAGTAAACTGGCCAACAAATTCTGTGCTGTTTATGGAATTGAATGTTCAATGCCAATATCACAACAGCCTACCACTGTGCCCTACTCTGAGCCTGCTGAACCCAGTCTATACCTTCACACTTTTCTTCTTGTACAATCCATCGTAATAACATCACCATCACCATCACCATCCCGTGTATGCCAAACACATGTCATATGTCAGTTCTGACTGCATGCAAATCTGGAGAATTGCTGGGGAAAAGAGACAGAGGCATATTTCAGTACCATTTCTTGTTTTTTTAAGCCCATTGTAGTGGGGATGAGTGACTAAAGACTGGAGATGCCTTGTAGCTGACAGACAATTTTGGAGGAAAGTCCTGCCCCCATCTTCAGGGCAGAAGGTAAGAATGTTGGTTAACAACCAAACTAGATGGCGTCATATTCCAAAAGACAGCATCTTCATTGTCACTTCTGTGAAACCTCAAATCTCACAGGTTTATTACTAAATTAACAGCTGCATACCAAAAGGCTGGAAAACAAATACGATTTGTGTGTGTAATGAAAGCACTTTATTGTAATGTTGCAGAAAGAGAGAGAAGAGCATATTAGGAGAGACCGTGAAGAAGAAGAGGAGCTTGTAAAACAGACAATGAAACTGTATGTAGAAGAAGATAAGTCTTACCTTAAGTATGCTGATGAAATCAAAGAGGATGCCATAAAGAAAGGGCGTTACCTGTATCCAATATTGCATGCCAGAGAGGTAAGCTATGAAGCTGAACACTGAGACACAGAAATGTGCATCAGTAAGTACTGTGTTCCAAGCATCCCTCAAGGGACTTTGAACAGGAGTTAAGTGCTCTGTATGAGATAGTTTTCAGTTCCATGTCCGCTCAATCAGAAAAGTGTAATTTCGGTATGTTTATTTCCATTTTGTATATATGGAACACAAGAAAATGGACATGTCCAAAAGCTAGGTAGTCCCAGTAGGGGTGTTGGCATTTCTCACTTCATCTACAGAACAGTTCTAAGAGCCAACCAGCCTTCCATGCAATGCGTACCATAAACCTTTTTGCCGGTGTCAAGTGGTCTGAACACAAGCTGACCCCTCACCTCCATATACTAAGTGAAATTTTATGCCCTGTAAAATATCACAGTAAAAGTTTTGGTGCTGAGGCAATTTATGCCAGTAGGTAGCCGATTACAATTTGAACAGTAACACTGAGAAGATTTGAGCAAAGTAGTGTCTCAGAATCCTGCCAGAGTAAGGATGAGGAACTCAATAAAGACTCTAATTGCTATTAAAGCTGAATTAGAAACCTGCTCATCCTCCATCAATAAGATCTGATTATGTGAGAGTACTTAAATGCATTTACTTGCTGTGAGACAGTAAGATGTCACACACAACTAAGCCAAGCATCAAGTACAGTCCTGATGCTCATGATTAACTGGGGCTGATAAATCCGTGTTGAAGATGGGAATGCACTGTCCATGCATAATGTCAGGAATAAAAATATCAAAATAACTGAAGAAGCATAAAAAGCAAGAAAGTTTTTTAAACAAAACACAAACACCTTTTGAAAGCATAAAGATCATTTAATGATGAAAGCAGAGACTAGTTTTGAGCAGCATGAAGGCAATAAACCTTACTTAATGAGCTGGGAGAGATCTATGCAACAGCAGGGGAGTGGGGGGAGCTGAATTACCAGCCTTGTGGTCTCATCCTGATTTGGTGGAACAAATCATAAGATGAAATAATGGTATGAAATCTGTCAAACATAAAAGTTCAAAATCTCAAATATTTAAGTTCCCAAACTCTGGGGCTACTTTACTTCAATAAAAGCTATTAAATACAACTTCCATTAACATAACATCTTTCCTAAAACCTCATATTATCCAAATTGTGTTGCCTTCAGGAAGAAATAAGCATTCATTACTGTGGATACAAACACTTATACTGCATACAGGAACCCTACAACATGGAACACAGCCAAAATTAAACATGTGTTATTTGGTGTGGATAAGAAACCAACTAGATGTCACTTTTGTGTTATCCTTTATTTCTCCTTTACAAGTAGCTCAACATGTTTCAGGCAACCATGTGCCCATCTTCAGGAGATGACGACTGCGTAGTGTTATCGCCACGTGTTGGTGTTGTGCTGTGGCTGTTTGTAGCACGTTGTGCTACGAACTCCTCAATGGACACACTACCTGCTAACCGGTTCTGACAGCCTTCCTGCAGCCATGGCACAACACCAACATGTAGCGATAACACTACGCAGTCGTCAGCTCCTGAAGATGGGCACATGGTTGCCCGAAACATGTTGAGCTACTTGTAAAGGAGAAATAAAGGATAACACAAAAGTGACATCTAGTTGGTTTCTTATCCACACTGAATTACGATGCACGGTCAACCACACATCAGAAATGTTATTTGCTTCAAATTTTTTGGAAAGTGTGACTCCTCAATTGTCCACATGTCCGACACAGTATAAATAATGTACACTTCCTTTTTCAAGGCCAACTGTGTAAGGTATTCCTTATTGTTAACAGGTATACAAGAAACAACACAGACTGCTCAGCATGTAGAAAACTCAACCTATAATGAAGTCCAGGGCAATGTTTGGCACAAACATGAGGAAACAACAGCCTTGATCTTGGGGGATGCCATGTATCAAATATGGGACACTGTGCAACTTGGAATCTGTTACAGAGTAATTCTAAAACTAGTCATAAAATCTGTTAACAATATCATATTTATACATACATGATTCAAACAGGTAACTTTACCAGTCAATGTGTGATTACTATACAATTGCCCATTAAAACTTCTGTGAGTGCTTCTAACACCATGAAGGAAACTGCAGTTAGGTGCAAATGAGGAAATGTGGAAAACATGGATGTGAATTTAATGTCACATAGGATCCATGATTGAAATTACAACAAATTACTCTCAGAATAAATGTATATCCTTTCACAATTTACAGTTTATGGCCACATAAGCCAACAGGAAATGGATATTCCAACTGAAATATACTACAGTAAAATTTAGGCTGTCATCCAGCTCTTTTTAAAGCACCAGTATTTATCGCTGAAGTCTACAGAATAACGTACATTATATACACAACCTGTATTGGGATTGTTCACATTCTGTTCTAACAATAATATTCTTCACACTTTGGTAATAGCGACTTAATGGAATAGCAAGACACTCTACTGAACAGGACTGGGCAGATATAGCTATGTTCTGCAGCACGTAAGACACTAACCATTCTTGTAACTGTATGTCAGTGGACTTTGGAAATTGTTTGTATTCTTGCTGTAACCTTCAAAGTGTTGCTCATTATAAAATATACGCTCAATCTTATTTACGGAGTGGGAATTTGAATCAAATTTTACCACATAAAAGCCTCAACTTCACACGAGCCAAATCGATATTTCAGTTGGTTCATGTCTGTATCTGTACTTCAGCCTTACTGTCAACAATGACTGCAACACACCATATTACTGCTGCAGAAGGTACTTATATTTCTGCAGGTCCATAACTACACAGCATTTAAGACAGCATGACTGCTACAAAAACTGCCAGTCAATCAACAAATCAAGCACAATGTCTCAAAAAGAACCAAAATAATATTTGAACTAAATCTGAAACAAACTGGGTTGTATCAGTCATATAATTTCTCTCTGGGAACATAATGCTGAAACTACAAAAATTAACTTGCTGTAGTTTGGACGTTACAGTAAGAACATGAGTAGAAGCAAGTGAATTCTGAAGGCACATATTACACCCCCCTCCCCCCACACACACACACACACACACACACACACATGCATAGATGTATAATACTTTGGGAAATGAAGTTAACGATGATTGGAGAATTAATTAAGTTTTTCACTTAGGAATATAGAAATCACAAGAAGGGTACATTAGTCAAACTAAAAACACCCACTCTGTCGAGTCAGCAAGGACATCATCAATACTAATCCTTACACCTTCACAACTGGCATTCAGTACCTTGAAACACCTTTCATGACTTGGCTGTGTGCAGGAATGAAAATTCATTTTTCACTAATGCAGCATACTGGTTAGCATCATGGTGCACCCCTAAGCAATCAAGCCACCTCCACCCACACACTATCTGCTGTCATTTTTACAAAGACACCCCCAAGAACTGCACATTCAGTCACCTTCAGGATGGATACTGCATGGATGCATCCATGACTAAAAGAATGAACACTCTACAGTTCACGAAACTTCACACATATACAGTTCATGACAGTGAATCTCTTAAGAGATCTACTACATTGTTGCCAACTGCAACCTCATCACATTCTGTTGTGAAAAATGTACAGGGGTACCACCATTATATTTAGTGTGATGTGTTGGTACATAAGTGCGTCTGTTTAAAGAAATAAAACAATATGCAACAGTTGAGACATGTGACAAAATACTGCACTACTGTAGTACATGATATGCTACATCAGGATTGGTAACTTAAACCATTCAGCGTTCACAGGGTGTAATATAATTACAGCAAGTTACTGTCAGTCAGTTAAGTAGACTACAAACCTATGAATCAAATGGCATTTTGTTTTTGCCAAGAACCTCTTTTTTACTTCCAAGTTATCATACGGAAGACTGCAGAACTTGTTTTGTTCTCTTGCCTGTAACAATTCACTTACAGAATGATGTACAAATAACACTTCAGCATTAACAGTAGGTCTATGCTTATCCCTGTCAGGTTGCTTGACAGACATGTAGTCAAGTACTTTCCAATAGCAGCAGCTATGTTTAGCTCTCATAACTGTTTGTGGTATGGGAAAAGTTGCAGCTTAAATTCTTCAGTAATATATGACCACCAGAGGTAAATCCTCTGTTATTCTCCATTCAAGTGTACTGACTATGATCAATGCATGCCACTTGGCTAGGTTCATACACAGGTCACTGGAAACTCCAACTGCCTCTTGACACCAAAGATGATATAGATACAAGTGTAACAACACTTACAGCTGAGAAAAAGCTATAGTGTCAAAAGGAAGTTGACATTTTGAATCAACTATATTGTATCATAATTAATGAGTTGTCAGTGACTTCTATATCTAGCATGATGATTGTTGATCTCTGGACCAAAACATATAGGTACTGAATAAAACATAGTTATGTTAGAATGACATTTAATGTTGTTTCAGACTATGAAGTTCATATTTAAAAAAAGTTTTAATATGTCAAAGTAACTTTGCTTCAAGATATTTGAGAATTACTGACTTAAAACATGTAAGCACGTTAATGTGCTTGTGTGTGTGTGTGTGTGAGCATGAATGGTTGTCTGTGTGTGGTGCACTGTACACGTTCTCTTGGCTAATATACAATACAATTTAATCCATAATGACTTGCCGTTACCTACACCTGTAACAGCACATTCCCCTGTGTGTCAGATAGCAATATTTGTGAAATTCACATGTCCATGAGCTTGTACAGCACATCTCTTAATCAGACTTTCACTGCAACAGCAAATATGTTCTAGTCCAACAGTATCAACTGTGACAGTACAGAGCAAAGTTTCCCTGTAAACTACTAAATCGAGAATTCTGGTACCCACTGTGGGAAGACTGTCTGTCTGTAAAGTTAAGCTTCTCATGTCACGGATATCACAAATGCAATAGCTATGAGTGAAATCGCTATACATAATGTGACACAAAGTCCTGGTATGATCCTGGCATCTCGGTATGAGACATCCTGTTGTGTACGTAAAACAAGATTCACGTAGTGCTGCAATTCCAGTCCAACACTGATCATTAATATCTTTGGCTATGTGTTTCAGCACAAGTATATGCCACCAACAGGCCACAGACTAGAAGTGTGCCTCTATTTGATCCTCATATTACCCAAGAGATCTGTTACTGTCTGCTTTAAAATTCTGAAGCCCAAATGGACTACACTTACAACTCACAACGCAGATGTTCACATGGAATGAAGAAACATGAGGAGCAGCTATTAAATGTGTTCCTCTATTTCTGTAGATGGCACTTGGTACATTCACAATAAAGTTAACTCACATATATATAAAAATAAAGAGATAAAGGCACAACAGGATGCTCTCCAATAAATTATTAAAGACAGTACGTAAAATGAAAATGTATACACTAAACCTTAGCTCAATTTCAGAAAATACCAAGCAGAGTTGTTATTAATTAGTGGCAATCCTCATTCACAAAATGCTTCTAGAAAATTATATGTGTCATTTTTTTTTACAAATGGTGACCTTTTCTTTATTTAGTAACATTCACTGCCACATCCCCAAATGAAGAAGTTGGCATACAAAGATATTATCTAAGCAACATTAACCCTTTACAGCCTGGTGGTTACTTTATGTATTGCCAGATCATGCACCCTGCTCACAGAACACATTTATGTGTTTTGTGTGGTTGTTAGAACAGGCAGCAATTATTTCCCTGTACTGCATGAACTGAATCTTTCAATGCAGCTTCAGGTTAATTTTCATCTTTAAAGGGTTAACTGGCATCTCTTACCACTGACTTGGTCTTAACTTCACAAGAAAGACCAGTTGGAACTATCTGAATATGTGACTAGCAAAATGGCAAGTTCACCTGAATTCAAGGTGGAGATGTAGGCAAACTTAACCCAAGCCTTCTCTGAAGCTCATCAAATCTGTCAACAAATTCAGCAACATGGCTGGGCCTCAGCAGTGAAACAGGAATGCTTTCTGTACTCCTGCAAAAACAATGTACAGAATTAATAAGCAAAACTGTGTGCAGTATCTCACAATTTGAGTTGTGAACACACATTAAACTTTATATACAACAATCTAGGAAGTGTGTCATCCCCGTTGTGTGTGTGAAACTTGGAAAATTGTATGTAGTCAAACACAACTGTGTCACATGAGGTGTATTTAATGACTATATAATGGACAACTACATGTTTCGGC
>Ga0123353_10013026_pt1 | contig 11880 bp, 10 predicted proteins | sample TergutLab28metaG_3_FD_92763 | JGI IMG/M metagenome (GOLD analysis project Ga0123353, IMG submission 92763) | Labiotermes labralis P3 segment gut microbial communities from Petit-Saut dam, French Guiana - Lab288 P3 | ecosystem: Host-associated > Arthropoda: Insects > Digestive system > Gut ... | reverse complement strand
GCAAGGTACCCAGAAGAGCATAAGAAGTATTTTAGAAAACACTATCAATCGACGAAGACGATAGCAGGAAAACAAAAGGGTTCGCTTGATACGTTTTCGCTGTTCATTGAGAATGGGTTTAACATCATTAAAAAGGACGGTTTTTTACTGTTCATTGTTCCACTTTCCACAATATCCAGCGATTCGATGACGGCACTGCATAAATTGCTCTTTGCAAACTGTAATACGATAAAGGTTTCATCGTATTCAGACCGACCGAAACAAATCTTTGGGAATTCACGCCGACCCGTTTCGATCATTGCTCTCCAAAAAACAATGACGAAATGTAAAAGTATATTAACAACAAAACTGTATCGTTGGTTTTCCCATTTGTCATTAAAAGATTTGATTAGCGGAATTGTTTTCACCGAATCGCTGAAACACTATAAGCCGGGTTGTTTTGCTCGCATCAGTGAAACAATAGAGAGCAGTATTTTAGAAAAAATTTATTCCAAATCTAATTCTCCGTTACGAAAACTAATAAAAAGCAAGACTGCGGGTAAACCGTTGTATTATCGGCAAGCAGACGGCGGTTATTATTCGTTGGTCTTAAATCACACAACGAGTTCAAAATATGAAAGTATAATGTTTTTTGACAAACGTTATGCCAACGTCATTGGTGCAATTCTGAGCAGTAATCTTTTCTTTTGGCACCAAAAAGTTTACTCCGATAATTATCATTTGAAACAAAATGACATAAAAACGTTCCCCATTCCGCTACATAAATTGACGGATGATGTTATCAAGAATATTGAAAAACTTTACGTACTTTACGAACGTGATGTTGAACGCAATGCAATCGTTAGAGACACAAAAGCGTACTCTGAAACAAAAATAATCAAGGAATACAAACTGATGAATGCCAGAGAATTTGCGCATGAAATAGATGACATTATTTGTCCGCTTTATGGTTTGACGGACAAAGAGCGGGAATTTATCAAAAATTATGAATTTCAGTTTCGGATAGATGAAAGCCAGTAGCATGCAACCAGAAGACCTCGGCACTTATTACGAATTGATTCTCGACAAAGAAGTCCGCAAGGTGGGTGGAGTTTATTACACTCCACCGCTCATCGTGGACTACATGGTCGAAATCGTAAAAATGCAAGCCTTCTCTCCGTTGCCAAACGTCGGCATTGTGATACAATAGAATCGATGTCGCAAAATGAGATGGAAACCGATCCCGAACGCCAAGCCGCTGAACCTGATGAATCAAACGATTCAAGCGAATTTCAGCAGGAAGTGCAACGTCTGATCGAACAACAGAAAGAAAAGAAACCGCGAAAAAAAAGAATGGTGAAAAAACCAAAAAACTCAGAATCGGCTTCCGAACAGAAGTCCGAGTCTGACGAAGATTCTGCGCGCGCGCTCGACGAAGGCGACGAAGCCGTTCCACCGAACGTTAGCCAAAACGATCCGAATCCAAAACCGCATCCGAAACCGCAGACTAACTTAATGTCGTCCGTCGGATTCGTCGTGTTGATTATCGCCTCGTCGGTTTTCATGCTGTCCTTGCTTCAAAGTCCTGGCGGAATCGACATTCCCTTCGATAAAATGATGGAACTGATCGACCAAGGTCCCGGCGTTAACAATTCCATTACCGTTACTGACAAGATAGGTTCGAACGAAACGACCATCCGGTACTCCAATCTCGACAAGTTGGTGATCGGAGAATATGAGATTCGCGGCACTGCCACCCGGCAGGTCATGAAAACGACAAAAAAACCGGAAGCGCAGACTCCCCAGCCCAACTTTCCCATTTCTTGTGGTCGACGCGGCTTTGCCGATGACGGCGGAAAATTACAGGAGCGGCTCGCCGTAAGCGGCTTTTCCTACCGTAGCGTCGGTAATCCCAGTTTTTTGCAGGAACATGGAATTTGGATCATCATGTTCGCTTGCTTTTTGGGACTGACGTTCCTGTTGGTTCGCGGCATCGGCAATTCCGGGGCGATGGCTTTCGGAAGAAATCGGGGACGACTCGTTGCCCAAGAAGAAATCGACATCAAATTTGAGAACGTTGCCGGTGTAGATGAAGCCGTTGAAGAACTGAAAGAAATAGTTGAATTTCTCCAAACGCCAGAAAAATTTCACGCCCTCGGCGGTCGGATTCCTCGTGGGGTGCTTTTGGTTGGTCCGCCCGGCACGGGTAAAACGATTCTCGCCAAAGCCGTCGCCGGTGAAGCAGGAGTACCATTTTACAGTCTTTCCGGCTCGGACTTCGTCGAACTCTACGTTGGTGTCGGAGCGGCAAGAGTCCGTGACCTGTTCGAGCAGGCACAGCGGCGCAATCCCTGTATTATTTTCATCGACGAATTGGATGCACTCGGAAAGGTTCGGAGCGGCGGTGCCGTAGGCGGACACGACGAAAGAGATCAAACGCTCAATGCTCTGCTCGTCGAGATGGACGGTTTCAGTACCGGTGCAGGAATCATCGTCATGGGAGCGACGAACAGACCGGAAATCCTCGATCCGGCACTGCTGCGACCGGGACGCTTTGACCGACAGGTTTTGGTAGACCGTCCCGATTTAGTGGGGCGGGAAGCAATTTTGAAAGTTCACGCCAAAAATGTCAAACTTGATGAGAGCATTGATTTGAGGCAGATTGCATCGATTACCTCCGGTTTTGTCGGGGCGGACTTGGCGGCGTTGGTCAACGAGGCGGCACTGCTTGCGGCACGTTCCGGCAAAACGACCGTAACAATGACGGAGTTCACCGAAGGTGTCGAGCGGGTAACGATAGGATTGCAAAAGAAACAGCGGGTGATTCGTCCCGACGAAAAGCGACGGATTGCCATCCATGAATGTGGACACGCTTTGGTGGCGTATTTCACGCCTCATTCCGATCCTGTGCATAAGGTTTCGATTATTCCTCGCGGCTTGGCGGCACTGGGATATACTTCGCAGCGACCAGAAGACGACCGGTATTTGATGACGCAAAAAGAATTGGAAGCACGGATTCAAACATTTCTCGGCGGTACGATTGCCGAAGAGATGGAGTTCGATGCCGTGTCGACGGGAGCGCAAAACGATTTGGAGCGGGCAACTGATTTGGCAAGGGGGATGGTGATGGACTTCGGAATGAGTCGATTGGGTCGGATGTCTTTTCGGGACAATCCCCGTGCGAATTTTTTGGGCAACGGCATGCCGATGCCGCGGCTGCATAGTGAAGAGACGGCAAGGGAAATCGATCAGGAAATCAAGTCGATTATTGACGGACTTTTCCAAAAGACGCAAGTGCTTCTCCAGGTCAAGATTGACATTTTAGAACGGCTGACGGAGCGTCTGCTCGAAAAGGAAATTATCGAAACCGAAGAACTGAAAGAGGTCATTGAATCGGCGACCACTTCAGAGTCGCCATCGTAAGAGTTTGTCCGCTCTTTTCTTTCCCTTTCCCGTTGTGTACACTTTATAGTGTTATAATTTCTGACTCCTGACTTTCCCGATGATCGTTCCCCTACACGAATTGGAGCCGAATCTTGAAGCCGACGTTTTCGCTCAACTTGCCGAAAAGGAGTCGGCAAAGACGAAAGAAGGCAAACCTTTCCTTTGGGTCACCTTCCGGGATGCCCGAAGAGCCATCCGCTTTCCGGTCTGGTCAGATACTGCCATTTATAAGGAAATCAAGGCTCTACACACTGGAACGCACTGTAAACTTCGGACGATCTATCGGATCACCAGTCGTGGACCGATGTTGGAAATTCACCGAATACGCGCCGTCGATGAGGCAGACACCCGTGATGGACTCAATCCCGTACTGCCCACTCCGGCTTCCGTAGAAAAAATGTTTGAAGAATTGCAAACGATAGCACAACAGCAACTCGGAAAAGACCCTTTACATCAACTGGTAACGAAGATACTCATCGAGTATCGCCATGCACTGTTGTTCGGAGTGGCTTCGCGGATGCACCATCACAATTACATTGGCGGACTACTGGAACATACGCTTTCCGTTACGAAAATTGCCATTGCGCTGGTCGATCACTATCACGAAATGTATCCTGAACGTGTGAAGGATATTTCCCGACCGCTTGTTGTTACGGGGGCAATACTGCACGACATCGGCAAGGTTCGGGAGTACGAACCACAACTGGGTTCGCATCAACATTCGGTAGCGGGAGAGTTGATAGGACATGCCATTCTTGGTCGAGACATTGTTCGGGAAGCGGCGCAGGAGATTGATTTGGACCTGGCGGTGCGAACGCATTTGGAACATATTCTTGTTTCTCATCAGCGTTTTCCTGATTGGGGTGCCGCCAAACCGCCGATGTCCTTGGAAGCGATGATTGTTCACCATGCCGATTCCTGCGATGCGTTGACCGGTTGTTGTTGGAACATCTTTTCGCAGGATTCGACGGAACAGGGCATGACGAACAAGAAAAACGTTCTCGGCTATCCGTTGCTCATGCCGAAAGATGGAGATACGTAATGGAAAACCTATTTTTTACCTTACTTTTTACCCGATTTTCGGATTTTTAAATTCCGATGATGCCCCCTTGACAAATAAGCCGGGGTATGGTACAACGGGCGGAGTAGGGGGATTACAGTTATGTCTATTCAATTAGTTTGCCCCAAAGGACACCGTTTGACTGCGAAAGAATCCAACGCGGGACAGACCGGAAAGTGTCCGGTCTGTCAGGCACCCGTTACCATTCCGATTCCGAACCGGTCAGTGACCGCCGACAGTGCTGTTGTGGTCGCGGTGCTTGGAGAACTCAACGCCCAGTCCGCAGCACAAAAGGTTGGCAGAACCGTCCTGGCACCCAAACGGCAGCCAGCCGTTGCTGCTAAGGAGTCCAGTGTCCTCGCACGCACCAGAGTATGTCCCAACTGTGAGCGGGACATCGACCTGGGATACCACATCTGTCCCTACTGCCACGCTTACCTCACGGGATTAAACGAGTTTTAATATGCTACCCCTGTAATGCCGCCTGCATTGTATCGGATACCTACCAAACACGCATTTTCTCCAAGTTGCACCGCTCCCGTTCACGGTGCTTGAAAATCGGGAAAAAGTTGATATTCTGGCTACTATTGGAATTCATTGAAACTTTTGGGACGTGCCAGACTTCGAGATACTGTATGAGGTGGGCCCCTGTTTGGCGATTAACAAACCGGCAGGATTGTTGACACAGGCACCCCGCTGGGTCGATTCACTCGAACGCCGAATTAAAAAATATCTCCACGAAAACGAAGGAAGACCCGAAAACGGCTATCTCGGTATTCCGCATCGGCTCGATAGACCCGTTTCAGGAGTCATTCTGTTCGGCAAACACTCCCGGGCGGCTCATCGACTCGCCAAACAATTCGAAAAGCGGGAAGTCAAAAAACGCTACTGGGCTGTCGTTGCCGGAACGGTCGAACCGAATACCGGAACGTGGATCGACTTCATGAGAAAGATTCCCGATGTCCCGCAAGGCGAAATCGTGCCCGAAGACCATCCCAACGCACGAAAAGGAGTGTTGCATTACACGGTCTTGCAACCGCTCACGTTTCGAGCCGTACCGGCGACCCCCATACAGGCGACCTTGTTGGAAATCGAACTCGAAACAGGGCGGATGCATCAAATCCGATTGCAATCTTCGATTCGCGGCTATCCCATTCTCGGCGATGCGATGTACGGCTCGACGGTGCCGTTCGATGCTCACTTTGAGGACGAGCGTTGCCGGTCGATTGCGCTACACGCGGTATCAATTGCATTTTGCGATCCGATGACGCATCAACCGATAACGCTGCACGCTCCCCTGCCGGAGACGTGGAATCATTTTACGCCGGACATTACGTCCATGTGTAATTTTTGAGACGGAATTTCCTTGACATTCCCCAGTCTCCTGTTACAACCGGGGGGTGAGGAAAATTCACGAGGGTTGCAAGTTCCCTAATAGAAACTGCGATTTTTGCTCTTGCCTCGTACTGGGGAAAATCGTTATCATTCCCCCGGCTTGTCTCCCGGTACCGTTTTTGACACGAGACTAAACCGTGAAATACTTATTTTATACGACCCTGCTTGTTGCCTCCATTGGAGCCGTTGCGGCAATCGTGCACCCTTCACTGCTTCAACATCCGCTTGTTCAGCAAGGGGCTGCGCTCGTCGGACTGGAACTACCGCAAAACATCGACGAATCCGCCGAAGAAACCTCCAGCGAAGATCAACTTGCCAAATTTCTGGAACAATATCCTTCCTTTGCGAACCGATCCAACGACGCAATCGTTCCGGCAACGAATGTTCCGATGGTGGTCTTTGCTGACTCTCCTCCACCGCCAACATATATGCCACCGACAATTCCGCCGCTGCCGGTTGCGGAACCGATAGCCCAGGCAGCACCGGCGGCACCGGCATATGCTCATCACAATACCCAATGGGACGGAGCGGCAACCACGCCGATTTACGCTTCTCCCGCGATGGAATACCCTCCGCAGCAGCGATCGGTTGACACTGCTGTTCCGCAAGAGGCATTTCCGGTCATTCAGCAAGATACCGCCGGTTTTTCACAGGAACATTACGTACCACCGCCTATACCGGTGCAATCGCAGCAACCGATTCAACAGCAACCGTTGTATCAACAACCGACGTATCCGCCGCCGAGTGCAACGCTCCAAACACCGGCAGCGATCATCGAAGATGTGCCTGTGCACGGTACTGAAATGGTTGCCAGAGTGGGAACGCAGGTCATTTTGATGGGAGATATTCTGCCGAAACTTCGCCGGACAGCTCTGCGAGTGCTCTCCGAAAACATCAAACGTATGCCGGAAGAAGACCGGGAAAAAGTTACCCCACAGGAAATCGAACAGTTCATCAACATGTTTGCCGCAAATCTCTATCCCGAAGTGTTGCAGGAGCAAATCATGTTCGCACTCGTCTATCACGACTTTGCGATGTCCCAAGACAGAGCCTCCGCAACCATGTTTCACGAACGATTGGGAGAAGAATTTGACCGAACGGAGATTCCCGAAATGATGAAAGAATTCGCCGTTGACAACCATGTTGCTCTCAAGAGATTTTTGGAAGATCAACTCGGCAGTTCATTAGACAAGGAGAAAAGATTTTGGATTCGGGAGCAGATTGTCCGGCAGTGGGTCACGATGTCGATCCAGCGGGCGACGGGAGAAAGTACGCACGACGAAATGATGGATTTTTATGTAACCAACCAGGCGATGTTCACGTCGCTCACTCAGGCACGCTGGCAGGAAATGGTCGTGTTATTGTCCCGGCATAATACGGAGCAAGAGGCATGGAACAAAATCCGCTGGATGGGAAATCAAGTGCTAGGCGGCGCACCGTTTGAAGAAATTGCCAAAGCGAATTCGGACGGTTTTACCGCATCCAATGGCGGATTGTGGGACTGGACGACGCAGGGAAGTTTGACATCGGAAGTGATGGAGCAGGCAATTTTTTCGCAGCAGATAGGACAATTAAGTCCGGCGATCATTAGGAGCGACAAGGGATTGCACATCATTCGAGTATTGGAGCGGCAGGAGGAAAAAGTAGTGCCGTTCGTGGAGGCGCAGGTTACTATCCGGGAAAAAATTAAGAATCAACGAACCATGCGCTATCAGGATGAATATCTCACTAACTTGCGCAATCGTGTTCCAGTAGAAATCGTGAAAGACCGGATCGATTTCAAGATCAATTCTCCGCGAATGGCACTGCCTCGAGTGGCAGGGAATGTGCGATAGGGGTGCGTCAAAGTTTTTCCACCCGTTCATACTAACATCATACAAAATTCCCCCAAAAAGGGAGAAATTCCTTGACAATTCATTTGAGCCGGGTTACAATGGAGGTAGTGTTAGGCTCCAGGTCGGTAATTATCGCCCTCAACCATCCCGTTTACAGGAGACAAAATTATGCCAAATCCCTTCGTTTCCCGACGCAAAAACGTGTGTCATCAAAGAGGTTTTACGCTCGTCGAACTCCTCGTCGTCATTGCGATTATCGGTATGTTAATCGCACTGCTTTTGCCTGCCGTTCAGGCAGCCCGCGAAGCCGCAAGAAGAATGCAATGCACCAACAACCTCAAACAATGGGGTATTTCCTTCCACAACTTTCATGATTCCCACGATCGTCTGCCCAATCTCGGTGCGGATGAACTTTGGTGCGGATACACACAAACAGGCACACGCGACCTGATTCATGGTGCCAAGTTTTACAGTTGGCGGTCTCTGCTCCTCCCCTACATGGAGCAAACCGCCATGTACGCCGAACTTATCGCAGGTTGTGAATGGGCAGCAGGATTGGATCCCTATCCGGCACCAACGGACACGCAGCTCCATACGGATGCGGGTGACGACATCGCTGAAGGACTCGCACTTCCGTGGCGCGGGACTTATTCGAGTGCATTGGTACACGGAAAGACGGACAACCCCGGCAGTGCATTCTTTCCTACATTAGGTTGCCCTTCGGACAGTAACGCCAGCAGACAGAGCGGAGCCCCAAGTCCCAGCAGTTATGCTGGGTGTAACGGCGATTCAGCGGTGGCACTTAACCAGAACGAACAGGGGGGCAATATGGCAGCACGTGGAACTCTTCATCCTTCCCAAAACATGTATGAAAACCAGTATCGCGGCAACTGGGGGTAAACAAGTCTCTCAAAAATTACGGATGGCACCAGCAATACGATGATTGTTTCGGAAGTTGTTGTCGGGATTCCCCTTACACCCGATTCAACGCGACCACAAACTGCGGGTGAACGTGACATCAAAATGGGGGTGGCGATGAACAGTGCTTACGGTGGCGGCCCGACGACATACTTGGCATTGGATGACTACGGTAGCGTCGATGTAAGTGTCCCTTCTGCTTGTGCTGCGGTACGCGGGCAGGGGAATCAAATCAGAGACGACTATGCCGTTTTGAGTAGTCGATTTTTTAGTCATGCAAAAGGAGGCCGGTGGTTGGATGCCCGAAACATCTTTTCACTCTACAAGGCGACACTGCCGCCGAACAGCCCGTCGTGCCTAAAAGGTGCGGAAGACGACGCATGGCCCAATGAAATTATGGAAGCAAATATGATTTCCGCGAGTAGTTACCACACGGGCGGGGTCAACGTGTGTTTCGCAGACGGTGCTGTACGATTCGTTTCCGATTCGGTAGATTGCGGCGACATCAACAACAAATTGGGCTACGCGCTCAGTGACAGTGTCGGGACTGGGTACTTGCGTCTCAATAATATGACATCACGGGATGGTATGGCTGGACACTGGTGGACGGGCGAATCCACGTATGGCATTTGGGGAGCGTTAGCAACTCCTGCTCACGGCGAGTCCAAATCGTTGTGAAAAAGGCACCGGAGTACCGGCTAAAAATCGTGGGAAACATGGTATAATTTTCAGCAAAGTGATCTGAAATGAAGATGCCAGCCCGATGTTTTTTCCTTGTTCTTTCGCTCGTTTGTTTCGGTTGCCATGCCGTGCAGCCGGAACACTTGCGAACGTTCCAAGATGCCCAGTCGGCGTTTGATGCCGGAGAATACCGGCAATCGGCAATTTTGTACGAACAGTTACTCGAACAAGGGGTGCGGTCGGGAGCAGTCTATTACAATCTCGGCAATTCCTGGAGCAAAGCCGATGAGCCTGTCCGGGCAGTCGCCGCCTATTATCTTGCCAGACGGTACATTCCGAACGATCCGCACCTGAACGCCAACTTACAGACTGTTCTGGCAAGCAACGGCGGAACAATGTCATCGCCGGAAAGTTCCTTCGTCGATTTGTTCTTTTTTTGGCAAAACCGAGTCGGCTTTCACGCCAAAATTTGGAGTTCTCTTGCACTGACGGGACTGACATTTTTGGGAGGAGTGTTGTTTTTGTACCGGCAATCCAAGCGGTTGAAACGGCTTTTGATCGGCTCGGCAATTTTTGCGGCGATTGCTTTCGCTTCCGTCGGATACGACTGGTATCGGTTTGAGGGAGTCGAACAGGTGCTGATTACGGCGAATGTTGTGCCGCGAAAAGGCAATTCAGAACAATACGAACCGGCATTTGTTGCACAGATTCCCTTTGGGACTTTGGCGATTGTGTTAGACGAGCGGAGCGATTGGTTTTTTCTCCGTTTTTCAAACGGTCAGGAAGGTTGGCTGCCCAGTTCCCAAACGTTTCGGTTGAACGCTGCCCATTGATTTTTTGCTTTTCTCCGTGTAGAATTGAAGGGAAAGCATTTGTCATTATTTCCGAAGGATTTTTTCATGTACCGACCATCACGTCGTCAGTTTTTACAAGCGGCAGCCGGAGTGGCTCTCACGCCGTATTTCGTGTCCAGTGTGCAGCCCGTCGCTGCTCAATCCGCCAGCGACCGCATAAGAATCGGCTGCAACGGCTTCGGCGGAATGGGACGCGGCGATGCGGGCTCTTTCTCCCGACTCGCCGATGTCGTCGCCCTGTGCGATGTGGACTCGGTTAGATTAGACGTGGCAGCCAATGACCGACTCATCGGACGACTCAAGCCCGACAAATATAAAGACTACAGAAAGATGCTCGACCGAAAAGATATTGATGTCATCAGCATCAGTACGCCGGATCATTGGCACGTCAAAATTGCCATCGAAGCCATGCAGGCAGGCAAGCATGTCTTTTGTCAGAAACCGCTCACCTTGACCGTCGAAGAGGGACAGTTGATTCGAGCCGCTTGCAAAAAGTATAACAAGTTGGCGTTTCAAGTCGGAACTCAGCAGCGTTCCGAAGAGAGTCGGCACTTCCTGAATGCCCGCATTTTGATTCAAAAGGGACTGATCGGCGATGTCAAAAAGATGTCGTGTTACATCGGCGGCAGTCCGAATGCCGGTCCCATTCCGGTCGCGCCGGTGCCTGACCGATTGGACTGGGATATGTGGCTCGGACAAGCCCCGAAGACCGATTTTCTCGGTTCGGAGCAGAAGAGCGACGATGGCTTTCCGGTCAGTAGCCGGGTGCATGGCGTGTTCCGATACTGGTACGAGTACTCCGGCGGCACCATGACCGACTGGGGCGCACATCACGTCGATTGTGCGATGTGGACGATTGGACAGTGTGGACCCGGTCAGGGACCCGTCAAGTTCAAGCCGATCGTGGCGGAGCATCCGATGCCTTTTGAGAAGGGTTATCCGACCGAAAACAATCGCTACAACACATCGACGCAATTCGATATTGAATGTACTTTTGCGGACGGCGTGGTCATGCACATCATGAGTCACGGCGACAATGGTATTCTTTTTGAAGGCACCAAGGGGCGGATTCACGTCAGTCGGGGACACATTAACGGTGCGCCGATGGAGGCGATCCAAGACAAGTTGGATGAATGGATTACGGAAGAGGACTACACTGCGTCATTCAACGGCAAGAAACGGGAAGGACATCGGCAGAACTTCCTGACGTGTGTTCGGGAAGGCGGTTTGCCGATTTCCGATGCGGTTTCGCACGTACAAGCGATGAATGTGTGTCATTTGGCGGCGATTTCTGCTCGGCTGGGTCGGGAAGTGGTCTACGATCCGAAGACGGAGAAAACAGGCGATTCGGAATCGCAGTCGTTCCTTGTTCGGGAACGCCGAAAGGGATATGACATACCGAATGTGGGGTAACGGAGTCGACGCAAAAATGGTACAAGATTTGGCAAAATGCAACAATCACCGAGATTTTTTAACAGTTATCACGCCATTTTTCCAGCATGTCGTTTTGACGCTATAAATAGCGTCTCATGCGGGAAAACACGGACTCAAATCAACTTGTCCATCCAATGGAATTATCCGTCCGAGGCTGTCCGAGACCATCCGAATCGGTTGGCTTTGCATGGGTTTCAGCATGGAGATTTTGTCTTTCCAAACCTGCCTCTGCCGCCTCTGCAAATGCCTCGTCTGACAACTCGCCTTGGTAATGCTTCCG
>Ga0123353_10013025_pt1 | contig 11881 bp, 10 predicted proteins | sample TergutLab28metaG_3_FD_92763 | JGI IMG/M metagenome (GOLD analysis project Ga0123353, IMG submission 92763) | Labiotermes labralis P3 segment gut microbial communities from Petit-Saut dam, French Guiana - Lab288 P3 | ecosystem: Host-associated > Arthropoda: Insects > Digestive system > Gut ... | reverse complement strand
ATGGTTGGATAATATTAGGATGGATCTCCAGGAGGTGGGATGTGGGTATGTGGACTGGATTGGGTTGGCCCAGGATAGGGACAGGTGGCGGACGCTTGTGAGTGCGGTAATGAACCTTCGGGTCCATGAAATACGGGGAATTTCTTGACTAGCTGCAAACCAGTTAGCTTCTCAAGAAGGACTCTGCACCATGGAGTAAGTAAGTAAGTAATCTCTTACGTGTTTGCAGTATAGGAGAGTTTAATCTTTCCCTTTCATTAATAAATTCTTTGTATCCATTCAGGGCTACATTATTATCATATTGCACACGTCAGACTAGCTTAGTGTAATAATATATGTGTACATAACTGAGGGAAGAACATAGGCTGAGGGTATTCGAGAAGAGGGTGCTGAGAGCCTAGGAGAAACGATATAGCAGGCGAGTGGAGAAGACTACATAACGAGGATCTGTATCATGTGTACCCCATCATCTTTATGATGTGTACTCCTCACCAAATATTATTCCTGTGATCAAATCAAGAAGAATGAGATGGGCGAACATGTGGCACGTATGGGAGCCAGGACTGGTGCATACAGGCTTTTGGTGGGTAAACCTGAGGGCATGAGACCACTTGGAAGACCTAGGCGTAGATGGCTGGATTGTGTTGAAAATGATCTTCAAGAAGTGGGATGAGGGACCATGGACTGGGTTGATCTGGCAGAGGATGGGGGCAGTTGACGGGCTGTTGTGAGTGCAGTAATGAACCATCGGGTTGCATTGAGTGTGGGGTATTTCTTGACTAGCTGAGAACTTGTTAGCTTCAAGAAGGATTCCGCTCCATGGAGTTATGTATATATATATATATATATATGTGTGTGTGTGTGTGTGTGTGTGTATATATATATATATTTCAGAATTAACTTTCAAAACTAACATCATTCATTAATAAATCTCTCTCCTCAGATGGTAGTTCAGAGCAGTAGGTAAATTCTTCCCTACGGTGAAACGTTGAACCAATGTGTATGAAACTGCAGTAATTGTTGCGTTGTGCCGACTGTTGAAACTAACAAGTGCGCTTGTTGTGTTTGTTGAAGTTTGAAACATAACAATGGGCTTTGAGATATTTTCTTGTGTTTGGCCACTCCGCTTTACTGGATACTTATGATGTTGTAGCTGGACCACCGTGATCAATACCGAGTGGGTGCAGCAGGGGAGGGCGTGTGTCTTCTTGCCCGAGCACACTCACTACCAGCAGAAGATGTCCACCATTTTCTTGGTCCACCGGTAACAACGCTGACCGCACCGCCATGATGCTTCAAATAAACAAGTGTACCAACTTTAGCAACTGTGTGTTGAAACATGGGTTTTCAAGGTCTCAGATCCCATGATAAATTTGTAACTTTGTCTGTAAAGTAGTTTAAGAAACTAAACGCAGTGCTTGTCTTGCGAGGGTGCAAAACTCATTCTGTCATTCTCGGAGTGGAAACACAGACCGAAAGTGACTGATAAAAAGGATCCTGCACTTCATAAAGATGACGTGCAGAATTATTCAGGAAATTTGTTATTGGGATGATCAAATATAGGACTCTGAGATAGACTTTACATGAATCGCGTAGGGGATGTGAGGAACGCATTTAAGTATTTAGTGTAACCACCTCAATGAACTGTACTAACCGAGATATTAAAACGTAGAATTAGAAGATAATATTAGAGTGAATTTTAAAATATTCGGTTCCGTGATCTGAACTTTGTTTAATTGCTCCATTATATGGTCAGCAGGCGTGCTCCTATGAACGCGAAAATGAACCTTCGGGTTCCACGAAGGGTGGGAAATTTGCTAAGCAGCTCAGTAACTTTTATCTTACTTGGAAGAGCTCTGCTAGAAGGAAGAGTGATCCCTAGTAACCAGGAACTGTCAAACAGCATCACTGTATAACACCTCTAACTGAGCAATTCTCGAGCGTGTTTACTCTGTCGTATTCATCAAGACACGTGTTTTTAGAAATGGAGTACCTTTTAAATAAAATAAATTGGTAGTTTTCTGTGGCTTAGTTTAATGTTCTTCCGTTTTTGAACTCAGAGATGAGTATATTGCACTAGAATCTCGGTTTCGAGGCCCGCTTGAGGCCTGGTTACTTCTTGCTATGTGAATACAAACACTTTCTGAGCCGATCCCCTGTCCAAGGAACCCCACACGACACTCAGCAACTTCAGTCAATATAACTCCTGTGTAATGAGGCGTTTTGAATTGCAAATATAAATTTGCAATTGTCACTTTACACACAACTTTTTTTTTTGTTTCAGTACTTCTACATTTACATTATAATCTTTCAGTTCGCTTTACTTTTCGGCGCTGTACGAACTGTTGGCTAAAGTTATGACATAAACTGTGGGGCGGAATACTGTGTCCTGTGTTCTGCATGCTCATAGTTGCATTGGATTCGCGATTGCAGGACCAAATGTGAAGCATGTGGCTGATGCATTTTTGAAGGATGAGAATTTAAAAATTCTTAGAGATCACGTAACTGTAGGATGAATTGAAGAATGCTGTTTCCTTTGATCCCGGAAAGCGATTTTTTGTGCCGGCCACCAGTACGTAATTGTGGCAATCTGCAACACATTTCCGATCTCCGAGGTTACACCGCCGTACTACAGTAGCCCGCCGACACACGCTTTTGCATATTGCAGCAAGATGTCGACTTCTAATGTCAAAACCCATGTAATTTTATAAACAGCGTGTATAATGTTGGTCAGTTGCTTTAGGATGTACCGAGAAATGGAATGAAGACGTGTTGTGACGCAACAGCATGAGGTGAAGTTCCTGTGTACGTCAGGCATAAAGGAGAGGGGGGAGAGGCGTATCTCTACTCACAACTTCGGCGCCAGATGGAGTTGAACGGTCAACTTCACGCTTCTGCCTCTTTACCTTCGTGGAAAGAACTCCCTCTTTCTTTTGAACAGGAGTCTGGATGAACCTCAGGGCCGTTCTTACCCATGCCGGGAATCGAAACCGGTTGCTTGAAAGTGCATGGATGGTGGAAAATCCTTGCTGGTTTTAACCTCGACACTGGATCGAGATGGGTGGTCAGCTGCACTCTTCAGCTGCGTTGGTCCCTGGGTAGGAATCCCCGTTTTACGTTGCTTGAAATGCTGGGTGGGCCCTAGTTCCTGAGCTGTTGTACACATGCTGCAGGAGACGGAAATTCTTGATCCTCTCCGGGATCTAACCTGGTGAGTTCAACTCTCATCCAGGCACTAAACTGGCTGTTAATTAGACGTACATAAATTAATAAACATTCAGCCCTACACCGGAGTTTTTGTGGTATACGTTTTGCCCTGTAGTTTAAATTTAAACGTCTGTATTTAGCTGTCTCGTTAATGGCACAGGATACAAATTCTTGGCACTCGTGGTTAGTGGATTCTCCTAATGTAGATAATTTATTATTTCGAAACGTTTGTTCAGTCAAACAGTTCAGATGACTCATTGCACATACAATGCTAAAACTGTACATTCAAGTCATGACAGGTTTTGTGTAGCATATTAAGGTGTTACTAAGTCACTGCGACTTATTTCTAAGACGCAGAATCAGATTTGTTTACAAAGTTGGTGCAGCAATACTGATTGATGGTTGAAGGTGATCTATAAACGAGCGTGACTGGAAAATTGCCCCTAATTCAATAAAATCACTAGGTTTGGATCAATTTATTCATGGTTCAGGGGAACATCGTCCTCTTAACTTTCAGTTAAAATTAAACTGGTGGATGTTGGCGGAGTAGACAGCAAACTGGCTGGCATCATTGTTTCATGTCTGTGTTCTCCCGCGCTTGCCGCGGCCTCCTGCGTATTACCCTGCATTATTGAGGGCGACATTTAGCTGTCACTGACAAAGCTGAATTTACATAAAGGTAACTAACTGTTCGGAGGAAGATAGAAAGGGAGGGAAAGGGGGCTGCATTATTGACGAGCTGTGATCGTGTTCAGGGTTGGTTCAGTTAGCGAGGGAGTTGGTGACAAGGGAAGGGCGGGAGGATGTTTACTGACTGACATGCCATGGATATAGAAGGGACACGTTGTAAGTCATTATATCGACTGCCGCACTGACACTGAGCTGCGCCGGGTCACAATCTGACTGATGGCTGTCTGTCTGTCTGTCTGTCTGTCTGTAGGTCGTCTTCCTCCCCTGAGAAGCACAGAGAAGTGAGCTTTTGTTGCAGAGACGAAGTTCTGACACCGTCGCGGGGTTTTAGTTAAGTCATAATCAGATTAGTGACTAATTGTCAGGTGGTATTTCTGTCCTGAGACGCATAACGTAATGTGTGTGCCTTCCTGGGCTGCACCGTCCGACAGGCTGGTTCACTGACCGGCTAAACCTCCCGCGAACCCAACACTCGACTGACCTATTAGCTGGTCGACCCAGTTTAATGCAGAATCATACGAACCGTTTGAATGTCGTACCATTACGTCTTTGTGAATGTTAGTGCGAAAGATTGGTTGTTCAGCTGTATTACCAAATCAGCAACCGGCTGACGTACACCAACCGACTGGTCAAGTGAATACACAGTATCTTTGTATCAGCTCGTATCTTGATGTACAATAATTACATTAATGCAAGTACACCATTGGCACCGTACACATTGCCTGTTACAATAAGACGCCGGCTCTCCGCAACAACAATGCCTATCACAGTCAGTGTTTTGCTACTTGCTGCGAAATACAGAACAAAATAAATGTGCGGTTTTTAAGTTGCTTAATCGATGCGTTTTAGTCAACTTATTTTCTTTTGCTGAACCAATTAAATGCACATACAGCGCACACAATAGTGTAGTCTTTTGTCACTGTAACATGTTTCGGCATTACTGTCAGAAATCCCTGAGGATGGCACAGTAGTGTCGGAACAGGTTGGAGTGATATAAACTATACTATTGTATATGATGTAGTTGGTTTAGTATAAGAAGTGTAGTATATGTCACAGGAGTAATGTAATGTAATCAGGTAATGAATCTTAATTTTTCATGATTCGTGTAAGAATACCCAAACATTACACGTCATAATTATATATCATTTAATCTTATAAGACAAATGTGCTTAGTTAGAAGGCCATGAATGTTGGAAGAATTGAAAAAAAAACAGTTTTTCGATACATGATTCCGCGCGCAGGAAGTGTTTTGAATGTGGTTATAGGATTTGTATTAATAACATTTTATATTTGATGTTTATTTAATGAACGACGAAAATTAGTTCCTTTTGTATGACTAGTTGTGCTATGGCACGTGCGTATGTCCTTGGGAGTGTAGAATTTACAAGATCCTGACGAAATCGATTGGAAATTATGCGTAATACAAATTGCAGGCAATGTTCAACTGCCTTCTTCTTAATTTCTTTCTTCTGCCACGTGTTCCTTTAGGTCTGTTTAGATAAAATCCGATTGGGTTTCATCAGTGTTAATTTGCATTCTGAAATTTTCGTCTCAGTGCAAAACGTAAGACATGATGGAAAGGGAAACTTAAAACATTAATTCATTGTCTGAAGTTCTCCTTCAGAGAGTTAGACAGAGACGACATAAATGAATCGTTGAAAATTCCATTTATTATTTTTCCATTCCGGACCCTTTTATCTTCTTTCATTCCACGCACATTGTTATTGGTTGGGATTAATTTGAAACATCTGTAGAATTCTTATTACAATACAACCCCCTTCACTCAAGAAAGGTTCTAAGAGAATATTTCCATACCAGTCTTCTTTTCTTGTTTCATTATTAGAGGAGAAGGGCCGTAAGAGAAAATCGAGTTAATTTCCTGTCTCGTGAAGGTAGATCTTCAGGATAATGAAAATAAACAGTAAATGAAAATTTATGCGAAAATACCGTAAACATGCCTACGGATGCTTTAAAAAAGGAAAGAAGAAGTAATTTTCTTTCTGGAGTTTGAGTTCAGAAGAAAGGGGAAAATGAATTGTTTTAAAGAATCTCTCTGATATTCAGGTTCCTGGATTAGAATACCGACGCCTCAGAAATTTAAAGTACAGGTTTAGAATTCGGCCACGACTCGTGTAGATCACGTGTAAAGAAAAAAATAGTACAAAAATACCAAATAAATACTGGCAGTAATTAACTGCTACAGTGCGAACACTGACAGTGATTCACTCTTTGCATAGATTTATAGAAAATGTTAAAATTAGTAGCATTTTGGCCCCGTTTATGTATCATTTATATATCGGATATAAGGCGGTGTCCCTCCGTGTGTTATATATAGTCAAAGGATTTTTTTTAATCCTATTGTTCCATAGTATAGTGCAAGGTTGTTATGCAATGGAAGAAACATTTAGGATTTTTTTCTGCGAAAAATTAGGATATGCAGTTTGGATGGATAAACCCGGCGTCGTTACTTTCAGTACAGGAATATGGTTATTTATTTAGGCTGTTAGTTAAGGAAGCGAGCAGAGATGCAGTTCGTGAGACGAACTGCCAGACCGCTGCCGATTTGCACAAATCCCCGACGCGTGGTCAGCTGTTTCTCCTTTCTTTTGAAGCTGCACTTGGCATAATCTTCCGTACATCATCGGATTTTCCACGACATCAAAACTCAACTGGAGCTTCTCGTTTCGACTCCCCTCACCCCCTTCTCAGAACTTCTCCCTGTAGTAAAATAAAAAGTGTAGTTAATTTTCTGAGCATGGTTACCGGAGCGAAATACGTTGAGCTGAAGGGTGCAGCCTGCCTGCAAAAGGGTGGCGGGGGTGGGGAGAGAGATGGAGATATATATGCCACGTAGTTGTGGTTGGTTTGTCTTGCTGAAAGATTAAGAAGACCACTGGAAAGACACGAGCTTTGTCGTCGCAAGATGAGTCGAGATGTGAGTAGCGATAGGATAATTAAGGTTGAGACCGCAGGGAGCTAAAGCAAGCATTTGTACTAACCGTAACAAAAACGTCGATCCGAAACACGTTGGGTCCTCAGGAGCAAGGCAACATATCTGTATCAAATTGTGTAACTATGCTTGCGTCCCAACATAATTTTACTAAAACATTGCATTTGTAGAGGGTTGTTGGCACATTGCATGTAAAATTAAATCGTAATATGGAGCTTTTACTGCGTTTAAACTTGGTCGCTGACAGTAAGAACAAAAAATAGCATGATAGTGTTCGAGAACGTACTTCGGAGGGAGACAGTTGGCCCTAAGAGAGTTAAAGTAATGGGAGGCTGGAGAAAACTTGAAAATGAGTTTTTATTTGTGCTGCTAAAGAAATATTAGGCCTGTCAGGGTGAATGAGATGGGCGAGGCATGTTTTAGGCATGGAAGGGTTGAAAAAGTACGTGTGTGTGTGTGTGTGTGTATGTATGTATGTGTGTGTGTGTATATATATATATATATATATATATATCATCACGCATCGTTCCACCGTCCGTATTACGATAGATCCATAGCGTTTTATATGTATATATATATATATATATATATATATATAGACACACACACACACACACTCACAAAGAGAACACCTCTGTCAAGATATGGGATCTTCGGACTGAGAATCGAACTCGGGAACTCCTGGACAAGAAATAGGAGGATAAACTCAGCTTCGTCCAATGTTTGTGTTTGTTTCTTCTTTCTTTCTGTCTCGTTTGTTTGTTTGTTTCTTTGTTTCTTTCTCATATCTTTTCGAAAATCGACTTAAAGAGTAAGGTTTCAAGTTTTTGTGCGTGTGACCGACCCGCTTTAGAGACAAACGGATGGTCGAACAGATTCGTGCTACTTGACGATGCGCCAGCATGCAGCTGTATTCTCTGAAACACTTGCCTCGTTAGGGAAACGCTTGAACTTGAGAATCACTCATATTTAATGTTACACTTCTTGGTTTATTTGATAGCGCTTTTCTGGCTATTTGCTGTACAGCGCCAAGTAGTCGGCCTGCGGTGTTTCGAGGGTCTAGTTCGAAAGGAGGCGTACACAAAGGGCGGTAGCCTATTTTTAGCTACTAGCCGGGAGTTTCCTTAGAGAAACCCAGGAGCAACACTTCAGTTCGAGTAGAATGATATCGGGCTGCGATTCATGACGAACATTTCCGAAACACGAAATGGGAGCGCCAACAGCTGCGTGCGGTTTTCGTTAATCTTCAGAAGCTACGAATGCAGAAATCTAGGATCCTGTTCTGATTCTGTTCTGCGTCTAGCGCTATAAAAAGAAGACTTCACAGTCCTGCCTCCTCTGTAGGGCAACCAGACATGTTCCACAACAGATTCGTATTGTCAGTATTCATTATGCACAGTTTTTGTGCGCTAATTTGTCTGTCAAGGTGATTAACCAAATCTCACGCTACGTACTCGAGAAATCGCAGGTTTTATTCTATGTGTGTAGGCATGGTTTACTGATAAGTTTCTCTTGGTTTTCCTCAGTCTTTCTGGCTAAATACTAGGATGGGACTTCAAAATACCTTTAGTCGTTTCTCCACGTTTATTTCCAATTGAAATTTACTTTCGTTCTCACTCTTAATTCCACGTGACCGTAGCTCTGTTAGATATACTGATACTGTCAGTGCATACAAAGTGTTCATTATTACGGTGACTAGGTGAGGTGAAGCTTTGTCTTTGAATCCTACAGTATCTAGGAAGGACTCCAAATTTTCCGGAATGCTGCCACTTTCTTCATCAGGAATTAATGTAGCGACTGGCCTGCGTTGTAGATGTGTTGTAACAAAGCCAGCCCTCATTGTTGAAAAGCTCATGTACGGAGAATCCCAATATTTGAGCCTCGCAAAGTTGGATTGAAAATTACCTAAAAATGTCAGATGATAGCGTTTCAAGTTCCGTTGCTTGAAACAGAATGCGTATCTAGTTCCGACATAACGCTTTCTTTGCTGGACCAAAGTACAAAGGCCTTCTTATCGCAGTACGGCTCTCTCTCTCTCTCTCTCTCTTGCTCTCTTTCCATAGTAAATAATTTCACTAATACTGCCAGATTTGGCATTTTGTCAAAGATTGTTTTCTTCTTGAATGTTGCGCTGTGTCGTTGCACGGGTGTGTCCGGCGTTTCGAAGGATTGTGGTGCTTTCGTCTTCAGGATTTCAGCTGTCCGAGAACAATTTATCCCTCGTTTGACTTCTGTCTTAACCTTTAAAGATAAGACCGAGTGGAATTTGTGGACCTGCAGACGAAAAGTAATAGAATGTTGCGTACTGTCACGCAGTTAGAACCCTCACATTTGCTTGTTAACCACCCGTTATTGTTAAGGGGGTTACCTAACGACGGTTTAGGAATGCAAGAGTTTTCTAGGCATAGGAGGTTGTGTGGAATATGGACAGTTAGCTTTACAGTTATTTGAAGTATTTCTCACTATAAACTTAAATCAGTGGGATCCATCAGCGTCTGGCCCACACTGACAGTTGGTAAACGTAACTACCGTAATAAAAACCATAAATTGTATTATGAGTGATATCAGGCTTCCGCCCCGACGTAAATGGCGTGTTTGCTCGTTTTTTATGTTAGGCAGTGTTGATTGGTCGAGGGCCAAGCAGTCAAGACTGCTTGGCCTGTGAAGATGGGACCTATAGGCTGTCCCGAAACGTCGGTAATTGACTACCAATCAACGCTGTGTAACATCCGAGAAGAGCGAAGACCTCAAAAGCACACAAGTTGTGTTACTCCCTGTTGAGGATGTTGCTCTAGAATTTTGTTCGTGTCTGTTAATGAAATGGAGGAAAAAATTAAATAAAGGTAACCAACAAATTATTTTGAAATATATCTAAGTTCAGATATTTTTTTATTGACAGATTTACAGATCAGAATTGCGAGTTTGTTGGAAGTAATGAAGAGCAGATTAATTTTGGACAAATCTCACTACCATTCAGTTCCGAATCTTTGTGTCTGCCCTTTTGCTATTTTAAAAATATAAACAGTAGCATATACAATTCATAGTCTGAGGGCGATTTGAAAGGGAATATTGAGGAGACTGCTTTGGCTGAAAAGGGAAATAAAACAGAAAGCTGGAGGAAACTGAAATGACACAATTTGTAGCTTCATGTCTGGGACCTCTCGCCAAATATTGCTAACACGACCAAATTAGTGAGTATCAGATGGGCTGAGCATGTAATGCGTATTGCAGCGAAGAGAGATGTATACGTGATTTTGTTTATAAAACTCAAAGGAAGGCCAGGCGTAGGTGGAAATATCATATTAGAGTGGATTTTAAAGAACAGATTTGCAGTGTGGACTAGATTGGCTGATTCAGAATAGGAACCAGCGGTGAGATGTCGTGAGTGTGGTAAAGGCCTGTTGGTTTTGAACATACTTACTGGCTTAAGAAACTCTAGACTCTAAAAAAGGAATCTTCTACATAGCGAAAGTTAATTCCTTAGGAATCCTCTTATATGTATTCATATTAAATGAGCATATGTACTTATGATTACTTGCACACAAGGGTGTACTTGGGAACTTCAAATAAATCAGCGTCATTTTTCCCGCCACTCAGGTTAATGTAATTCTGCACCTTAAGGTGTGTCTTTCGAACCCTCCTCCGTCATGCTAAGCGAATTCCTTTTACCAAATTCATAACTGTTCGCCATTCATAATTGCCTTCCCACCTCAGTCGATCGTGTAATATCAGCAGCTGAAAACAGCCCCCTTAAGTAATCTGAAATGAGGCCCACTTTTCCTTAATATTGTTGCGCCTGTGTTTGGACTCTTTACCCATAATGACTTCGGAAGGGCAGTGCAGTAAGCAATTCAATGTTTTTGCTACGTACCGGATAGTTCCCCGAGGATAAAGTCAGGGTGGGGGTGGTAGCTTCGTCTTGAGCCGCATGCCTTTACAGCTCAGATTACTTTCCTTCTCTATTTCGCTCATCTCGTATTCTCTTTTCTTTCTCGCATTCGAGCAAGCCGCCTCTGTGGTATGTGAGAGCAATTCAAATTTTCACGACATTCCTCCCATAAGATGGAGTTGAGATCAGAGTCAAATGACTCCCCGTCAAGTTTTCAGAGTCCTATGACTGCTTCATATGTGTTGGACTTACTGGTCTATTACGAATATTAATGCACATTTTTCAGTGGTTCTTGCTGCCAGCTTTCGGAAATTTCAGGTATGAGTCAGAAAATAATGACAGGTATTTAGGCATAAAATCATACTGAATACTGAAATAACCAAGTCTGGTCCTGTTTCCCGAGACTACTCAGCACATTCTATGTGACAGTTTGTTTGCAGAGTGCCTAACTAAATTAATCGTTTTTTTAAATCTTTATGTACTCCAGTGAAACCAACAGAAGAACTGTTATCGGGAAATGCATGCTATCGTTCATGGTTTGGTATTTTACTTTACAGAGTCGTATCTAAGGCCATGAAGAATGGAGAATTCGTAATTTTGTTTGCTTAACTCATTTCATATACCGAAAACGATGTGGGTTGGACGACCAGGAAATCGGGGTTTGATTTCCGACCAGGACAGAGATTCGTGTTTTATTCACAGCGTTCTATCAGCCTCCTATTTAGGGTCTACCGGGATTGTTTCTGTGGGCGATGTAGTCAATGAAGCAAGAAATGTAACACGCACCCTCACCTAGTGCCTACGTTAAGAATGTGTTGATCTATACCACTGCTCCTTCATGTGCCTTCAATTGGTGTGCTTCATTAGGCACATGGAAGGCCGGACATTTGATGTAGTTGTTAAATTTGGTTCTTCATTCTGAAGAAAAACAGAGGATAGCGTGCCTGAGAGCAGAGAGATGAGGACGTCGTCTGGGCTGAGAACAGAACAAGTATGAAGAGATGCAGAAATTTACACACTGGGGTGATTCATAATGTGTATAGTGGTGACACGGTGATTCATAATGTGTATAGTGGTGACACGGTGATTCATAATGTGTATAGTGGTGACACGGTGATTCATAATGTGTATAGTGGTGACACGGT
>Ga0123353_10013020_pt1 | contig 11884 bp, 5 predicted proteins | sample TergutLab28metaG_3_FD_92763 | JGI IMG/M metagenome (GOLD analysis project Ga0123353, IMG submission 92763) | Labiotermes labralis P3 segment gut microbial communities from Petit-Saut dam, French Guiana - Lab288 P3 | ecosystem: Host-associated > Arthropoda: Insects > Digestive system > Gut ... | reverse complement strand
ATTTAACTTCGTTGAGGGTTTCCGTTTTATGGTGTACACATAGAAAAATTCAAATTTTATCAGCGTTCCACCATAATCTGCAATATTTCGGGTATACCGCTTATTTCGTCGTAAACATGCAGGTAATAGATACCGTCGAGCAGGCTGGAGACATCAAATTGCACTGTGACGCCTTTGGTTTTGGCAAAGCGCAACAGATTACCCTGCCCATCGTAAAGGCGAATGGCATACGTGGGGCTGGTTTGGATTGATGTTGAACTTTGAGCCTGCTGATCTATTTCGATGTTGAGGATATAGGATACCGGATTGGGGTATGCCTTTACATTGATACTCGAAATACCAGAACTGCCAGACTTTCCTGCATTTGTATATAAAGTCAAGTACACCGTAACCATATACTCGCCGAATACAGTAGTTGGCATGCGCCATCCATCGTCAAACAAATTTACCATATCTCCCACATTACAAATCCCGGACTTGGTTTGGTAATGGAGAATCACTCCTGTTAGCCCCTCATATATTTCCACAGTACAATCATACCACAGCGACCACGGAAAACTAACACCAAAATTAATCGGAAACAATTCAAAACCATATTCTGTGATATAAGTGGAGGATTCAGTCCAAATGTTCCCACAATTACAATAGAAACCAGGATTATTAAAATATCCGGTTAACAAGCTACCTCCTCCGCTTTGAGTAGTGGCGCCGAGCGGTGTGTATCCCCCATGGAAAAATGCTAAAATATTCAAGGGTGGATCCGTTATGGGTATATCCGATGTCGTATACATTGCCACACAAAAATTTGGCGCCTTATATTCGCTAATTCCTTTGGTAATAACTGTACCGTCCGCCAATTCTGCCGTAAGTAGTCCGTGGCTATTACCGCTCAAAAATGTAGCTATCACAGTTGTACCAGTAGCTGTAAAACCTGTCGCGCCTGATCCGTTTGTGGAAATGCAAAAATTGGGTGTAACGCTCCATGTGGCGCTTTGACCCGTGTTTAGGCTGAAAGCGACAGGGGAACTGACCATGCCGGTACCTACAATATAAACATGTTGAATTGGTTTAGTGAGTGTTACCCCATTGACTACTGCTGTAACCGTTCCGCATGCTCCGTTAAAATATTGGGGTTTAACCGTTGCCGATTTGCCATCGGGTGATGGGGTAATAATAAATTCGGAAGAAACACTCCATGTGGCAGATTGGCTGGAACTGATGCTGTAGGTACCGGAAGGAGTAATGTAGTCGGGCCCGGTGATTGCACTGGATGCCGTAATATCCTTTGTAATGTATTCCATATTATATTCCAACAACGCCGTTATTGTACCGGATACTCCATTAGATAAAGCAGAGCCGGAAGCCTCAAGAGTTGTAGAAGAAGAAGCTCCGTAAATAGGTTGACCACCACCTGGATAATATTCATATTTGTTGAAAACCTGGAACGAGGATATGGGGTCAACATACCAATATGCAGGGTGACCGGTATTTATACTGTAGATGGTAGAGTTGGAAGTAACTACATCGGGTCCTATGATAGATATATGAGTATACGCTTTAATATCCTTAGTAACAGATATCCCATTATCCAATACCGCTGTAATTGTGCCGGTTTGTCCATTAGCTAAAGCAGCGGGAGAAGCCGTAACTATTGTATGAGCGCCATAAGTTGTAGAAATGCTAAACCCTGTAGAGTCATTAGGCGAAATGCTCCAAGTGGCAGGTTGGCCCGTATTTATACTGAAGTTGTTAAAACCGGGAATAACTCCATGGAAGCCGGTGATATGTATATCACACGCTTGAATATTTCTGCTGGTAGAATCTCCATTTACTACCGCAGTAACTGTACCAATTTGACCGTTATGCTCTGTAGCCTTAATTATTGCCGAAACGCCTCCATCGGTTGGGGTAATGGAAAATCCCGCAGATACGCTCCATGTGGCAACTTGGCCCGATTTTATAGTGTACTTATCTGAAGGACAAACATTGTAAGGGCCAAGAATACGGATAGGGGAAGGATTCATAACGTAATATTTCACATTTGAACCATCAGTTCCAAAGCTACCATCCTTCAAGTGATGCTTCATTAACGGATATGCATTCCATTTTGAAATCACCGTGTCAGGATGACTTGTTGTGATAGCCGAATGATCGCCGGGCCTGTCCCAGAAAACTATTGCAGGATGTGTTCCCGGAGGTACTTCTATGTAACTACCGTCTTTTATAAAAACATCCGGATATAAACCAGATTCATATATATTGAGACCTATCCAGCGAACTGAATCTCCTTCTAACCAACGGGTAGAATCTCTTCTCGTCATAAGCCATGCAAAACCGTGGCAATTGAATCTACTTGTTGAGCTAAGTCCATCAAAAGTTATGATTTGTTTTGCTTCTGAATACCATATAGAATAATAGATATCTTCACTCTCTCTTTCGGTATAATGCTCATCACACATCAACCATGTTACAACAAGGCTATTATTTGGCGTGTATATATCATACATCTGAACATTGCATTGCGCTTTTAACGAATATGAAAAGACAATACCTGACAAAAATAAAATAACTAACTTTTTCATGTTTCTATTTGATTAATTGGTATGACAATTCGTTGATCATATCCCGGGTACTTTGATTCGGTAAATGATCGGGTGGTGTAATATAAGGAGGGAAAAAACGTATTTTATTGATCACATGCGCTCTGGCAAAATAATTGTGGAGATTAGTATAAACTGGATACATACATTTTTTTTCATATCCATAAACAAGAGCTTGCAATATTAATCGGAGGCATTCATTTTTATAATAAAGTTGTATACGACTCAACAAAAGTTCCAGACAATCTACGGGATTCGTAAAACTGAATTTTTCTATGTATAGAACTCCGTTGTTTTTCATAAAGAAAATATCTTGTTGAATTACCTCAATGTAATGTTTCGTTAGGCTACATACTATATCCTTCCTTATAAAAAGTTCCCTTACACCATTAAAATCGTTGAAAAATTGGTTAAGTCCATTATCTATGAAATTATGGCTTCTTACACTAAAGAATAACGGATTTCTTAAGGTTAGCTCTATCAGTTCTTCTGTTGTTAAACAAGATAAAATATTTTCGGGAATTTGACAGGCGTTCACCTTTTCTTGATAGCTACCGAGCTGTTCCCATTCCTCCATACCCGGCGTTACAGGATAATCCCATAAATGTGCATCTTCGCAACCGAGAAGAGGTATTTCTTCCTCATAACAATCGCAGGCACTCGTTAATTCTTGCAGAAGTATATATATGTTGTATTCGTGAAATCCGACAATTTTCAATGGTTGGGTCATTGAAACATCAAAAATGAATTCTTTGATTATCCCTGCTTCATTAAACGAAATAAGGATTTTGCTCATCGATGGATTGGTTTCAAGGCTTAACACAGATGCATCAATGATACAGGGATGCGTTTTTAACCATGCAACCAATTCCTCCAATTGCTGTTCGTTATCCAATCCATTGGGCAGTTCTCTTAGGAAGACATTCACAAATGGTATGGTTTTGCTCATATCTTCTTCATTGAGATGCAAACAAAACTCATCTTCTGCCGGATGCTCGTATTCGCGATGCCCTACAATTTCTAATGGTTGGGTCATTGAAACATCAAAAATGAAATCTTTGATTATTCCAGTTTCGTCAAACGAAATAAGTATTTCGCTCATTGATGGGTTGGTTTCAACGCATAACACAGACGCATCAATGATACACGGCTGAGTTTTTAGCCATGCAACCAATTCCTCCAATTGCTGGTCGTCATCCAATTCATTGGGCAGTTCGCTTAGGAATTCATTCACAAATGGTATGGTTTTTACCATATTTCCCTCATTAAGATACAAACAAAACTCATTTTCTGTCGGCGGTTCGTATTCGCGATACCCTACAATTTCTAATGGATGGTTCATTGAAACATCAAAAATGAAATCTTTGATTATTCCAGTTTCGTCAAACGAAATAAGGATTTTGCTCAACGGTGGGTTGGTTTCAACGCATAACACTGACGCATCAATGATACAAGGCTGCGTTTTTAGCCATGCAACCAATTCCTCCAATTGATGTTCGTCTTCCAATTCATTGGACAGCCCGCTTAGGAATTTATTTACAACAGGTATGGTTTTGCCCATATCTTCTTCATTGAGATGCAAACAAAACTCATCTTCTGCTGGCAGCTCGTATTCGTGATAGCCGATAATTTTCAATGGTCTTTCCATTGAAACATACATGATGAACTTTTTAGTTGTTTCGTTTTCATCAAACCAAATCGCTATTTCACTCGTTGGCGGGTCAGTTTGTTGGGATAAAAGAGCGGCGTTTACTATGCAACGATATGATTTTAACCATGTTACTAACGACTGCAATTGCTGTTCGTCGCTCAGCCCAGCTGAAAGCCCGCTGAGAAAATCATTCACAATGGGGATAGTTTGGTCAATATCTTCAACGCTGACATACGAACAAAACTTTTCAGTTTCATCATATTCATTGTTCGGTTGCTTGTTGCACCCGGTAATACTTACTGTCATGATCATCAAAGAAATTAAAAGTTTTGTTTTCATGGGTTCTATTTGATTAATTGGTATGACAATTCGTTGATTGCATCTACAGCTCGTTCATCGGCCATGCCAGAAAACATTGCCGGTTTTACTCTTTCAACCAATGAACGATCCATTTGGAAAATGACATGCGCTCTTGAATAAAAATTTGTTCGAAACCCACGACCTTTAAAATAATCTGCATACTTGGTTTTCTTCTCGTAGCCAACAACAAGGCTTTGCAATATTTCCTTTGCATTATCTTGCAATTGGCAGCAGGCTAATAGAACCTCCAGTACGGAAATAGATATTAAAAAATCTCCTTTACCAGTATTAGAATCAGTTTTGTCTAAAACCGACATATCTGACGTCTTTGCCTGATATTGATTCAGTAATTCTTTCGAAACGTCTTTTCTTTTAAAAAGCTCCCTTATGCCGTTGAATTCGTTATACAGCTTGTCAAATCCTTGATTCATATCATTGAAAGCAAAGATAAAAGAAAACGGTAGATAAGTCAAACACAAATCCGCAAGCTCTTCCGTTGAAAGGGAAAACAGAACATCTTCAGGAATTTGACAGGCATTTACCCTTTCTTGATAGCTTTTGAACTTTTTCCATTCTTCCGTTCCGGGTTTCACAGGAAAATCCCACATTCCTGTTTTCTTCGAGTATTCCCCTGGTAACTGTGCGTTTGCAACGCAAGTTACCAAACTGAAAAATATAAAAAATACTAAAAATCTATACTTCATATAATTTATTTTTTACTTTGTTAATCTAAACCCTATATCATACACACCAAAAATCATGCTAAATTTAAAAAAATCGAACATTATAAAAAGCCCCCCTCCTCCTTCCTCCTTCTTTGGGAAGGAGGGGGTGAGACTTTATGAACCATTCATCTATTGTTTTACAACTTTCATTACGGTCTGTTGTTTGTTGTCATCCACAACCACAAGCAAATACGATCCGGAGGGCAAACTGCTTATATCCATTCGTTCCATTTGGCCGGTTAGTGTTTCTTGCAGCAACACCCGACCGGTTATGTCGGTTATAGATACGATGTAGGTCCCCGGAGCAGCAAATTCGATGGTGAGAACGCCATCGGTCGGGTTGGGATATACCTTGCTGTACCGGACTTCTACGCTTTCGTTACCAGTTACATTTTCCCATTTTGCCCACAGGGTTATGTTGCCGGACACAACGTCATTGTCGAAATTCCATTCAGTTGTGCCGTCTGCGTCCTTAAACCAACCTTTAAAAGCGTAGTTGGCACGCGTTGGGTCGGGCGAGGGTTTGGCTACCTTCGCGCCATAAGCAACGGTAGCCACCGGCACATTGCTGCCACCCCGCGAATTGAAGGTAACGGTATAGTTTTTCAGCGACCACTTGGAAAACAGGGTTATATCTTCGGTCACCACGTCGTTAGCGAAATCCCATGCCTGAGTACAATTCTCATCCTTGAACCATCCTTCGAAAGTATAGTGTTCGCGGATAGGATCTGAAGGTTTGGGTATCTTATTGCCATGGGTAACGGAAATACTGTTCATTCCGCCGCCCGGCACGTTGAATATAACGGTGAAGACCGGTATGGCAGTCCATTTTGCATACAGTGTGATATCTGCGGTCACTACATCGGTATCGAAATTCCACGCACTGACGCAGGCAGCTTCCCTGAACCAGCCGCCAAAATCAAATCCTTCGCGGGTAGGATCAGCAGGTTTTGTCACTTTATGATCCGGTAGGAGTTTTTCCGGCGCTACTTCGGTGCCACCCTGCGAATCGAAAGTCACCGTGCAGAAAACTGTCGTCCATTTGGCATACAGGGTGATATCTGCAGTTACTACGTCGGTATCGAAATTCCACGCATTGACACAGGCGGCTTCCCTGAACCAGCCACCAAAATCAAATCCTTCGCGGGTAGGATCAGCAGGTTTTGTCACTTTATGATCCCAAGGGAGTTCTTCCAGCGCTACTTCAGCGCCATCTTGTGAATCAAAAGTTACCGTACAGAAGATTGCCGTCCATTTGGCATACAAGGTCGTATCTTTGGTCACTGCGTCGGTAGCGAAATTCCATGCACCATCGCTTACTTTAACGATTAAAGTTGACGACATCCACACGTAACCTGCATAAGCTCCATATTCGTTTCCTCTTGACGGTTCGTCAATATAAAATTTTACCCAAGGAGTGCCGGGTTGAACGGTGTTATTTATTTCCTCAACAAACATGATCCGTCCGACATCCTGTAAATTAAACTGGAACATTACGTTTGTGCCGGTTGTACCGGGGTTATCCCGAACATTAGCAGCGCCTCCTGTATTGCTCAGCCTCCATATTTCACGACAACCTTTCTCAACATACCATCCGTCGAATCTATGGCCTGCAAAAACAGGATCAGTCGGTTTCGTTACCTTTCCGCCCTCCGGAACCCGATCCGTAAACGTTGCCCCTTCATTATTCGGATCGAATGTAACCACGCGAAAAGGTATCCATTTGGCATACAGGGTGATGTCTTTGGTCACACCGGTAGCAAAACTCCATGCAGTGGTACACGCTATATCGGTAAACCAACCATCGAATGAGTAGTTGTCGCGGGTAGGATTGTCGGGTTGTGTAACCTTTTCGCCATCGAAGACAATAGCATCATCTATAAGGCTTCCCCCCGTAGAATTGAATGTAACGGTGTGGAACGATTTCCATTTGGCATACAAGGCGAGGTCGGCTGTTACTATGTTTACCAAGAAATTCCATGGTTGGCCTTCTCCTGTAATCCAACAGTCGAAAACGTTGCCTTCAAAAACGGGATCATCCGGACGAATGATGGTTTCGCCTTCATAATAGATTACAGGAATCGCTGCCTCGCCGTTTTCAGGATAAAAGGTAACGGTGTACTCTGCAACCGGATTCCATCCGGCAAACAGGGTAAGGTCGGCGGTCACGATGTCGGCGTCGAAATTCCATTCCGTAACGCAAGTCGGTTCCAGGAACCAGCCGTCAAAAGTATAGCCTCTGCGTACAGGATCAATTGGAGACATGAGCAACCCGCCGTCGGTGGCAATCTTCCAATGTACCTCGTTTCCACCCTGAGTATCGAACGAAACAGTGAAAGCGTCTTCCAAATCGCCGAGCGTAACCAACTGTAATTGAGATACCCACATAGCGCTGGGTTCGTATGAACGATCAGCCGGCGCAACGGGTTTAACATAAAAAACATATAAATTCAATACTTCTCCTTCAGGCAAGATATCGTCATTGAGAACAAGATCGTTACTTAAATCCAATGTGATCAATTTCCATCCCACCCAGTCAACTACAAACGGTAAATTGGTCCATATCGGGCCTTTGTCTCCTGCTCTTAAACCAAGACTGAATTGCGCATTACTTCCATCGCCAAAGAGATAATACTGGATGATATTGTCTTTTGAGAATTTGGGCGTTTCAGCAGCGTAAATCAAATGAAACATTGCAGGGGCAGCCTCGTTATAATCTTTATCCCACTGATAATCAATCCTCATACTGCCCGTGTTATTGGTTGTAGCCAATACATCGGAATCAATGGTTATTGCTGCATGGGTATAACTTGGTATGGGTCCTGAAAGAATCGGAACTTGCCAGTCGCCAACAGTTGCGTTGAAATCATTTAGAACGAGATTTACTGTTTTTGTACGCTTGCGCGGAGTAAACGTAAATTCAAAATCATCTTCAACAGTAATGCCTTTCAAAGTCTTGTAACCCGCCGTAAGGGTTACCGTGTAGACAACATTTTCGGTCAGATCGACATTGAAAAGATAATGCAGCACACCTTTACCGTTTACAGTCATATATGATATTTCTCCATCCGGGAAGTTGCTATCCGTATCTTTTACAATAATCTGTTCTGGAACAATAGTTTCTGCATCTAAAGGTTCTCTGAACTCTATACGCACGATCGGACGAGCCGATACTTCCTGAGCGTCCTGAGGATCGTAAGAAACAATGAGCGGCTCCCATTTTGCAAACAGTGTTGTGTTGTCGAACACTCTATCGTTGTCAAAATTCCATTGATGCGTGAAATTTCTATCCACATACCAGCCCGCTACCAAATGGCCTGCCAAACCGTCTGCAGGATCGGCCGGACGAGTTAACTTGTCGCCCCACGATACGATAACCGGCGCTATATTGCCTGCGCCCTGTGAGTCGAAATTAACTGTAAATTTTTCCGGCTCGACAAGTTGAACCGCATGTACTTCGGCTAACCATACCGTCAATGGCAAATTCAGAAAACAATCGTCTTTATTAAGCGGAGCCCGCCATCTTAAACTTTTCAATACCATCGCTTCATTTTCGGGCATACGTCCTTCGCCGCCCAGCCACGGATATTCAAGCGGCGTGGTTCTCAAATTCTGAGTGATCAATTTCCATCCTACCCAATCAACAACAATGGGCAATCCATAGAAAGTATTTGGTGAAACCGATTGACGTTGCAGAACAAGTTCGAACAGGCTATTGCTGCCGTCTCCATAAAGATAGAACTGGACGTAACCGTTTTGATTGATACGGAATGAACGCATCGAAGCATTTGCCGTTCCGTCATTAATACGCAGTCGTCCGTCGGTTGTGATCCATGAATAGTCAAAACGCATACTGTGCGAACTTACCGGCACATTTGCATCTTGAGTGATTCTTGTAATATCCGTGTTAAAACCGGTACACTGATCAGCGTTTGTTCCGATTGATAATCCGGCAGGAAACGGATTGAACTGATGTATCATGGTTCTTGCCGTTACTTCGCGCGGACGCACCAGGAATGTATATACAAATTCTTCATCCATCCGTTTTCCGACGGTTACGTCTTCAAGGCCTGCTTTCAGTTTTACGGTGTAAAATTCGCCGGCGTTCAGGTCGGAGTTGAAGATGAAGTGCATGACGCTCTTATGCCCCATTACCCGGTACGATTGCTTTCCGGCTACCAAATTGCCGACTGCATCTGTTACGGTAATATGATCGGGGAGAATACTCGATTCTTTCACCGGTTTGTCGAACTCAATTCGCACCACCGGACGCACCGTCATTTCCTGATCGCCCTGAGGGTCGTAGGAAAGAATGGCCGGCGGAGCCGATTCCTGTGTGACAAAATCCATCATAAAATCGCCGCCTTCAACGCCGTCGGAATCGCCGTCAAGAAACATAACAGCGCCCGCTTGCGAATTTTTCGCTTTTTGACCATCGACCTTCAGCGTATATTCGGCATCATAATTCAATTGTGAAATATCAACATTCAAGATGTAATCGCTTGTCCATCTGAAAGATAAAGCTCCTTCTGGAACAACATTGATCGCCTGCTCAACGGTAGTTCTATCCATTTTGCGGCTGAAAGTGAACGTAATAGGCGTTGCGATGATCAATCCGCTTTCGTTGGCAACATACTGCGTGTTCAGGATCACGGCAGGTTTCGTGTTCAACAGCGTGAAATCGGCAATGCCTAAGCCATCTCTCGTCTGCTCTCCAATCGTTTCGGGAATGACGATTTGCTTTTCATCGCCTACATATCCCGGCGCTTCTACTTTCACGGTTACTGTGGCGCCCGGAGTGAAACCTTCGATCCAGTAAAAGCCGTTGCGCAATTCGCCCGGATCGTTCGCATTGACAACATTTGGTTTTGTCGAATATCGGTTAAACAGACTTTCCCATGTATCCGTCGTATAGGTTTTCACATTTTCGCCTTCCTTTACCGTAACCACAGCGCCATTGATCGGATTATTGGTTTCGTTGTCGCGGATAATACCAGTGGCAATGCCGATGTGAACAGGATTAACCTGACCGGCGCCGTATTTTTTCGATAAAAATTTCACCAGCGACTGATATGCGGAATATGCTTGCAGTTTCTTCCACTCAGCGTTCATGTTGAGCTGGTTTTGCGCCGGATTGGTATGAAATCCTGCTTCGCTCAACAGAGACGCCATGCGCGATACTCTGTTGACATGCAGGTACGGAGTAGTGCCACTGCTGCCATAAAAAATCAAATCGTTGACATTTGCATTGATGGAAGAATAATTGGGATTGTATCTGGATCTCATGGCAAATGTCAGATTGGGCGCTAAAATATCGCCGAACTCTTTTCCACCTTCGGGCGACTTTTCAGTGGGTGTAGCGCCTGAGGATGACCTCCGTCCGCCATATAAAAACACGCTATAATCGGCGGCAGGTCCGGCGGCGTCGCTATGGATGGAATAATAGAAATCGGCTCCCCAAGTATTCGCCATATCGGTACGCGTGGCCAAATCTACCGATTCTAAATCGGATTCACGACACAGCATGATGTTTTCAGGCCTCATATCGGTGTAAGTAAGCAGATATTCCCTGAGTGCAAACGCTACGCGTAATACCTTTTCAGCTTCGCTGTAATTGTTTGCGCCCATATTTTCTCGACCAGAATGTCCCGGATCAAGAAAAAGTTTGACATTGCTCAAGCCTGTTGCTTTTTCTTGAGATAAGGCAGGAAATACGTACACAATCGCCAGAAATGCGATTGAAAATAAGAATTTATTAAACTTTTTCATCATCTATCCTCCTTATTTATTGTTGAATATCCATCACATAAACAGCGCCGCCGGCGTAATCCTCGAAGGCAAGTTTTTTGCCGTCGGGCGAGATGGCCGGACTGAGCGCAATGTATTTATCCGAAGACAAAAAAACAGCTTTTGTTCCGGTGGCTACCTCAATGCTGATCAATTCGCCTTTGGTAATGACATGGCCGTCGTCTTCGATTTTCATGGCTACGATGTATTTACCGTCCGGCGCCCACGTCGCACGCGAAATGTCTGCGCCCAGACTGCGAAGACCCGAACCGTCGGCATTGCAAACAAACATGCCTTTCCCCTTGCCGGCTTGAAATACGATTTGATCGCCCTTGGGCGATAATGCAGGATTAAAAAGAATATAGCCACTGAGCGACTCCAATCCTTTCACCTGTGAAGCCACATTTGCAGGATCGCTGATTATATGCTGCAAAAGCGAATTGCTGTTCGCCTTCCGCTGTATCGACGCTTGGTCGGTTACGCGTTTGAGGTTGGTTCCATCAATGGAAACTTTCCAACGCTCTTCTCCTCTCAATGAGGTGAAGTACAGTGTTTTACCATCGGATGACCATGCAGGTTTTTCCAACGGTTCGTTCGTTTTTGCTATTACCCGCGGCTCGCCGACCGCTTTCGGCTGGGCATACAAGCCAATGCCGAAAAAGAGTAAAAATGACAGGGTTAATATTGGTTTTAACATAATTAGAAAAAATTTATTTGTATAAAAAATTAAAAAATCATTCTTGCAAAAATAATGAAAAGTT
>Ga0123353_10013019_pt1 | contig 11884 bp, 6 predicted proteins | sample TergutLab28metaG_3_FD_92763 | JGI IMG/M metagenome (GOLD analysis project Ga0123353, IMG submission 92763) | Labiotermes labralis P3 segment gut microbial communities from Petit-Saut dam, French Guiana - Lab288 P3 | ecosystem: Host-associated > Arthropoda: Insects > Digestive system > Gut ... | reverse complement strand
TGTCTCGCAAAGGATGCAACTGCATAAAAGTTTATTACCCTCCGCGAAATCCGAAACTTTTATCCGTGCTTTATAATTCCTGAAAAGTTGTAAAGTGGTGTACATCTCACAGCACTGTGGAGAATAGAATAGCTTGAAATGTTTTCTGTTACCAAAAGACCTAAATTAATGGATAATTAAATATCTCCTGGAGTATTCGCAACACTCGACGTTAGTGATTTGCAACTTTAGGGAATTATGTGCGCACTGTATGACTAATATTCTATTGTACATATAATATTATTGCATTATGTTTGTGTGGAGGTATTCAATTAGACTACAATTCATTTGTCTTGGTTAAATTATGATTAACTTACGTTCAATTGTGTTGCGTCCTGTTGCACCTAATGCACGCATAGGTTGCTCCAGGTTAGATGACTCCGTGTCGACTGGTAAACAGTTGCGTTACGAAGGAGTTTGCTGCTTCCATGTTGAAGGTTAATACATTCCAGGACCACTTGGCGTGTGGGCATCGCACTGAATTTTCGTGTGCCGTACGAATGTTACCTTGTACCGTCGCGGAAGTTCGCCGGAAAATGTTCTACATTGGGCATTAAATATTACCGACGGGTGGAACCTTTTTACTTTTCCTTATTAAAATGCATGATAAAACATCTCAGAAGACCATATCCTTCATACTAGTGGCTGTCCTAACATCAAATCTCAAATCATATGCTTCTTAAATTATAATAAATGTTATTGACATTTGACTGTAACTAGAATGTTACTATTAGTAGCACATTACTATTATTTTCATTTTTACAAGATCTTGTTACAGAATTGCAGTTTTTTAAATTGAAATGTAGCCAATATCATCTCATAGTTTGTTGGTATAATTGTAAAGTTAACCGCTGCAGCAAACAAACGTAATTAACAACGTCGTTCTAACACGCCTTGTACATACATTTCATATATGATTTCCGAAGAATTCCTTTAATCCGGCTAGTGATACTCCGGAAGTCCCGATACTCTGCACTTGAGGAAAATAGTCCACAAAACCGGAACACTGTCACCACAGATAACATACCGTATGTGTACTATTGCAGTGACCATATTATGTGTTGTCTGGAATTTCTGGGACCCATTGATTTGTTATAATCGCTTCCGAAGATCCTAGGATGAGTAAACAAGGTGCTGTTGGCAAGAGAAAACATGTTACACTAACGATTCCTCAGAAACTTGAAATAATTAGCAGGCTTGAAAGTGGCGAAAGCCGAAGTGTGGTTATGGCTGCATACAACATTGGATCGTCAACTATCTATGATATAAGGAAACAGAAGGACCAGCTACGATCGTTTCTGGCATCAAGTGAAAATGTGAAGGGCCTTCTCAAGCGACAGACACTGAAACAGCCTAAATTAGCGCAATTGGACAAGGTGCTGTATAGGTGGTTTACAACAATGCGTTCCGAAGGTAAACCTGTGACTGGGCCCATGATAATTGAAAAAGCTAAGTCCTTTCATGGCGAAATGAAAATAACTGAAAAGTGCACATTCTCCGAGGGCTGGCTGCGAAATTTTAAACAACGCCATGGCATTAGAAAGCAGGATGTTAGTGGTGACGTACTGCCTGCTGATGTTGAAGCTGCAGAACGGTATAGTGAATTATTCCGTAATCTTGTGGAACAGAATAAGTTGTTGCCAACTCAGATTTACAATGCCAGTGAAACTGGACTCTTTTGGCGGTGTTTGCCCAACAACACTGTAGCTGGTGCAATGGAGAAAATGGCAAAATGTTTCCATTTGAATAGAAGTAGAATAACGGTTCTTCTGTGTGCTAATGCAGATGGAAGCCATAAAATGAAACTTTTTGTGGTTGGTAAATTCAAGAAACTAAGGTCTTTTAAGAATACTACCCATCTTCCTGTTATCTATAATAGGCAAAGGCATGCATGGATGACTCCAGAACTTTTCAAGGACTGGTTCTTTAACCACTTTGTGCCAGCAATCAAGGAAAACTTTGGAGAACAAGGAATGCCTGATGACAGCAGTGCTGTACTCTTGTTGGATAGTTGTGGGGTATATCCGCCAGCTTCGGAACTTGTTTGTGGTAATATCTTTGCAACATACCTGCCTGATGTAAAATCTTTCATTCAACCTATGGACCAAGGTGTCATTCAGAATTTCAAGCAGTTTTATAGGAGAACTTTTGTTCGAAGGCTGGTAAATTCTGACTGCAGTGTTCATGATTTCCAATCTTCTTTTAATCTGAAGGATGCTGTTTATGCTGCTGCTTTGGCATGGAAGGATGTTAAGGTTGATACCATAAGGAAAGCATGGAGAACACTCTGGCCTGCTTCCATGTTTCTGGAAGACTCCTCGGATGAAGAATTTGAAGGCTTCAACATTGCAAGAAGGTCTTCAAAAGAAATTTTGGCTATTCTTTCAGATGCTTCCGAGGCAAATCCCTTAGGCAAGTTGACTGAAGAAGATGTTGAGGATTGGATTGATGCCGACAAGGAAGTGCCTGTTGTTGAAGGGTTCATTGATGAGCAACTAATCCAGAGTGTTTCAACCCCAGACATACCAGAAGTAATAGAAGCAGATGAAGAAGAAGATGAAGAAGAGCCTAAAAAAATTTACACGTGGAAGCAAGCTTCTGAGTTTATTTCAAAATTTGTTGAATTTGCAGAATCTAACAGCCATTACACTGCAGCAGAAGTAATGAATCTTCACATACTACTCAATACTTTTTACCAGAAAAGAGCTTCAGCAATGAAACAGGCAGATCTCAGGGACATGTTCAAAAATGCCTCAAAGAGTGTCTGTGCAACAACATTTGTGGTACCTTCTGACCCCTTGTCTACCACTACATCAAATTCTTCAGCCGTGATAATTCCTGATCCGCAGTCTCCTGGTCCTGCACTATTCCTGGTGAAAACAGATGAAACTCCAGAAAACACAGAAGGGGACCCTGATGCCCTTGAACCAGCAGCTGAAGTAGATATCAAAATGGAATACTCCTCTGATTAGTTGTGTGGCCCAAATATGAGGGCAGTAACAAAAAATTACCTGCAAGAACTTAGGTCAATATTGGTACTGTCTGATAATCTGGCATCTCTCCCATCCCATGGGTGCTGAATCAAAGGAGTTCTACTGAACGTATCTTCAGTGACCCAGTAGCTACTACTGTCAAATTGAAAATGAAACAGTAATATTTGTGTGACTGCCATCTTGTTTTAAGTCTACCCAGCATGTTGTTAAGTGTAGAAAATTAAAGCATTGAGATCATGGCTTCCAGTGGTATTGCATACCAAATTTCATGGAAATTCCTTGGTCCAAAAGTAAGTAATGACACACACACACACACAGATGACATACCTTGACAGTCACTTTTCTCTTTGAACAAATTGAAGTATGCTGACCATCATAATTACTTGATGATCATCAAAAGTTTAATTATAAACCCTTGTGAGCCAAGATAGCCCAGTCAGTATAGCAGCTGGCTGTGGGCTGGACAACAGGAATTAGGATTCAGTTTTCAGAATGGGCAGACTTGCATCCATTGTCCAAGACTGGCTTTTGGTACCAGCTTTCTACCTGATTGCTACTCAACCATGGAGCACAGTGACCATATGTGACAGTAACCACTCACCTCCTTCTGGTACCAAAATTGAGAATGTGTGGAAATGTTACTCATTGGAATCAAAGAATACCATAACTAATGCTCTGTAAGAAACTGTACAGTTGAATTGTATGTTTCTGTTTCATTTTTTAAAACTAAACTTTCTACACCTGAGCAATGAGATTGATGATTGATTTGCGATTGGGTTCAAGTCCTGAAGTCCCGATGCACCTAGGCCTTAATTGGCGAGCCCTTTATGCCCCATATCAATTTACAGGAGCCCTGTTACTTTGCTAAAATTCCAGTTGGTCCCCAGACTTACACTCTTGATGTTCTCTGGCTCCAAGAAGAAGGAGCCCAGATACACATGTCTGAGTGAAGCCAAAGCTTCACATTGACAAAGAATGTGGGCCGAGGTTTCATCCTGTGCTCCACACCTCCTACACAGTGCACTGTGACATCCCTGTTAGATAAAGGTGTCTCCTCAGGGTATTATGCCCAGTGAGAAGGCCAGTAACAGCCCTGGAAAGTGTCCTGTTGAAAGACAGAAACCTAGCCTTGGCACCCAGAGAGAGTCCCAAAATTAATTCTCGAACCTTTTTTGGGTGTCACCAAGACCTCACCACCATACCCAGTGCTGGTTAACTAACCTTCGTCTAATCCTCTGTATATCCTTCCTAGAGACTCCCAAGGCCGGCTCAGGTCCGACAGACTTTAGAGCAGAGCCACCGCTTGCAAGCTCGTCAGCGATCTAATTTCCTCGTACCACATCATGTCCAGGGATCCAGTACAGCCCCACTGAATACCAGGTAGAGATATCATTCAATGCCTTTTGGCACTGTTGGACCATGAGCAATGAGAAGTTGGTTTTAAAACATGATGTTATTTTGAACATTGAACTTGTATATAATGGACATGGGTGGCCATTAGTATCCTGCTGTATGTCTTAGTGCTTTTGTCACATGAGCATTATCACTCAGCCATATAATTTACATTATTGAGAAACAGAAGTTTCTCAATGGTGCCTTAAAAACAGGAAATTTACAGCTTTTGTAATGTGAACACATTCTCAGTGTCGATATACCTACAAACTAAGAGTATCTCGCATATCTTTTCCTTCAGCACAGCAGCTCCTCTGGAACTTTACCACATATGACGCTGCATCTGCAAAGAATTTACTGTACATTTTTCCCTGTAGTATAACATTCAAAGTCTTGACTTCCAACTTTCTTGCAGGCCTCACACATTCTGAAAGTATTTCTTGTCACACCACAAAGCCCCCATCTCCTGATAGCAGTGATTTCTGTTCAAAAACTTTCACTTCTTATGCAGGAAGCGGCTTGTTCATTATTTTCTCTTCTTCAGTGTATGAAATTATTCCTATGAATTTGACTTCAAGGTTGTGTAAAAAAAATTAACCAGTGCCAGGTGGGTCTGTTACAACAGATTGGCACATCTTCTGGCAGGCATGCACACATTTTTGGGGGGAGAGGGGGGAGCCTGAATCTGAGGCTATGTATAATCTGTGTTTAATTTTAAAAATTGTCTTATAAAAATCATGTCATAAATATAACTATAATGTAACACCATTTGCAACTGAATTCATATACATGTCAATACATGTTCCTTGACAATTTAAATTGCATCTAATCTTGTTTTTTTAAGTTCATCTGAGACCGTGTGAGTCTATTTTATTTTTAATAATTCCAATGTACTACTCATAGGCCAATTTCAGTAGCATATTTCGGCTGAAAATTGAGTAAAATGTTGATATCATCATGTCTATAATATCCGTTTTCTTTATTTCAGTGTGGGTGGCTGCAACCCAGTAGCTCCCTCCTTTCAGTGTACTCTGTTCCTGAGGGCTAAGGATGGAGGAGACAGCCTCCAGATATGAACAGTAGCTGCAATTGTGGGCAGCTGACAAGGGATGGATAAGGGGCTAATGACTCCTCACCGCAAAAACTTCAACATATTACAAAATAGTTGACAAAGCATATACTTTGATTGATCTTCAGAATGAAACACCAGAAAATGGATATGAGGTTTGTAACTCATAATGTGAAGACTTTGTATAGGTCAGGGTCACTCAAGGACATATGCACAAGAATTATCAAAGTATAGATCAGATTCAGTGACAGTTCAAAATGTCAGATAGGACAAGGGTGGCACTGAACTAGCAGAGGATTATTACAAAGGTCATTCAAAAATTACTGGCACAACCAGTAACACTGCATGATACCTGGCATCTAGGCAGCTGCTATATCCTACACTTACAGACTTGGGTTAGTAAAACATTACTTTGCAGTGGCAACAGAGGCCTTCCTATGTATTGCGTAGCATACTCATTTCTCAGTTCAGTTGCATGGTCTGGCAGACATCGTCAAAGGAGGGTATCATGGAAAATGTTGGAATGTGGTGAAGCAGCACCTGGCTACAGTACTCCTCTGATGGGTAGAAGCCTATAACAGCAGAAATGACAGCCATGAATAGTCTGCATGCCATCAAAGGTGTGGCATGTCCCCACAATCCATAATTGATAAAAGTTGTGTGACAACTGATTAACTGCAGCATGCAAAAGGTCTGTGTCATGCAATACTGCATGCAGTTATCCATGATTATTTGAAAGTGAAAAAATGTGTGCCCACTGAGTGTCAGAGTACTCTTCACAAATTTCTGTATTCTAGCCCATAAGACTGGTATGCTGCAAACATCACAAAGTGATCAGCAAGATGGTAATGACGTGTTGACTCTTGGTGGGAAGTATGTTGAGTGTCCTATGGTGTGATGCTGCAGCTGTTATCATCTGGAGGCTTATATTACAGGTGAGTCCCAATCAACTATGACAGAACTCTCCTACTTTTTTCTATGTCAAATGTAATGAAAATGATCAGTTAGCAATAGGATTTTTTGTACATACGGGAATCATATCAGCAGTTAAGAGATTAGAGTGTGGTACAAATAGGTTGTCATATTTTGTAATATGAGCTTACTGCTGTGATATAAAAATGATGTCTCACATATTAGTTTCTATGAGAAATCTGAGCTTTTCAATCAGTTCCTTCAATACCATATTGAAATTCTGTTATGAGATTTAAGTGTAAAATTTGGGAGAGAAGATATTTTCAAACAAATAACTGGGAATGAGAGTTTATGTGAAAGTAGTATGATGCTGGTATTAGAGTAACGAACCTGCCCAAATAAAATCCAATTGTCACACCAAACATTTGTAAGTACACTCCTGATAGGAAGACTCAAAATCATGCAGACCATACCTTGATACATATGAGCTGACTGTGAGATCACCATCTGGTGGTTGCAGAAGTTAGGGACAGACTATCAGTAAGTAAATTAGTAGCACAGATTCAATCCCAAGAAGGTAAATGAGGTAGAAATTAGAGAACGGTACCAGGTTAGAATCTCAAACAGCTTTGCAGCTTTCAGGAACTTAGATGATAGCAGGGAGAACAATAGGGCTTGGGAAAATATTAGAGGGAGTATCAAAATTTCAGATGAGTGCAGGTAATGTGAACAAAGACATGAAACGAGCTGATATTTCAGGAACAAAAGGAGGGAATATTTGAAGGATAATAACAAACAGGACAGGAATATTAGGGACCTGAATTTAAGAAAGGCTACCAACCTGGAACTAAAGGTGTGTAATTTCAGATTCCCACAGTAATTTGAATAGAAAAATTGCTTCTGTCACTTACTGAATGTATGTGGGGGTTAATAATGTTAGGCACACTGAAATACAACAGCCATTAGTGCTGGAGCCTAGCACCTTCATGAGGATGAGATGGCTATTTAAAAGTTGAAAACATTTATCACCACATAAACAAAGCTGCTGTCTTTCACCCTCGTGTTCCTGAAAGAGTGGAGCATAAATCACAAATGATTTCCTATAAGAATAAGCGAATAGGTAGGGGGTTAGCTAATACATTGCAGCCAACCAAAGTATGTTATTCCAAAAATGAGAAGGGATAAATTAAGAAATGGTGTATACTGGCGAGGAGTGTTAAGGCAAAAAGGCATAAAACAAGGGATATGTGTACTGATCAATTTCCAGCATAACTTAGTCAAGCAGAAGGCTGAACAGTATATTTTGAGATACACAAACTCATTAATTCTATTTGGAATAAGGAAGAAGTGCCTCAACAGTGCAAGATTACTGTATTGTTATAAAACAGACTGCAATAATTACCAGGCCTATCACTGCTACAAACCACACACACACACACACACACACACACAGTTTAATCCAATCTTCTCTTAAGTTACACTCTGTATGTCAATGAAATTACTGGAGGTCGTCATTGTAGATTTCAGTGTAACAGATAAACTACTGATCATACATTCTGCATTCATCCAACACTACAGCAATAATACAAATAAGATGGAGCAGTGCATCAGCTATTTACAGACTTGAAGAAAGATTATTACTCACACAGGAGGGAGGTTTTGTATAGTCTTCTGAGTTTGATATCCCTAGAAACCTAGTCAGGCTAATAAAAATGTGTTTAAATGAAGCCTGCAGTAGAATCTTGAGAGGCAAAGAGATGTCTGATACATTTTGTGTTCAGAATAGTCTGAAACATGGAGATGCTTCAATACTACCACTTTTCAACTTTTTTTTCAAATAAGCTATTAGGGAAGTTCAAGAAAACTGCAAGGGAGTTTAAGCTGAATGGAACACATTAGGTTCTGGTCTATGGTGAGCCGTGCCCATAGGGCGTCTCAAAGGTCGTTACCGTGCGGAAGCCTTACTGTGCGGACTTCGAGTCCCGTCATTCCCGTCCTTGGGCTGTCTTCCGGTGGTTGGGTGCCGTGGGTGAGCGAAAGGACTAGGGGCGGTTACGTCGGTAAGACAGTTGGGGAAAATAACTGACCTCGCACAGGAAAAAGACCTGCTGTCTGCTCTTCGCTTCGGAAACGCAGTGCCAGCGATTGGAATGTTTCGAGGATTGGCCGGACGTTCAGCTGAGGAGGTTTCAAAGGGCCGAGGCGTACGTGTTGGCAGCGGGGCCGACAGTTGGTATGAGTGTGAGTTAAATTCCTGTTTTGGGTTTTGTTTTCTTGGTAATGACACATTTGGATCTTTTGGGTAGTTCATACTAAACGTCAGCCCCGTGGGCCAGAGGCAAGCCCTCAGAGTCACATACCTTCGTCACGTGTCTGTGTGTGTCAGAGCGTAGTTTTCTGTACTAGGCTTTTGATCTGTTGTAGTAATAAGGAGAACGACTTGTGACCAGGCTGGTGAATAAGCGCCTGTTGTGACAGAGTAACTACTGTTAAGTGGGCTGCGTGATAGTCAGAGTTTTGCGTAACATTGAGCGAGAAAGCTCGCTTAGTGGAGGAGCCAAGCTGGTGTATGCTCGGGCAGTGCAGCGTACGCTACGCAAAAGGGACTACGAGCCCTTGCTAAGTTACTGTCAGTGTCAAGTGTTTCTGTACATGAATTTTGTACATCGCAACGAGAGAGAGAGAGAGAGGCCCAAACATATTGTCTGTGTTAAGTGTTTAGGTACATACATTTTGTACGTCATAACGAGAGAGAGAAAGGCCCGAAATATATTGTCAGTGTTAAGTGTTTCTGTACATGAATTTTGTATGTCGTAAAGAGGGGGGGGGGAGAGAGAGAGAGAGAGGCCCAAACCTATTGTCTGTGTTCAGTGTTTAGGTACATACATTTTGTATGTCATAACGAGAGAGAGAAAGGCCCGAAAATATTGTCAGTGTTGAGTGTTTCAGTACATGCATTTTGTACGTCATAACGAGAGAGAGAGGGGCCCGAATATGTGGTCATTGTTGAGTGTTTCTGTATATGCCTTTTGTGCTTCATAACGAGAGAGAGAGAGAGTGAGAGAAGGGGGACGGGTTAGTCACTCCCAAGATAGTTATTGTTAGAGGTGGAATTTTTGGAATGCGCAGCCTGCACGCCTAGAGACCGAGAGATCTAGGTTTTTTTGTAATAATGTTATTTGTACTTATTTGTTAATTCTAAGTTTTTACATCATTGTTCCTTATTATGCAGAGACTATGGTGTTAGCAATATACATAGATCATTTTGTACGATTCTCGTGTGTGTGTGTGTGGTGCCCGGTGTCCAGGTAGTAGTTCTGTGTTCCCTTGCTCATCTTCCCCACGTTTTCCCTGTGGCAGGCCCCGCCCACCCAGACAGCCAGCAGAGAAATACACAGTGCCGAGCCCCTGTTATTTCCAGCTAGCGCCTTCACCCCTATGGGGGTTAGCGACCGCGTGGGCTCAATGGTGATAAGCAAAAACATACATACTACAAAGAAAAACACATAGTTGCTAGTATGGAGACTGGTCCAGAAGTAAATGATGAGAAAACTTAAGTATATGTTCATATATCATTAACAGAATAAGGACAAAATCACAACATAAACATATGTAATAAGGCCTTTGAAAGTGTGGCAGAGTTAAAATATTTGGGAATGACACCAACAAATTAAATTGCTACCAAGAAGAAATTTGGGGCAGGTGGAACTGAGGGAATGTCTGCTGCTATTTGTTATCTAAATATGTAAAAAGTAAAATATACAGAACTATAATTTTGCCTTATGTTTTATATGCGGTCCCTTACATTAAGAGAAGAATATACACTGAGGGTCTTAAAGTTATTTACAGCATGCACTTTGGTTCAATATACCCATTTATTACAACCAACTAAATGCACAATATCATATACATATAGTAGTATATACATTAGCTGTGGAACACTTTATGTATTGTGAAATTTAAAAATATTGTTTTATCAATTGTAATTGCAGAACACGCTATGTTTTGAGTTTATAATAGCATTGTATCTACTGTAGCTGGTTGTAAGCTTTGGCACATGTCCTGGCTGAAGATGGAATATTCATGCTGCAATATATCAGAGTAATGTATGTACTGTAATATGTATATGATATTGTGCATTTAGTCGATTGTAATAAATGAATATACACTCAGGGTGTTCAAGGGTACAGTGCTGAGGAAGATACTGAGGCCCAAGGGGTGGGAAGTAACAGGCAGCTGGAGAATATTACATGGTGAAAAGCTTCAGGATGAGAAGTCCTTGCCAAACATTGTTTGGGTGATGATATCAGGAAGAATGAGATGGGCGGGGCATGTGGTGCATATACAGACTGATCAAAAAGTATTGGACCAATTTTTTTTTTTCTTTTAAACAGGAAGGTGCTTGAGGCCAGGAGTGAGGCACATGAGATCTTGGACCTCCCTGCGCATGCATGAATTATTGCCTCCCGCTCAGATTACTCAATCAATTTGAGGCTTGAGAATCTGAACAAAAAAGGACTTGGTTATTATTTGTGGTGGGATTAGGGATATAGCTAAACAAGAATAAAAAATAGCAATTCAAACATCTTATGCAATTTGCGAAGAGCATGTGCAATACTAATGTAATCGTGATGAGTGCTGCTCCTGAGGTTTGATTTGCAGCCCTTCTCATGTGTAAACAAGGAGGGATTGTGTTTAATAGAAAATTTCTGCAAGTTATGAAGATTTTTAATCACGCACAAACTTGCTACATGAGTCTATATAGAATCCATTGTACTACACATGGACTGCATATGAACAGTATGGGAAAGGAATGGATCACCAATATCTGGGCAATGAAAATTAAAAGATTTATTCCTAGCTACTTCAAGCAAACCCGCCATTTCTCTGCCTTGGAAAAAGGATGCTGGGACCTCAACTATTGAAGGAAATTGCTATCTGGCAACTGTAAGCAATGACTGTTTATCTCATGAAGTAACTGGTATTGATCAGGACATAAATACTGATATGACAAGCTGTAAAGAAATTATAGGTGTACTTGATGGTAATTCCAATCTCCACCGAAATTGTATTAATAGAGACATGAATACCCTCAATTCCTGTATTCAGGAATGTGATCACAAATCAAATAGAAGCAAAAAACCTAAATTTAGAAGTGTTGATTTTTTATGCATGTGAGACTAAATAAGCAGCTTAATGAGAAACAGAATCTACAGCCCTTTCTCTCCATAGTTCATCAGAACATCAGGGGTTTAAATGATAAAATGTGAAGAGTTTATATTTTCATTACTTGCTAATAGCATCAAACCCTACATGATCTGCTTAACTGAACATTATACAACTGAACACAATTTGCTGTTAATATATCGGAAGAGTTATACTTTAGCTGCAAATTACTCTTGTATTAATCTTATGTGTATTGGACCATGCATCATCTTCATATTTGAATAAAGGTTGACCAACTAGATGACACTTGCTT
>Ga0123353_10013018_pt1 | contig 11885 bp, 12 predicted proteins | sample TergutLab28metaG_3_FD_92763 | JGI IMG/M metagenome (GOLD analysis project Ga0123353, IMG submission 92763) | Labiotermes labralis P3 segment gut microbial communities from Petit-Saut dam, French Guiana - Lab288 P3 | ecosystem: Host-associated > Arthropoda: Insects > Digestive system > Gut ... | reverse complement strand
GCTATCGCCCGGAATCCAGGCATCTTTTCCCCTTGCCATCAGGCGGGCTTCGGCAAGGATGCCGTTCGGTTCGATAGTCGTGTGCACGTTTAGTTGGCTGTGGTCCGAAAACACGATCACGTCCCTGTTTTCCCCGGCCGCATCGAGCAGGAGCGCCAGATTCTTGTCAAGCCTCTCGAATGCAATCCCTAGGGCCTCGCTGCCCCTGCCGTGTACGTGGCAGAGCGTATCGTACGCAGTGAAGTGGATCAGCGCGAGCCCGGGCTTGTGCATGCGCAGGATATCAGCCATGCATGCAGCGGCGTAATTGTCCCGGCTGGGCTGGCTGATCCCGTCGAGGAGCTTCCTGTGCCGCGAAAACATCCTCAACTGCAGGCGCTTGCTCCCGGCCCTCAGCAGGGTCAGGAAGTGGTTCTTCCCAGGCAGTGGCATGATTTCAGGGATATTGTAGCGTATTGTCCTGGAGAACCCGGTCGCTGGCCAAAAGACCGAAGCAGTCTCTATGCCGTGCTCAGCCGCCGCCTGCCAGAGCGTTTTGGCGCGGATTTGGTATTCGTGGTTGTTCCACGCAGGGTTGCGGGCAGGGAATGGCTGGGTATTCGATATGAGGCCGTGGACGCTCGGCAGGGCGCCTGTCACAACAGAGGCGTGGATAGGGTAGGTATTGCTCGGGCACAGCGTAGGGATACCGCGAAAAGACGCAGCCTGTTTGGCAAACGCGGAAAACGCAGGATACTCCAAGAGACGCTCATACTCCCGGCCTCCTACTGCGTCAAAACTGATGATAAGCATTATTCCCTACTTCCCGCGCGCGGAAACCGTGAAAGACAGGATTTCCTCCCCTGCGATCCCTGCGATCCCTGCGACCTTTTCGATGGACAACTCGCGTAAAAATTGCGGCTCGCCGTCGATCCTGCGTATGCTCATCACGAAAGCAGCGCCGTCCTCCCCGCTCACCTGCCAGTCCTCGTTATAGTAGACGATGACGTCTTCCTCGCCCGCACCGGAAACCAGGCCGCCCAGCGATTGGGCCGCAACGCGCACATCCCCGAACGCTTTGTAGCGCTCGGCGCCGTTCTTCGCGGCGACCAGCGCATGGTTCAGGTTCCGGGCGTCGCTCGACGTGATGTACGATTCGACGAAAATGCCGGCGCATGCGGAGGCGCACAGGGCGAACACCGCGATGACTATCAGCTTCTCGATAAGGAAAAGTGCCGCTCTGGATCTACCGCTCATATTGGAACCTCTTTCCTCTTCAGGGCTTGCGGAAGTGTGGCTTTGGAAGCTGCCCTTTAGACTATCCACTCCCCCTTGGGGAGATAAAGACGCTCGTCTCCCCGCACGTCGCAATGATATTCCCGTCTTCGAGCTGTTCGAAACCCAGCGTCTGCGTCTTCGTTATGCGCTCGCCGTAGTCAGGGGAAAAGTCGAACCCAGCCTCGGCAAACAATTCGCAGACCCACCCATTGTGATGATAGATGATCGTATAGTAGGCGCCCTCCCCGTATGTCTCCGAAACAAACAAGGCGGGCGAGCCGGCGAATGTGTCAATATACACGCTCCCCGCCTCATCGTTGTTCTTCACAGTCGTCCATATGTACGACAGGCAAAGCCTCTCTTCTGAACCCCCTCTGGTCGCTTCTACGATGTTTTTGTACGCGCCGGCGCCGAGCAGGATCACAGAGAAAACCAACATGGCGAAAATGCAAAAGACCATTAGCGCGGCAGCCCCGCTGACCCTTTCTCCCCGGGTAGTTTTCATGTGGCTACGCCCTTTCTGAACATAAAAATCCAATCAGTCCGCGAAGCGGACACAACTATCCTGACTTCTTACTCCTGACTTCTGACTCTTTGCGTTCCGCAGAGCGCATCAGTAAAACAGTTTCGCCTGATAATGCATTCCCTCGCCTATATACTCGGCGGCGGCTTCGGCGTTCCCTGTCGACGCGAACGTCGGGTCCATGAACCTCCAGTTTTCGCCGTCGAAGAAAACCAGCTCGTCGATCCACCCTGTCTCTTCGGAAAAGACGCTTATCCATGCGTGATAGGCTTCGTCCGCGTACCCTATGACCAGTTTTGTCGGGATCCCCTGGCTGCGCAGCATAGCAGTCATGACTGCGGCGTAGTCGAAGCATATGCCCAGGCCTCTTTGCAGGACCAGGTCGAGGTCCGGCAGATAACCCGCCTGCACAGACTCCGCGAGGTCGTAGTCGTATCGGATGTTTTCCGCGACGAAACTGTAGATAGCGCCGATTTTTTCCATCAGGCTGTCCGCTGATGTAGTCAGTTCCGCTGCTTTCCTGACCACTTCGCTGCCCTTGGCGAAGTTCACATATTGGTTCGGGCGGAGAAACGGCGCGAACTCGTCAAGCAGATCGACCTCCAGCGTCGCCGTCAGCACCAGTGCGTATTTTGTCCCTTCGACCTGCTCGAACACTCTTACTGTATATTCCCCGCTGCCGCCGGAAAGCGGGAATACTTCGTAGTCGCCGCCCGGCGCGAGCCTGTATGTGTACTCCGTCCCGTCTGGGGTCGTGACTATCGCCCTTATTTGCTTCGAGATACTCTGGTGGAATCTCGCCATGATATAGCCGTCCCGCACGTTAGAATAATCGATTGTAGCCTTTTCGTTAGCCTCGACTGCGACGCCGGACGCCGATGGGGCAAGTATCGGGGGGATTTCGTAATCGATGGGGGTTGTTGGCGGGGTCGGCGTTTCTGTCCTCGGGGGCTCAGGGCCGATTGCTTCCTCGTCATTTCCCGTTTCGCACCCGCAGAGCATCAAGGTAGTGATCAGCCCCAGGATGGCGATGAGCGCAGCAGCTTTTTTTATGCGGTTCAAGCCCGTTCCACACCCCCTGGCACATGATACCTATTTTCTCCCATTTTCCCCGCTTTGTCAAGGTTGGTAGGGCAAAAAACCGAGCTGTTGGGCTGCTATTGTGGCGGTCAGGCGGCTTGTTCCTAATTGAGCTGCGTAAATCGGCGAAAAAAGTTGACAGGGCATACGCTGCTGTTATATAATTCATTTCCGCGCAAACCGATAAACGTTGTGTCCGGCAGCCCCTCCGCCAGGGGCCGTGGAGTATAATATCAAGTGCAGGGAGGTGTAATGATGTTCCGAACGTATCAGCCAAAGAAAAGACAACGCTCGAAAGAGCATGGTTTTCGCAAGAGAATGTCGACCAGGAACGGGCGCAAGGTCCTCGCCCGCCGCCGCTCGAAGGGCAGGGCGAAGCTTTCAGCATAGTTTCGGCATGAGATTACCAAGATAATGTTGCGGCGATTTCGATCGTCGGCCCGGCAGGTGCGGCCGTCGACCGCCCGCCGGGTAAGGCATACAAGGGGGCGCGTGGGTAGAATTGAAGTATACGGCGCCGCTGAAGAAAAACCATGAGTTCAAGAGGCTCTATAGCAAGGGCAAGAGCGCGGCGTCGCATTGCGTGGTCGTCTATTGCAGGCGAAACGGCAAAACTGAGAACCGCCTCGGCGTCTCGGTTAGCACAAAACTGGGTGGGGCTGTACAGCGCAACCGCATCAGGCGCCGGCTAAAGGAAATCTACAGGATTAACGAGGGGATGTTTTTGGCGGGCTATGACATTGTGATTGTCGCCAGGATGAGGAGCCGTTATGCGCGGTTCCGGGAGATCGAAACCTCCGTCCTTTCGCTTATGAAAAAGCTAAACATTGTCGACAGCGTTAGCGCCGGGGGAAGACCCTGATGACGCGGGCGCTGGTTGCGATGGTGAGTTTCTACAGAGAGCGCATCTCGCCAATGTTCGCGCCCCATTGCCGGTATATTCCGACATGCTCGGCTTACGCCCTGGAGGCACTGGAAAAATACGGCGCGGCAAAAGGCGGCGCCCTGGCCCTCCGGCGGCTCCTAAGGTGCCACCCGTTCCGCAAAGGCGGCTACGACCCCGTTCCTTAACAATTAACAATTGTTTTTGTTATGTCTGAGTTCCTCCGCTACCCGCTTATCCCTTTCAAATCCCCTGCGGGTGTTGCCCGCGTAAGGAGTATATATGTTCAATTTCATCGCAGAGCCGTTTGGCAAGTTCCTATGGTTCCTCTATGAACTGGTAGGCAACTACGGCGTAGCCATCCTGATCCTCGCCATCGTAATAAAAGTCATACTGCTACCCTTCCAGATGAAAAGCAAGCGCGGCATGATGCGGCAGTCGCGGCTTCAGCCAAAGATAGCGGAAATCCAGAAGAAGCATGGCGCAAATAAAACAAAAGTCAACGAAGAAATGGCGAAGCTGTATAAGGAGGAAGGCGTCAACCCGGCGTCCGGCTGCTTATGGAGCTTTTTACCGCTCCCGATCATGTTCGCGCTATTCTATGTCATCAGACAACCGCTGACGCTGATGATGGGCATACCGGCGGAGTTTTTAGTAGAGAGCTCCGAACATGTCGGAAAGATCATATCCATACTCAGGAACATAGGGTATTCACCGGAGCAGTTCCCGTTCACAGGGGTTTACAGAGAAATGGAGATCGCGCGGGCTATCGCAGACAATTGGACGCAGTCGTTCAGGAGCGTCAGCGATATCCCCAACCTCAGGGAGGTATCCTTCCACCTGTTCCCGCAAATGGATCTGAGCATTGTGCCGCAGTGGACGTTCCTATGGAACCCCAACCTCGAACTCCACGGCACTTGGCTCGCCGGCTTCCTGCTCTTCATAATCCCCCTCGTTTCAGGCGGGATGCAGTTCATTTCGACGATCATCAACAAAAAAGTGACCCCGCCAGCCCCGACAGCCGAGGGCGCGGGCAAGTCCATGCAGACGATGATGATGCTGATGCCCCTGATGTCGGTGTGGTTCGGCTTCATACTGCCGGCAGCGCTTGGCTTCTACTGGACGATCGGCACTGTTTGCCAAATCGCCCAGGACGTTTGGCTGACAAAGAGATACACGAAAATCCTCGACGCCGAGGAAGAGGAAAAAAACAAGCAACGCAAGAAAAAAGAAGCCGAGATAGAGGCGAAGAGACTCGAAACCGAGCGCAGGAAAGCCGATGGAGTGGCGCCGGAGAAGAACCTGAACACCTCGAAGCGCAAGAAGCAGAAGGGCGAAAAGCGCGAACAGCAAGAAAAAGCTGCGGAATGGGAGAAGAAGAACGCGCCTGTCGAGGTTGTTGAGAAGATCGAGCCCAGCCGGGTCGGCAACAGGCGTTTTGCCCGGGGCCGTGCCTATGACCCCGACAGGTTCGAAGGGGTGGCCGCCGCAGGCGGGGCGTCCGAAGGAGAGACCCCCGAAAGCGAGGCGTCCGAAGGAGAGGACAGGGGCGAGGCCGAAGTCGAATACGAATACGAAGGCGAATACGAAGGCGAATACGAAAGCGAAGGCGAGGGCGAGGCAGAAGACGAGAGCGATAATGGCAGTGCCGATGGCCCGCCGGAAGATGGCGAGGACGCCCCGTCAACAACAAAGTTTGAAACGAAGCGATTCGAGGACGATTAAGGGAGTGGGAGACAATGACAAAATCTATTGAGGTTTCCGGGAGGACAGAGGACGATGCCATAGAGGCAGCGTTGGCGCAGCTTGGGCTGACCAGGGACGACGTATCCGTAGAGATAATCGAACAGGCGAAAACCGGGTTTTTAGGGCTTAAAAACACCCCTGCGCTGGTAAGGGTCCTGTATGAAGTGAGGGAAAACCGCACCGAGAAGGTCGAAGACTTCCTCCAGGGGCTCTTTTCGCGAATGGAGATAGAAGCCGAAGTGAAAGTCTCCGAGGGCGATGACGCTATCAGTGTCGTCCTCACAGGCAAAGACCCTGGCGCACTGATTGGCCGGCGCGGCGAGACGCTCGACGCGATTCAGCACCTGACCAACTATGTGGTCAACAGGGGCGCGTCAGGCCGGGTCAGGATCAACATCGATGCGGAGAACTACAGGCAGCGCCGGAACGAGACGCTGGAGAGCCTGGCCGTCAAGGCTGCGGGGAAGGTCATGAAATATCGCCGGAATATTACGCTTGACCCTATGAACGCATATGAGCGGCACGTCATCCATTCCGCACTACAGGATTATGCGAACATTTCGACGTATTCGGTCGGCGCCGAACCCAACAGGAGAGTAGTTGTGTCGTATGGCAGCAATGGCGAAAACAAGAGCCAATCCGGGGGAGCGCAATTCCGCGAATGGCGTTAATCTTGAAATAAACTAGAGGAAGGAACGGTACACATGATATTCGAGAAAATCAAAGAGGCATTGGCGGCTCAGTTTGAAGTGGACCCAAGCAAAATCACGCGTGGAACTGACATCATGAACGATCTTGGCGCCGATTCGCTCGACCTCGTTGAGCTCATAATGACGCTCGAAGATGAGTATGGGGTGAGCGTGACCGACGAGTCGGTATACGAGCACAAGACAGTAGGCGAAATAGCCGATTTCATCGAAACCCTTGTAAAATAGGGACGACCGCGGGGGCAATTATTTTGAAAAACTACGGCTTAAACGAGCTGAGGGAGATGTTCCTGTCCTTCTTCGAGGAGAAGGGGCATCTGCGGCTCCCAAGCTTCCCTCTTATCCCGCAGAACGACCCGTCGCTCTTGCTCATCAATTCGGGCATGGCGCCAATGAAGCCATGGTTTACCGGCGAGCAGGACCCCCCGTGCAAGCGCGTGTGCACTTGCCAGAAGTGCATCCGCACCGGGGACATCGATCACGTCGGAATAACGTCGCGCCACGGCACGTATTTCGAGATGCTCGGGAACTTCTCGTTCGGCGATTATTTCAAGCACGAGGCGATTGTCTGGTGCTGGGAGTTTTTGACGGAGAGGCTGGGGCTGGACGCCGGGTTGCTGTATCCTTCAGTATATTTCGAGTACGAACAGGCGTTCGACATATGGAAAGACGTGGTCGGCATCGCGCCGGAGCGCATCGTGCGCCTGGGCAAGGCCGACAACTTCTGGGACCACGGCTCCGGCCCGTGCGGGCCATGTTCGGAGGTCTACTTCGACCGGGGCGAGGAAAACAGTTGCGGCAAAGCCGACTGTGCGCCAGGGTGCGACTGCGACCGCTATGTGGAGATATGGAACAATGTATTCACGCAGTTCGACAATGACGGGGCGTGCAATTACTCTGAGCTAAGCCAGAAAAACATCGACACCGGGCTGGGGCTAGAGCGGCTCGCCTGCGTCTGCCAGGGTGTCGCAAGCATGTTCGAAGTCGACACAGTCATGAGCATTATTGAAAAAGTCTCGCAAATCAGCGGCGTAGCTTATGGCGCAGCAACGAAGTCCGATATTTCCATTAGGGTGATAACGGACCATATCCGCTCGGCGACAATGATGATATGCGACGGCGTACTACCGTCGAACGAGGGGCGCGGATATGTCCTGCGGCGCCTTCTGCGCAGGGCTGCGAGGCACGGCAGGCTGCTGGGCGCCACCTCCGCATTTCTCGGCGATTTATGCGGCGTCGTAATCGAGGAAAACAAGGGCGCATACCCCGACCTGACAGAAAAGGCTGGGTTCATCGAGCGCGTGCTGCGCGTCGAAGAGGAGAACTTTGGCAAGACCATCGACTCCGGGACCGCGATATTGAACGGGCTCATCTCTGAATACAAAGCTAGGGGCGAATCTACGCTCTCGGGCGCGGACGCCTTCAAGCTATACGATACCTACGGTTTCCCGCCTGACTTGACGGCCGAGATTCTGGCGGAGAACTCGATGGAAACCGATAGCGCGTCGTTTGACGCGCTGATGCAGCAGCAGCGCGAGAGGGCCAGGAAAGCGCGCGAGGCGCTTGGCGACCTTGCCTGGGCCGGGGTCGAGCTTGGGCTCGACAATACCCCGACGCTGTTCACAGGATATGATAACTACAGCGGCACAGGCAATGTGTTGGCAATAGTAGCGCAAGGTGAGCTTAGTTCCTCAATGAGGGCGGGGGACGAGGGGATCGTAGTCCTGGACAGGACCCCGTTTTATGCCGAGATGGGCGGGCAATCGCCCGACTTCGGGGCAATAGGGAATGACAGCGCAGAATTCGAGGTGCGAAGCGTACAGGTCAGCAAGGGCGGCAAGTACCTCCACTACGGCCTGATGCGCTCCGGCGCGCTTTCGGTCGATGACGACGTGACGGCGCAGATAGACCTGCCGCGCCGCCGCGCGATAATGCGCGCGCATTCCGCAACGCACCTCATGCACGAGGCGCTGCGGGCTGTCCTTGGCGAACATGTCCGCCAAGCGGGCTCGCTGGTCGAACCTGACAGGCTTAGGTTCGACTTTACCCACTTTTCCGCCGTGTCGAAGGAAGACCTCGCGGATGTCGAACGCCGGGTGAACGAAGCCATTCTCGAAGGGTTTTCCATCACTTCGGAAGAAATGCGGCTTGACGAGGCTAAGAAACTAGGCGCGATGGCGCTCTTCGGCGAGAAATACGGCAATGACGTCCGCGTGATCAGGATGGGCTCGTCCGTCGAACTATGCGGCGGCACACACCTTGACAACACAGCCAAGGCGGGCGCGTTCACTATCGTAGCCGAATTCTCCGTTGCTTCTGGCGTGCGGCGCATTGAAGCGATCACTGGAATCGCGACTATTGAAGCGCTGAACAATGCCCGGCAGCACTTGTCAGTGCTGGCAGGCATGCTGAAAGCTGGGGCGCCGGAAGAGCTTCCTGGCAAAGTCGAACAGCACATGCACACCCTCCGCGAACTGCGCACAAAACTGGAAGCCGCGATCTCGAAAGAAGCCAACAACGAAGCCAGGGCCATACTCACCGGCGCCAGGGATATCTGCGGGCTGAAGGTCATCACCACTGTGATTGAGGACGTCAACGTCGATATCGACAAGCTCCGGCAGATAGAGGACACGTTACGCGACTGGGAAGCGGGCGTCGTAGCGGTGCTTGCGACTTTCAATGACGAGAAAGTCACCATCATGGCCGCCTGTGGGAAAGCAGCGGTCGAAAGGGGCATAAAGGCCGGCGATTTGGTCCGGGAGGCAGCAAAGATCTGTGGCGGCTCCGGAGGCGGAAAGCCTGATTTCGCTATGGGTGGCGGCAAGGATCCAAAGAAGCTGCGCGAAGCGATGGATGCGGTGGATGGATTCGTTAGGGGGAAATTGGGGTGAACAACATATCAGATTGCATTTTCTGTAAAATAATAGCGGGCGCGATACCGTCGCAGCGCGTTTACGAAGACGAATACGTTTTCGCGTTCCGCGACATCTCGCCGCAAATGCCTGTCCACATCCTCGTAGTGCCGAAAGAGCACATCGCGTCGGCGGCGGAGCTTACGGCGAGTAATTCACACCACGCCGCCAAATGCTTTGAGGCGATCGCGGAGATCGCCAAAAGCGAAGGGCTCGGTAGCGGATTCCGCGTGATAACGAATTCGGGCGCCGATGGCGGCCAGACGGTACTCCACCTGCATTTCCACCTGCTCGGCGGTAAGCCGCTCGGGGCCGGGTTAGTATAATTCTATTCAGATAGGGGTTGAATACATGGTCAGGTTTCAGAACGAATATGGCGCTATCACCATTTCGAGGTCCGTTTTTACTAACCTAACCGGAGACGCCGCCACCAACTGCTTTGGGGTCAAGGGGATGACTGTGCGGTCAGTCGCGGACGGGCTGGTGCATCTCCTGAAATCGGAGTTCATGGGAAAAGGCGTCCATGTGGCCTCAAACGCCGATGGCACGATTTCCATAGAGCTGCACATAGCGGTCGACCAGGGCGTCAACATCCCGGTCGTGTGCGAGAGCATAAAGGACGAAGTCCGTTATAAAATAACGAAGGGCACGGGCGTCGGGATAGCGCGGGTCGACGTTTTCGTTGATTCGATAATACTCGGCTAAAGGGGGAAACTGCTTGACTCGGAAAATAACAGGCGAGCTGTTCACGAAAATGATCGCGAATGCGGCTGCAGCCATAGACAACCACAAACAGGAGATCAACGATCTCAACGTTTTTCCGGTGCCGGACGGAGACACCGGTACGAACATGAGCCTGACGATAGGCGCGGCGGAAAAAACCCTCGAGGCAATGGCGCCCGATACGCTTGGGCATACTGCTGAAGCTGCGTCCAGCGCCCTCCTCCGCGGGGCCAGGGGGAATTCCGGGGTGATCCTTTCCCTTTTGTTCCGGGGCTTCGGACGCCGCCTGAAGGATGCCGACACCGCCGACTCCGCCGCATTCGCGGACGCGCTCGCAGCCGGCGTCGAATCGGCGTACAAGGCAGTCATGAAGCCCGCCGAGGGCACTATACTGACTGTCTCAAGGCTAGCCGCAGCGGCGGCAGTTTCCGCATCGGATACGGAAAGCGACATTGAAATCATACTCGAAAAGGCGCTGGCGGCAGGATACGAGGCGCTTGCGGACACGATAAACCAGAATCCTGTCCTGAAAAAAGCCGGGGTCATAGACGCCGGAGCGAAAGGATATATGTACATGCTTGACGGTATGCTACGAGCCCTGCGCGGGGAGGCGATTGTAAAAGCCTTCGCCGAAAAGCAACCAGCCGACAAAGCTGACTTTACGCAATTCACCGCAGAGGATATCACGTTCACCTACTGCACCGAGTTCATTGTCGACCGGAAATCAAATAATAATCCCGACCACTTGCGCGACTTCCTGAACGACAGGGGAGATAGCTTGGTCGTGGTCGACGACGATGCGATAATCAAGGTGCATGTCCACACGAACGAACCGGGCGCAGTCCTCACCGAGGCGCTGACATACGGCCCCCTGCTCACGATAAAGATAGAGAACATGCGCGAGCAGCACTCGGAGGCCAGTGCCTATGAAAAACCCGGCGCGCCAGCGCCGGCGCCCGCAGCGCCAAAGCCGCAAGCGCCTGTCGAGCCGAAGGACTTCGCCATAGTCGCAGTATGCGCGGGCGCCGGCCTCGAGGAGGCTTTCAACGACCTCGGCGCGGACAAAATAATCACCGGTGGGCAGAAAATGAACCCGTCGACCGAGGACATCCTGGCGAAAATCGTCGAAGCGCCATCGGATGTAGTGTTTGTCCTGCCGAACAATAAGAACATCATCATGGCGGCGGAGCAATGCGCCCCGCTGACGGAAAAGCGCGTCATCGTGGTCCCGACGCGGAGCATCCCACAAGGTGTGTCGGCAATGCTATCTATCGACGGCGCCGATGGCGTCGAGGATATGGCCTCGTGCATGACCGCCGCCGCAAAGCGCGTGCGAACAATCCAGATAACGACAGCGGCGCGCGACTCTGTCTTCGACGGCCTTGAGATAAATAAGGGCGAACACATCGCCCTCCTGGATGATTCCCTGGCCGCGAACGGGGCGGACATCGAAGAAGTATTCGGCGTGGTAGCCGAGGCGCTCGGCGGGTTTTCACCGGAGTTCATAACGATTTTCACAGGCGAGGGCGCCGAGGAAGCGGAGACGACAGCCCTGGCGGACAGAATAGGCGCTGCCGCCCCCTGCTCGGAAATCACAACAATAAGCGGCGGCCAACCCATCTACCGCTATATAATATCAGTGGAATAAGCCGCGAAAAAAATTGTCATGTTTGGTATTGACGTATGCGTTTGGCTGTGGTAACATAAACGTCTGGCGGTCAAGTTTGGCGCGTCAAGTAATATCGCGGGGTGGAGCAGTCCGGTAGCTCGTTGGGCTCATAACCCAAAGGCCGAGAGTTCAAATCTCTCCCCCGCAACCATTCATATTTACGCCCCCAGTGATGACGATCTCGTCGCTGTGGGCGTTTATTGTCAACAGAGAATGCGCGAAATATTATAGACATTGTAGATACGTATGGGTATAATGGTATTGCCAAATGGAAGGAGCGTGTTACTATGGCGCAGACGAATGTAAATATCCGCATTGATGAGGATTTGAAGCGGGAGTTTGATAGCCTTTGCCAAGATTTGGGCTTGACTATGACCACGGCGTT
>Ga0123353_10013017_pt1 | contig 11885 bp, 5 predicted proteins | sample TergutLab28metaG_3_FD_92763 | JGI IMG/M metagenome (GOLD analysis project Ga0123353, IMG submission 92763) | Labiotermes labralis P3 segment gut microbial communities from Petit-Saut dam, French Guiana - Lab288 P3 | ecosystem: Host-associated > Arthropoda: Insects > Digestive system > Gut ... | reverse complement strand
AATTGGAGAAATTATTGTTATTATGGGTGGAAGACCTAAATAAAGAAACATTCCGTTAACTGAAGCTGTTATGACTCCACGGTCAAGAAAGGTCAATGCAGGAGCCTTACAGTGGTGTTTACAATAACTTTGGTTCTGAGCTTCGAGCATATCAAACTAACTGTTCAATATTCATTCTTAATTTCATTAAATATAATTTTGTTATTTTATATTTCATTTGACTTTAATTTATAAAATGCTATTTTAATACTCTGGACATTTATTTCAGATCTTTAAATACGGTTATACCTATTATATACTTACGTCAATTTTGAGAGGGTCCTGGAACTTAATTCATTGACGTTCGTTATATAATTAGGTTTATTTTACGCCGATTTTTTTTGCAACAGTTCCCCCAGGAACAGAACACTGTCGCCAACCGTTGGTCGCCTGTATTTAGATGCATGTTGCCGAATACTTTATTCTTTAAGTACTGAAATTGTCTCATTACACGTAAGTCACAGCCATTCACCATAGGCACAATAGCCATCTATTGCAAAGTTCAATGTTCTTGAACCATTTAATGATTATGGCTAACCAGAGTTAGATAAAATGATTCAGCTCGTACCCCGCAGTAAACACACTGCGTCTGGATGCTAAAAACTAATCAGTTCGCGTTGCGTAGGGAAATAATCACTCTGTACGGTGAGAAACATACAAAATTTGCAACTGCAATCTGTGCGCAGAATGAAAGCTTTTAATATTCAGTGTGGTGGTATGAATAGCAACCACTAGGGTTTCAGAGGTTAAGCAACCTACTCTCCGAAACAGATTCTCTCTTTCTAATATTTCCGAACACACTAAGCTTAATAACTGGATATCTATTTGGTGGAAAAATATACTTTTCATTTTACAATACTTGATCCAACAATATGCACAATCAGTAATCAACAATCATTTGCCTCTTACGTTTTTCTTTCATGTTTCGACTTTTACAAAGTAATCATAAGACAGGAATATAAAAAGTCACACAAGTACAGCAAATTTTGTCGAAGATATGTGTGTGTAGAGATAAAATACAACATTGTTTGTGACCAACCGCGTTCGACCCACGAACCGTAGTTTGGAGAGACCTGATCTACATTATCATTTTTGACGCTACTGAATATCCAGAAAGACAGAAAAGACTTTGTGCAACTGAAGTAACCACTCGGTTATGGAAATTCAAGGCAAATTGTTATAAACAGTGGAACTTTATCACCCAGAGAGCAAAGGAAAATGACAATCGTAAATTTTGGTCTGAGAAACTTGTTGCATGACGTCGAGTTTTAGGCTGGAGAACTAAGTCCATGTTAAATCAGATTTTTTAAACCACGTTGAAGAATTCTATTATGAGTTTAAGTACAGTATTTTATAATGAAGTTTAGATGTAGACCTACAAATTTCGTAATACAATGAGTTTAGATATTTTTATTGGCAATAATAATCTTTGTTTGGAAAACAGAAGTACGTTTGATCTCATCTGGCCAAAAATCGCGTTCTGTTATTTTTTACTCTTGTTGCTTCCCATTTTTTTCGAGCTATGTATTTATTAGTCATATGGAGCAGTCTAGAAGTTGCCGATTATAAAATATCTCTATACAGCAGCGCCTGATGCTTCATCACATTCTCTACTAAGAACTTGAACTTTTGGGGTATAACATACAGTGTAGTTATTCAGTGAAACTGTGTTTTAGTAATATCCTCATGACTTCGTTACATGAAAGTGCATCAAAGGTAGATTTTCTCATTCAAATGAAGGGGGCAAGGTACACGTAATGCAATAAATTTCAGCGAAAATCTGAACATATTGCTAAGATTTCTTTTGTGATAAACCTGTCACATGTAGAATCTCTTCAGAGTCTAAGTTGCTTAAACTCTCCGACGTGTATTGATAGTATTTGAACAGGAAACCTGATTCTGTTTTTTAATATTATACCTGAAATTTCTTAGTAGTATTATTGAGTTGAAAGTCTTAATATTGTATTTATAACTACAGAATAATTTTACTTTTAATTATTGTTTTCATAATTCCCGAGGGATATATATTATTTAAAATTAATAATATTTCATTTCGCCTAATATCTATCAGCAGAATAACTGGTTGTAATTTTCTATAATGTATTTACAATCTACTAAGTGGAATATTTATTTGAACTTGTTAATTGTGTGCATATGAAACCTGAACGTACTAGTCAGCCTTACTTTTAACACAATGCATGTGAAACATCTTTAAAATATTCCCTAATTTATATTCCTTTATCTTGTTTTTATTCTGTCTTCACAGACGTTCTCTGTGTAATTTTTAGTACCGTATTTACAATTACTTAAGTTCAGTTTCGTCATATTTTATTTTTGTTCCCTGACCTGACTCATAATCTGTATTTTGAAAGGCCATATTTTAATCGGCTGACGTATATTAAAATATAGAACGAATATTACGTCGATTAATTTAGGGGATTCATTCCGCATCATCCGTCACCGACTCATCCATCATCGGTTTCCGAACTTCACTGGCGAACACAGTGTGCCTTTAGGCCACAAAGGCGTTCTCCAACCGTAGTCTAAACATTAATATAAAAAACGACTCCGCCATGACGTTGAAAGCACTATTATTTGGGGGATTGGAGCGGGAAAGCTCCTGTTATCTCTTGTCAAATATCCATTACGGAAGTATCTCGACTTGCCGTTTTATTGAACATCTGATTGCTATCGCTGGTGCTGCGGCATGTGGTTTTAATTTAAACTGTCCCAGAAGCGCCCTTTCAGATATAACCAATATACGAATCACCAATACAACAGTTCGTATGTATTTAAATTCAGGATCATTTTCAAAATGCTGGAGAATATTGCGTGATAACCCATACTTTCATGGTCTTTTTTTTTTAATCCATAGAAAACAAACAGTTTTATTATTAATTCAAAATGCCTGCAGCCATGAACTGATCGCATCATTGAATATATATTTTTATCTATGTATTCAATACAATACAATACAATACAATACAGACAATTGGTAATTTCCCGTGGTGAAGTTAAGGATATATGTGAATGGTAATACAATACAAAAGGTTGGCACAAATGTATCTGATGTACTGAATCACTCCCCTATGCCTGTAGAAACCTTACCATAGCGCTCTTCAACTCCCTCTTTCTACTAGCCAAACCTACCCCACCCCACCAGCGTGACTTCATTACTGCGCCTAGCCAACCGAGTGATTAAAATTCAAATTAAAACGTACCATATCGTCCGTTCGTCCATCGTGGTGATGCTGTGCCTTGGACAGCGAACATTCTGTACAGGCGGACGAACCCCTAGGATACAGTAGGAAACAGCGGGTGAGCAAACCAACTGGATGTATTTCACTGACAGTGAGTTAAATATAAGGGTCTGCCAAACCCTCGTCTTTTGAAGAGTCAGGGTGTCATTTCACGTATTCGTGATAAAGGGGAACTACTATAAGTTGACTTTTATTTAAGCACACGACACGAAATACACACCCATGAATTATCAGCAACATAAGGAAAACACACAAGGACTTAAAGTCTGTAGTAGTTTGATATTTAAAAGCCTGTAGTTTTTCTGCCACGTTGTATGAAGTCTTTCTGAAAGTTCAAGCTGCGTATAAAGGTAAAGCAGTCCCATTGAAGGCCTGGACAGGCCCAGAGGGTTCCAGGAAGTTAAGGCTCCCAGATTTCGTGACAACGGCACAGCATGATGGTAGGTTGTCAGCCTTACGCACCAGCCCCTTTTTACCCCCAGGAAATACTCCTGGTACTCATTTCTGTTAGAAGCTGAATCGACCCCAGGATCATAGTGCGATCGGAAGGATTTTATGTCAATGAAAAATCCACTGACACCAGGTGGGATCGAACCAGCGACCTCCCGATTTGTAGCACAGTACCTTAACCACTGTGCTACCGCGGTCCCCAAACATATTGCTACCAATTGCTGTTATTCGTGCCTCTTAAGCGTAAAAGTCTTCCTTGTCGCACTGTTCTCTACACCCTTAGCTTGTGTTTTCGCTTAACGTAAAAGACCAACTTTTATACCCATACATATCATGAGTTAGTATTTTTTTAGTGTGCAGTTTTATGAATATTCGAATCTTATGGACGTAGAGACTTTCTTGACAACTAAGCAAATGCTAGCATTTTGAGAATGATTGTAACGTCCAAGCTCAATACCGTGGGTCATTTACTGTTGATAAACACGAAGTCGTTAACTGTATACATAATAATGATTATCCCTCTAGAGGGATGTTTGCGATGGCCTGGAAGGTTGCACAGGAAAGTAAGCGATAACACAATTCTTATGACGAAGCTTATTAAAGATGACCACATCGATGAGTGAGGAATACAATGAAATTCCAGCTGTTGCTTTAAAAGCATTTGCGAAGATGCGAAATTTATTAAACACGTGGTTGGCCCCAATGGCGGGCTTGGTTAGGCTTACTATTTATGTTGGACCCTAGACTCTTCTTAGCAGAATGGTTGGTTTATCGGTTGGCTATTTGGCACGGGTTTCTCAGGATACGTATTATCAGATGCAGAGAATGAAGTTGCGAGGAAAGGCGACTTGGAAAACCAAGTGTTGCAAGAAGGAGTAGGTGTGTCCAGTAGGTTTGTCCTATATATGTGTCCGATAGGTGTGTCCTGTAGATGTTTCCAGTAGGTGTGTCCTGTAGATGTGTCCGATAGGTGTGTCCAGTAGGTGTGTCCTGTAGATGTTTCCAGTAGGTGTGTCCAGTAAGTGTGTCCCCTTCCGAGTTCAATATGAGTTTCGAATGCATGAAGAAACAAAGAATATTCTGCAAACTTAGATCCGGTCAGCGGTAAAGATTTGAAGTACGTAAGCCTAACTATAAGATGCCCTATTAATTAGTTCAATAACCTACTTACGTAATACTACATGGAACTCTGAATATGAGCTATCGAATATCATATGTTTCTGAATGTATACAAAAGAAAGGATTTTACAAACGTTTTATTTGTTTAGACGGTTAGATACCAAAGAATATGAGAAAGAAAATATAACCCTCTTTGTCTTTCTCTCTCTCTCTCAGTCAGTTTATCCACGTCAAACACAATAACCAGTTCATTGTATCTTCTATGGTTCAGTTTTCCTAGGAAATACTACTACGTAGAAGAACAGCCCAATATGAAGACACTTCACTAACGACGACCCCAATATGAAATGTTAAAATCAACTAGATTCTATGTGTAAGATTCAAATATTACTTTCAGTTACTTTATTTCAAGATCTTAAATTCATATTCCTCGAGCTAAATAAGAGGCAAAGTCCCAGCAAAAACAGAATGCCTTGAACATTCCGGCTGTACTAACAGACAAATTACGCATTTACTTAAAACTTTTACTTTCGTGGGAAAAAAAAGAAACAGAATGACTCGTGCTGTAAAAGAAGCCATGATCTGGCATGGTTCTACACAACAGAAGAAAAGATAGAATTGTAGGAAATCTTCTGAGAGCGGCTAGTTAGGACAACGATAGATCTAGGTGAACATTAGGAGACTTCCTTTTTTCTTGGTGGTTCCCCGCAGTGCAAGCTCAACAAATTAGCACAATCAGTGGAACGGATGCTGAGTGACCTTTCCTTCTGTGAGACTTTGTTAAAGCAAAAAGAGGGGGGGGGGATACTTGCTGTAAAGCCCCATCAACGCTTTCATTCTGAGTCTCTTGTACTCTTTCATCACGTTACTGGTTCATTTGAGGCAGTGTTCAGAAAGAAAGGCTTTCTACAATATGAGACCGATTTCGCTACAGTTAAACTAATCAGAAAGGGAATTGTTACATATGAAACTAACAAGAATGGAAAAAGCATGCAGTCATATTAGACTTGAAACATTTGCAAATTATAATCGCACAAAATTATTGAACGCAAGGAAGCTGTAAGGAAACAAAGGAAAATTTATTGCACCTTTGTAAGAAAGTAACACAAGTCTAAGCTGTAACATTCTATAGCAGCGAAAGTGAAACCTGCAAAGACGCAATACGTTAAAAATTACCTGGAAGACAAATGGTTTGGATGTTCAATTTTGTCTGCATGGTCGTGTTAATGTACACTTGAATAACTTTGCAGCCTTGCACCTTCTTTGCAGATGACTGATAAAATTAAAAATTAAAATATTTACGTTAATTACCGGCGAAATAGCAATATGCTGCAATGGGTTATGTAAAGATATTATTAAGTTATCTTGTATCAAAGAAAATGAAAAACACGAAGAAATTCTCTTAATTTTTAAGATGTGAAGAGCAAAGTGTCAAGGAAAAAAACAAGGAAGAGTGAGAACAAAGAGAAAAAAGGAAAGAACTTAACACCAGCATTAAATTGTAACTTCATCTACAAAACCAGTAACTTACAGATCACAAGCTCTCTCTTGTCGTCCGTGGAATACAGCCGTAATATTATTGGTCATTTTGAACTACAAACGATGTCACATTTGTTTTGGCGGCCAACGAAACTATGACACTAAATAAAATTCCATTCCCCACTTAGAATCGGATCTCACTTTCCGTCCAATACTGGCAAACCACACGGTTGCATAAAATACGACTTCCATTGAACAGGAGGCCTATACATAATTGCCGACGTGGGCAAAGCGGTAAGTTTCTGGATCGTCGATTTGTTGATACACGAGTTTGGTAGCCAGAAGGAGTTCTCCAGAACGATATCTCCATTTCCTTAATGACACAGGAATTCTTTACGAAAAGAAGAGGTGAAAAAGTAGCGACTGCTGTACAAAACGGGAGTACACTCCAGTGGACAGGAAAGGAAGAGAACAGGAACGCGAGGCATAAAAGAGAAACAATAAAGTGACTTACAAACAAGTATAGAGCTTTCAGAGATGAAAGGGGACAAAGGAAGTGAAGTATGGGGAATAAAAGTAAGTAAATAAGTGATGGGGGAAGTGAGTACGTAAGTATGTAAGTAACAAAGTTTGTAGTAAGAAGTAACAAGTGAAGAACTGAGGATGGGACAAAGTAGAAAAAAGAACGTAACTGCTTGCATAATTTAACGTCTCCTCTTTACCGGGAGCATTACAGAGGCGCTGAGTGTTGTAAGGAGAAAGCAAAGCCAACCCTGTGAGTAAGTTCCACGTCAAGGCTTGCAGAACGTACACTTTATATCCCTACAGTCTGAATAAGAGCGTGTTAAGCTCCGAATGTATTTTCTTGCGGCACCTTCCCTTGTAAGTGGGTAAGTTTCAGATAGGGCCAGGAAACGTACTCAATATGAGGAGAATACAATCATAAGGTTCGTCATCCTCGTTGTGTTCAATAAACTAATAGAGTGGAGTGTATGTCCTAGTCTAACACAACTTTATTTTATTTATTTTGTACCTCCCCCCCCCAACCTCCATGACACGTACGAGGTCTCGTGCCCACCTCATCTCCCACATCCCCACTATACATAGCCCATATTAAATCTTGTAGAACTACTTTCTAAGGATTCATGTACAACCTGAAGATGGCTATTGTAAAGAGCCGAAACATGTAGTTGTAACATAGGTAGTAAATGTAAATACACCTCTACCATCAAATAAAATAAAGTTGTGTTAGACAGGGACATACACTGCACTCTATTAGTTTATGAAGATAAAAAAGTTGATTTGTATAAACAGCAATATTTATTGTGATGCTAATGTTCCACACCAAACGTTTAGCAACCCGCCATAGACGTTACATAATCTGAATAATTTAGAGTATCGTTATATAGCGTCTCTCTATTTTACGTTTTTATAGCAAGATTCGAGTTTTAGGAAAATTCATTTCTATGTTTTTTTTTTGACGTTTTGCTGACCGTGCATCTCATTATATTTATCTCAGTAATTAACCAACTTGATGCACAAAATTTTTGTGCCTCTACATGTGCTCGAAACATGTAGAGGCATGAAATAAACTTATTGTAAAACAAAACTTTTTTGCATCAAGTTGGTTAATTACTGAGATAATTTCTATGTATTTAAGAAATTAGTTTTATATTGAACAACATGACTGACTTCTACAATGTAAGATATTCAGAGCTGTTGGCACATGTTACATCTACAGAACCATTCAAACCCAATCTGGTTAAGATGTAAGTAAATTATATGCATACTTTTATAGCATTCGAAGAATTCTTATTTAAAACGTAAAACGTAGTGAGAATATTTCTTTCTGTTTTGAGAAATTACAGTCTGTTTAAGTCAACAGTCTACAATAACGGCACTAAGAAAACTTATGAACACTTTTAAGTATCTAAGTTACGGGAATTTGAGAAAATGTCACTTTTATCACATTGACTAAATTTATTTGCCTTTGTTGCAACCATCGCAATGTAAGCAACGTGATACAATGTTGTATAATAAACATAGTCCATTGAATATAATGTATGGAACAACGTTACTAAGCAAATCTGAATGTTACTCGTGTTGCTGGGGCGTACTGTAAAGGCAGCATTGAAGAATAAGTGAAATTAGAAGGTCAAAGCAGAACGTACTTCTTTAGTTGGCAGGAGATGTCGCCATAATTTTGTCCGCTTAGTATAATAAAATTGATTTATTATTGTAGAAAATAGGAAGACTCTTTAACACAAGTGTATGTGTCTAGTACACAATCAAGACTATGCAGAAATAAAAGCGGAAGTTATTTTTTACCAATGTTGAAAAAAATTTAAGGCTTACTTTTTTCTTACTTCTATAAATTTCTCTCTTTGAAATATCGAGCGGGTTTTAACGCTGAAACAGGGACTGGAAACCCCTGCACAATATTACAATATTATTTTGAAGAGAACGTAGTAGGTACACAGGAACAGAGCAGCAGCATGGAGGAAGCATTTTGCTTATTGGTGTTTTCTTCAGAGAATAATTTCGTATTCTTGGCTGACATTTCACGTAAAGTGGTCATGATTCGCCATTGCTGAGCGAGAAGAAATGTGGAAGGCAAGTGGAAAGAATGTACAAGAAATATTGCAGAAAGGGGAAAAGATAGTCAATCAATGTTGAACAGTAATACGTGCAGCAAGAGTGGAGGAGGAAAAAGTAGCAAACAAACGGAAGCATAAAGGGAAGAGAGAATATAGTTTCTGGGAAATTGGGAGGAAAACATTCTACAGAGGGATGAAAGGAAACGGGGTAGGAACAGCGGAAATACGATTGGATACAAAGATGAGTATACGCAAAATTGTGATACAGAGATGTGAGGAAGACAAGTGCGGCGATCTGCAGGAAAAGGAAGTGCCTGGGAGGGCTCGCAACGGGGAGTCACTAACACGGTCTAAAGATGTGAGGTGACTAATGAGGCAATCATCTATAGTAATTTTCTGCCGTAAGTACCGGATAACATAATCTGGAGCGTTACTTTCAATCCTGGTTTTCAGAAATACGCACAGTTTCTAGAAATTTATCGTTGAAAGCAAAATAGCTTTCATCCTGATATTAATTACACAATGAATAATACAAATAATTCCTAATGCATATTTACGCGCACGAGCACCGAAGTGACTACAGATGGTAGCCGGAATTACGTGGATAAATAGAATGCTTAAATTGTAATATTGATTCTAAAATGTACACAGTAAATAAGTTAGGACATTGATAACTTAGTAACTAGCTAATTCAGCAAATAACTAACTACTCGATGGAAAACAAGTCCTTCTAGACAAGTTAACGGTCCCCAGTCAAGCATTTCATTGTTTTGAGCCGGATGAATCCAGCGTATGACCTCAAATTTTATTACTTTAAGATCCATTTTAATATAAATGTTCCATCTACGCCTACTACTTCAAATAGGATTATTTCCTTCAGGCTCCTCAGCAAAAGCCTTAATATCTTTCTTTTCCCCTCATGCGTGCTTCATACAAAGCCCATCTCATCCTCCTTTATTTGGCGCGGCTTGGAAATAATTAGGTTCAACATCATACACTTTCCTCCTTCGCCCAGCTACGTTCTTCTCCTCAGGCCCAAATATATTTTTCAGCACCTTATTATCGAACATATTAAGCCTATATTTTTCCCTTAATAGGATGAACCAAGCTTTGCACTTTTACAAAGTAGCAGAACGCCTGTAGATATATGAAATAAGTAGGCAATATTGGAGATTACGTTTAATAATATAAGGTTGGAGAACATTGTTTTAAAGTTTTTTTATTTTTTTATTTTTCGCTTACGCTGAAGTCTGACCTACTCGTCACCAACAAAATTAAGAGAATAAGAACACTTACAGAGCGTGGTTATAGATTGCTTTCCTGGAAAATACCGCATGCAGGCTATACGGTAGGAGATTATTATGACTATTTATGTGTGTGTATGATTGTGTGTATGCCTTGTTATTTTAATGCCGTGGTACCTCACACTCACGTAGCGTATAGAAACAGTCATCTTAATGATAAACCTTCAATTTAATTCACCATGTTAAAGGAGAAAGTAGGAAAAGAGATTCGGATATGAAGGGGATAAAACTCAGAAGAGCGTGAATAAAGAATAACGTTTAAAAGGAAAAATTTCTTGTTTAATAAGAAGAGGTTTTTGTTTGCATAAAATTAGGCAATGTAGATAAGAGCTACAAAGTTTACACACATCTAAAATATTTCTTTGTACTTCCCTTAATATACAAAATACCGTGGAGAAGACGTAAGTAGCATCGATAGGCCTAAACTAATATTTTCTTACAGTTTCTTTAGATTTTTGATAAATTTGCGAGTTCAGGTAAAGATGAGATTCTTGAGAACCAACAGTAAGTAACATAAAAAATGTCAGCCATGTATAGCCAGCTAGAAATACATAAATATGATCATAAAGTTATTCATGTCCGTGCATTAATAAACAATTCACACAATAAAAATCAACAAATGCTCTAATATTATAATTATATTTTTTTACACAATGTTTCATAACCCCGACATATTAAGATCTATCTTGATCATCTTCATGGATTTAACGAACATCAATAAAGCCTATATAAAACATACATACAAACAAATTTTATAATATCTACAAACATTTTATGCGCAAATTTTAATGTACTTAATAATCCGTCCATGTTTTATATAGCCCTTATTGACGTCCAGTAACTCCCTGAAGATGATCGAGAAAGGTCGAAACATATCGGGCTTACGACCAATAGTGTGCAAAAATATGTAATTTTAACATTAATGTGTTTGTTGCTTATTGTGTGAATATGAATATGACTTTTGGGTCTAAACCACTTAGATATTAAAATTACTAAATTTTGGTTTGTGATATTTTGTATTTCGGTACAGAAATACCACTATCAAATAAACGGCTGCCTCAATAGTAAAGTCTGATACAGAAGCAGGCGTCTTTGGTTGTTGACACACACCGGAATAAACGATCTTGCATCGCACAAAAAGTTTCCTAAAATAGAAAAATATAGCGCAGAATAAGGTCAAACAAGAGGAAACGTTCGATGATGGGATAGTGTAAGAAAATGCACGATTATATAAGCCTGCGAAGATCGCTTTCAACAAGATGGTTTCTACAAATTCAATAAAGATTCGGACTTTCCTTGTAGCGAGTAAATAAAAGAAGTTTGCATTCAGTCGCTAGGAAAAAATATATGAAACCCTGTACTAATAATCAATTCACTGTCAACATAAAGCTTTGACCTTTGATTCATCTTTCCTAAATAACGTAGCATTCATTCCTAATAGGGTGTTGGGACGGAATTATACAAAATCAGAATCTCTGTCTTATAATCTATGTGATTCGACGTCAGTTGCATTTAAAAGAGTGCCAAAGCCAGTAAATTTCTTTCTGGCTAATGTTAATAACTTTCAGCGTAATACCACTGTCATTAGCTTTATGGAAACCTCCGTTGAACAAAGCAATTTAGAGAGAATTTCCGTT
>Ga0123353_10013015_pt1 | contig 11885 bp, 12 predicted proteins | sample TergutLab28metaG_3_FD_92763 | JGI IMG/M metagenome (GOLD analysis project Ga0123353, IMG submission 92763) | Labiotermes labralis P3 segment gut microbial communities from Petit-Saut dam, French Guiana - Lab288 P3 | ecosystem: Host-associated > Arthropoda: Insects > Digestive system > Gut ... | reverse complement strand
ACAAAAAGTTACGTACGTCTGTGTCAGTCAGCACAAAAAGTTACGTACATCTGTGTCACTCAGCACAAAAAGTTGCGTACATCTGTGTCACTCAGCACAAAAAGTTATGTACATCTTTGTCACTAAGCACAAAAAGTTACGTACATCTGTGTCACTCAGCACAAAAAGTTGCATACATCTGTGTCACTCAGCACAAAAAGTTGCATACATCTGTGTCAGTCAGCACAAAAAGTTACGTACATCTGTGTCACTAAGCACAAAAAGTTAACGTACATCTGTGCCACTCAGCACAAAAAGTTGCATACATCTGTGTCACTCAGCACATGAATCAGTAAAAGGAATTTAACATGAATGACAGTGGGCTGTGGTGGTTGCAGCAGAAATTGTTTTGGTGTTCAGCAACCCAAAAATGGCACCCACAGTAAAACGTATGTGTACTGCAGTCACCCTGCAGACATTAATCATCCTATCATTCGAAGCTGTATAATGTGAATTGTTGACAGCATTGTTAAATGAGCCATATGCAAAGGTAAAGCAATCCCATTACAGGCCTGGACAGGCCCAGAGGGTTTCAGTGGGTTGAGGCTCCCAGATTTCAAGACATTCGGCACATGAAGGTGGTAAGGTTGTCAGCCTTACGCACAGGCCGCCTTTACCCCCCGACCCAAGAAATATTCCTGGTACTCATTTCTGTTAGAGGCTGAATCAACCCCAGGTCCAGAGTACAGCTGGAAGGATTATGTCAATGAAAAATTCCAGTGACACCATTGGGAATCGAATCCGTGACCTTCTGGCTTGTAGCGCAGTGCCTCAACCAACTGCACCACCGCGTGCCCAAACCATATGTAAATAACTGCAACATATGTAAAATCTTCTGAAATTCTTGGACCCAATAAGTGGATGGCATGAGATACTTTTTAGCCATAGCATTTGACATGTGAGGATTTTGAAGAGAAAGTGTTACAGGAAATACTGAATTGATTTCAGGGTATTCTAGGGTTGGCTTACCCTGTGATTGCACAGCCTGATCGCAGTGTCGTGTCATGGCTTGAAGCTGTCAAAAGTCTGTGGAACCATCAGGGCATTGCATTCGCTTTAGAGCTGTGTGGGTCACAGGATGATGTAGCCGAACAGACAGGAATGTTTGAGATTCTGGGTAAGACAGTTCATTAATTTTGAAAATTTGAAGAAAATAAAAGAAGTTTTATTCAGTTCCCTCTGGTTCTTCTGACTGGCTTTTTACTGTGCTTGCTGAACTCATCCATTATCCCTCCAATTGGAGCATCAACCTCGGTTTTCTCAATATTGTTTAACCTTTAAAATACAGCGGTAAGTATTTGTAGTACCTGCTTCGCCATTAGAAGCCCTGTAATTTTCTTACATTGTCAGTTGATGTGTGATACCCAAACAACAGTAACCACTTGTTCTGTGTAATGGAGACTGCGCATGCTTACTGTGGGTTAAGAAATGGGTTTTGTAACATTACTGAAATAAGTTTTATATTTCATACTGTTGATTCGTTCACAACACAATCCTCCTCTTCTGTGGATGCCAGCGGCTCTTTTTCAAGACGTAATGTGGCCGGTGTATGAGGCCGACCACTTTTGTCCTTGTGGTGTAGAGGTTATGGTGTGCACAGGGACGGTTGTACCCTTCCTTTTACAGTGTGAAAGTGTACTTATTTCTTTTGCACTGCATGTCTGTCGAAGTCCTTATTTACAATTAAGGTGGATTTTACTTTGTTAAGTGAGACCTGGTTTTATGAAGTCTGAACTAATGAGGCTTTACTGTGCTGCTGTGTGTTTCAGAAAACACAACAGAACAAGCAGAGCTGTGGACATCGCCCATAGTGAGAGAGTGGTTTTATGAATTGCTATTGCTAGGTATCAGTATTGGCAATCAGACAGTTGACCTGCCCTGTTGGAAGTTCAATACAAACAGCAGTATTGTAGACAGTGGCACGACCAGCCTCATGCTGCCGACAGAGGTACGATGAACCGGATTGAAAACTCAGGTTGTGGGTTCAGGTTTTGTGGGATGTGATGCTTTGTTGTTTGGTGAGTGGTTTTGTGGTATGTGATGCTGTGTTTGGTGAGTGGTTTTGTGGGATGTGATGCTGTGTTGTTTGGTGAGTGGTTTTGTGGGATGTGATGCTGTGTTGTTTGGTGAGTGGTTTCTGACATTTTGAAGGATCCATTTACCTTCATCCTCAGAAGTAATCAGTCCAAGAAGAATATATTCTTTATGGACTGATTACCCTTAAAAATGTTGGCAGCTGGTTTCAAACAATACTTCTGTACCAAACTACACAGCATTATGCCCCAGAGAACTGTGACTTTATATTCATTAGTTGGCTGCTTTGTGTTCAGGTGTTCAACGTGGTGGTGAAGTTGTTGAACTCTTCCATTATGCAGCAGCAGGGCTTGTCTATTTCTGATGACTTCCTGCTGATGCAGAAGATGTTTTGCTGGCAGCATCCACTGGACTGGACTGTCTTTCCCAACATCAGTCTCTCCTTGTCTCATTCCAGCCACTTGTACTTTGTTTTGGATCTGCCTCCTGAGGTATGTAGGCATACTTATAACTGACATATACACATATGATTTAGATCTTCCTGGATGTGATTGATTTACCATTGAAGACGAAGATGACAAGACTTTTAGAAATGTCAGGAACCACTTACAAACTCAGATCTTGCACATTTTTATAGTTTGTTTTTTTTAGTTTTTGTCCATTGGGACTTTCAGTTTGAATCTTGGAACACATCAGTCGTATTGTGTTAGAGACTGCAGATGGGTGGAACACATCAGTTGTATTGTGTTAGTGACTGCAGATGGGTGGAACACATCAGTTGTATTGTTAGTGACTGCAGGTGGGTGGAACACATCAGTTGTATAGTGTCAGTGACTGCAGGTGGGTGGACAAAACAAAACAAATACCCTGCCTGCTTCTTGACATTTGGAGTAGGCCTGTCTGCAAGTTTGGTAGGTTCTTCATTGGCTAAAAACTGACAGATTAGCTGTAGATACATGCAAATGGATGTGTTAACATAATGTGTCCTCACCTGCTTATTGTTACAGTCTTACATAAAGAAGGTGTTCGACCACTCGGAGATGTCTGGTTCACAGAACTGCTACAGGTTTTGCATTGAGCCGTCGAAGACAGGAACAGTGCTAGGTACATCCACTGACCATCTTACTGCTAGGCAGTGAAGGAGTGAGCATTACTAGTGGGATGTAATTCACTAACATTTTAATGATGGTGTGTCATCTACCTGGTAGGCTTTGTTCATTGCCTCATGTTAAAAGTAATAAAAAGCACTAAAAATTAAGAAATTAATGAAACACTTTGTCCTGGGGACAGTGTTAGTGCCTGCTCTCATGCTATAAGAAGGCAACTCATTTGTACCAACAGATGAGGCACTCCTGGAAACAGAGAGATAAGCAGATCAACATTTAAGTTGTTAATGATAGCTGAGGAGCTTTCATAGTGCAGGATCCTTATATTGCATGTTTCTCACTGTACTTGTACATTATTTCAGGTGTTGTCGTGATGGAAGGTTACCGTGTGGTCTTCAATCAGAGCAGCAAGACTGTTGGGTTTGCCAAGTCTGTGTGTGGCCCTGCAGTTGGCCTGTCTGGTCCATTTGAAACAAAAATAGGTAGGGTACAGTTTTTTGTATCATTACTGTTTGCTCTGCTTTTATAGCATTATCTCTAATGAAGAACTGTGGAGGCATGCACACGAGAAACAAGTGGTAGTGCAGATCAAACTGCAGCTGTGGAAGTGTATTAGGCATACATTGAGGAAGGGTTCTTGGACCATGGAGAAACAGGCTTTGTGTTGGAACCCCCAGAGGCAATACAGGAGAGGAAGACCGAGAAGGAGCCGGAGAACAATAGCGGAGGAAACTGCAACAGTGCAGAATACTTGGAGAGAGTTCAAGGCAACAGCTGGAAACAGAGTCCACTGGCTCCACTGGCATTGCTTCATGAAGGCCCTGTGCTACAAAGTGGAGTTACAGGAAGCTGACTGAGCTTTTGAATATACAACGTTGTGTTCATCAGTTTAGCTGTGCGTCCCCTAATCCCCACTTTTTTTTTTCTGGGGGGGGGGGATATCCCTGCACATAAAAATTAAACTAGTACAGGGTGGGGCAAAATACCCTCCATACTTTCAGTAGGGCATTGTGAAGGGAGGGGAGGCCATAGAAGGGTGGGGTTGGGCTCGAAAGGTGTAGGTAGTTGGGAAGTTCCTGTTACAACACTCCGCAGTCGTAAAGATGGTGTGGTCCAACGAGCAGCGCACATTTGCCGTCGAAACCTACTTTTCGCAAAGTCACTCTATCGTAGCGGTGCAGCGTGCATTCTGTACTCACTACCAAATGCCCCCTCGGGACCAAGTATCGGACCGAAAATCCATTGTGTTGTGGGTTGAGAACTTCAGGGAAATGGGAAGTGTGTTTGAAAAAAGATGAGGACGACCACGGACCTCTCGAACACCAGAGAACATTGAGGCTGTCAGATGGTCCGTTTTGCAGTCTCCCAGGCGCTCTGCACGCAAACAACGGCCACCACTTGCAAGATATTCTTTTTAAGACTATGTGATTTAAAACTTCCCATGTTGTAGTTTCAGAATCCAAAAATACAATTTTTGTATCTCGAATAGTTTTTTGTTATTCACCTTAAAATGTAGGAAAGTTATTTTGCCCCACCTTGTAGAACCTTTTAGTGCTGCAGCACACATACAGGGAAACTGTGAGAGCTATTGGAAATAGTAACAATTTAGTATGCACAAAGAATGTAACAAGTACAGAGAACCCAACTGATTCTTAGACAGCGGTTGCAAAGTGAGCTGTTGTAAGTTGAACCCTTTTTTCCCTTCAGTGCCATGTTACAAACCGTAGTTCCATTCTCCAAACCCCATTTCAAACCACAAAAATACCGACTGATTAAAAAAAACTTCAAATGCATTACCAACCTTTATGTAATTTTGTTCACAGATATGCAGAGCTGCGTCAGTCGAGCACCAACCCCAAGGACGAGTGCCTTAACGGTGGCCGCGTATGTCATAGGAGGTAGCTCCAGTAATGTCCTTCATACCAAGTACCATTAGTAACACGTACACATTAGCATGAATCTATTTACCTTTACACGGACACATTCAGGCCATATCACGGTTCAGGCAGTCAGTCACTAGCCTTGCACTGTGGACACCCAGATTCAGTCTTGTTCCTGTCAATGTGGGATTTGTGTTGGACAAAGTGGCACAGGCACAGGCCTCGTTTGTTGAGTACTGAAGCTTTCCACTATCCACTCATGTGTTCATGTGCTATTGATACCAGGGGTGCGCAAATCTTGGGTGCCCAGTCGCCATGGCAACAAAAGTTGGTACAGTATGTGTCCTCAGCAAGGAACTTGCTGCATGTAACCATTCTCCTGCCTAGAATTTTGAGATGGCAGCTTTATTTTTGGAAAATCTGTGCACTGTAGACTAATATGATATAATCTTGGATGTTAAATGAAATACGTCTCTCACTTTGGTTATGTTCGGCACACTAGACTGTGCTGCCCATTATGGTAATGGGGAAAGTTTTTGATATGCCTTCTACCAAGTGAAATGCAATGTCACGTGTGGAGATTTTTTTATGTAAAAACACACATCTCTGCTTGTCACAAGAATTAATTTGTGATCATGCAGCAGTGAAGGATACCCATATGTTCTCAGGAAGCAGAAGTTATGTGACCTACAGTGCTGTGAGTAATGAAAATTTGGCTGCAACTGCTGTGCTTAGTACTTGAGGTCTGTATCACACACTCTCCTCCACAGAAACTCATTTCCCATCCAAGTTAGCATGCATGTTTTAGAAATTAAGCTCCTCATATGCAATCATGTCTGCCAGTCCATGTGTCCGTCTGCTGCTTGGTGTCAGCACCTGAACTGCAGATTTTTTATTTTTTTTTTTTTAAAGTTGGATGTGGCAGACCTGCAAAGAAAGTTGTTGAGCTTGTCCATTCTTGGCTGTAATGACTCAGATATCCACAGTGGTCTTCAGTACATATGTCAAAAACCATTATTAGAATTTTGGTGATATTCAATTCATTGGGAGAATCTGTAACCACTGTATCCAGGCCAAAAGTAGGTTAATGATTTACTGAGAATGACATTGGAAATATTGCGTATGCCATTATGCTTGACTGCTTGGCCCTTTATGGTGAATGCATGCCATCACTGGACACATCTGGAAACAATTGCTGGTGACACAGCATCACATCCCAGAAGACTTGAATCTTCGAGCAGATTTGATAAGCCAGCGTGTTGTCAACCGCAGCCATTGGTTGGGGCTTTACTTTGGTTGTGGGTTAAGGAAGTTCATTTTGTTGAGGAAAATTGACTAAAATATTTTTGCAAGTTACATTATGAAAGAGTGAGTGAGTAACATGAATAATGTAGTGTAGGACTGTGGGAAAACAAAATGTGTTGTAGATTGTTTGGACCTAACGGCAATGGAATTTGTGGGAAAATTGGGATATTTGAGTGACAACTTGACAGATTGTACAGGTTTCTTGCTTTTGTTAGGAGAATTTGATGCACTGCAAAAGGGGATACAAAGTTTTACAGAGTTTTGGTCTGTATGTTGGTTAGTGAGAGAAAGTTTGTAAAATTTCAGGAGGAAAGTAAGTTGGTAAATGGATGCACCTTCCAATGGCAGATTTCATTATTAGTGACAGTGAAACATGTGGGTTCTGCTAACAGAGACTTAGTTAATTAGTAAGATGGATGTTGGGCAAGTAGTATGTGAGGACAGGAGCTGGATAGAACTGGCTTATGATCTCATTCATTGGTATACAGTACAGTTACTGATGGTGAACATAGAGTTGGTTAACTCTGATTGTTTTTGTCAGAGATAGTGACCCATACAGATTTGTGGCCAGCTGGTAATGCCTGTCTTCATATAGAAAACCATAAATGAACAGATACTAAGTGCTTTGTTTGTCTGATTGGCAGCACTGATGGGCATGTATGGTGTTCTGGTGGGGTACATCCTGTGTCACTGGCTGTGGGAAACTTACATCAACCGGAAGTGGCTGCGAAGCATGAGCAAGACCAACCTCATGAGTAGTGACTGAGGAGGACACAGTGTGATACATGCAGTTTATTTGATTTGAGTATGCATCAAGTGAAGTGCCTTCAGTTTTGTATCTGTATACAGCAGAACCATTTTCTGACATCTTCTTGTACATGTAATATATGTATATGTAAAAGTCAGTATGTACTGTCCTCTATGAGAAACAGGAGAACTGCTGATAAGCAAACTTTGTAAAATAATTAGCACAGTGGTTTAATGTCAGTATCAGTTTTTGCAATAAATGACTGTTACATTCCTTTGTTGATTTGTTGGAACGTATTATCTGCTATATTAATAATTGTCCAATGAGATGCAACACAAAGCAGTCTATATATTATTCTGCAAGTTCACTCTACGTGTTTCGGGTGTCAAATACACCCATCATCAGGAGCACATAAAACTATAACTATAGCCTCTGGTACTGGTCATATTTTTTGTGCAGCTACCTCCCTCCAACGTGGCCAAGTTGGCCATGTTGGACGGAGGTAACTGTACAAAGAATATGACTAGTACCGGGGACTGTAGTTGCGGTTTTATGTACTCCTGATGATGGGTGTGGTTGACACCTGAAACATGTAGAGTGAACTTGCAGAATAATATATAGACTGCTTTGTGTTGCATCTCGTTGGACAATTATTAATATAGATCAATGATGCACGGAACCATTAACATAGTATTATCTGCTATTTACAGTATTCTTAATTTTTGCAAATTGTGCATTTTTATGTATATTTCTCTCTCTGTCTGAGACTGTTTCTGCCAGATGTGGAAAATACAGCTGCTGAACATAGTGGAAAAGCATTAATGAAAGTAAGAAATTAATGTTAATTGTTTGGTTGAATTGACTGCAATTTTGCATTCGGCCTGAAATTTGTGAGATAGAGGTTTCCACAGTAGCATTGTTGAGGATTCAGGTCTTCTGGGATGTGATGCTGGGTTGTTAGGTTAGGGTCTTCTGACATTTTAGAGGAATATGGGTCCTTCGAAATGTCAGGATATGTGAAGCCAGCGACACTCTGTCATATCTCAGAATACTTGGACTTTTAGCCTCAAATTTGCTACTTAGTTGTACCATCTTTGCTGTCAGGGTGGCCATCACACTGTCATCTGTGGCAGGTAAAGTCAGGTACTCTCTGATATTGACATTGAAACTGTATGTAAAATTATGAAAAACTTAAAATTATTGTGCTTTTGAACATCTTCTGTATTTTGATTAATATTATTATAAATGTGGACTTTAAAATTTAGGAAGGTTGTCAGATTCTGTGGCATTTTGCTGTGTGCTAAGCCACAGCAGTTGAAGATTCTTAGGCAGTCTATAGATGAGTAGATAATTTACTGTAGTTATGGCATTCCATCATGGGCAATAGCACAGTGTTGTGATTGCAAGTAATGGACATTAGTTATTTGTTTGTTTCTGTGCATGCTAGTAGTTTTGTTTCTTACTAAACCAACTGGATTTTGTAGTAATGCTCTGAACATTTTATTTTCTTTTGTTTATCGGAAGAAACACCCTGCAAAGAAATACTTCAGAGGTTTTGTGTCTTCTGGCATGTGATGGTGTCATTGGGTGTCTAGTTCCTGAAAGTTTGAAGGATTGTAGTGCCTTTCTGTTCAAAGTTAAGTTACCTGAGACAAGGAACCTTTAAAATCGCAGCAGCTACCTGTCAGGTGACACAGTGTCACATTTTTGACTGTCAGCAGAACGTCAAACTTGCAACATGTATTTCGAGTACTGAAAGATAGATAGCAATAATAGTTTCCTCGCTTTCTTGACACTGTGTATTATTTATTGTTCCATATTGAATAAATTCCAGTCATTTTTGCTTCACAGAACATGTTTGTGACTATTCCAATATTTTCTTGGAGGGACTGAGGGGAAGTAAAGAACCTCGGTGCTAGTGACCAGTGACCAAGCCGAGATTCGAGCTGGGTATCTGCTAACTGTAGTTCTGAAATGTTATTGCCACATTAACCCATATGATTATAGTACCTGGTTGCTGTAGCATGTCCATTCATTATCTTTCCAGTGTATGTGACGTTACCGCTGCTACATGACATAGTTGGAAGGTGTTATACTTTTAATTCCCCAGCTTAGAGGGTGAATTATTTCTGAAGTGGAAGCGATTAAACCGGTTAAATAAAAGATGTACGTACTTGTGTGTCCACATAACTGGAACCCACATGTAATGGGGGTTTCCTGTTGAATAAATTTACACTGACAGTTGTTGCAGCAAATTTAGTTTTGATACTTGATGGTTTATCACTGATAAATGTGGAAATTCTGTACCTCTTTCTCAGGTTCTAAATAGAGTTTGCCTTTCCTTATGAAGCCTTACTCTTCAAATATTGATACACCTGCATTTGCTGTTGTACAGTTCCGATTTTGTGCTGCAAGATTGTGTGTGGGATTTTTATTTTTTTATTATGGCTGATAACTGAAAATATGCATGTTAACAGAAAACCTCGAGTTTTATTTGATGTTTTAGGATGGAGGGCTTGAAGAAAACTGCATATTGAGAAACCTTAGAATTTGTACTCTTTACTGTCTGTTATTATGTCAATGAAATGATGAGTGGAGGGGTCTGTTTAGAAAGACTCATAATTTTGTTATCTGTTGTACCTGATGCATCTAGAGTTATATTTGAATATTTTATGTCAAATCCATACAATATTTTGTTTGGTTGTATAATTTTTATATTTGACTGGCATGTTGCCCTAACTGAATTTTAGTTTTATGTGCATGGAGGTATGAGATAGTCATAGTAAAGTTTAGTCGGAGTGCTGGAAGGGAAGACACCAGTTGGGAGATCTTTGCTTTCCTAGCAGAATACTAAGAGTGAAATAGGGTGTGAGGTCATTTACTGGATCAGGTGGCACAGGATAGGTGCCACTGACGGTCCTTTATGGACAGTTATAAATTTTGTGCTTCCATAAACGACAGAGAATATAGTTGTAAGCTAAGAGATTGTTAGCTTCTTAATAAATACGCTTAACCATGCAAGTCAATAGCACGGAGTAGCCTAGCATTTTTGGGAAGTTTAAAATATGAAGCATGATTTCATACATACAATAGCTGTACGGTGACAGTGTTGCCGTTTGTAATTTCATTGTTTTGTTTGCTGTCAGGATTAATTAATGTTTATTAGCTCAGGTTAACGTGTTCATATTTTACGGGTTGTCAGTTTTCAGGCGAAAAGTTGTACAAAACGGGGGTACGTAGTTCAACGATAGGTATGATACCACAATTATTTTGGGGTATGGTTCCTCTGGGGTAGAAGAATAGGAATATATTTAAACATGTGTTTTGACTGCCAGAAATGAGAGCTGGCTGGGCACATGTGACATAATTTTTGTAAAACGGGAGTACCTGGACTTTCGATTTTAACGATATATTATCAGACTTCTTGCTGAACGGAACGACTGTAGTTCAATTATCTACCGCTTTGCGTTGCGCTATATTCTTTGGTGCCGCCCAGATGCACTGTTTTATCTGTGGTACGAGAGACGGATGGGAGTTGTGCTAGGGAGAGCAAGGCGACTGTGCTGAGAAGTTTCGAATTTGTGTTTGTGTTGTGTGTGAGGAAGATAAACGTGAATCTCTTAGCGATCTTTCCGAATTGGCACGTAAAAGGCTCCAGCTATGGGTCTGTCAGGGTGTTACTCTATGATGAAATACCTTGTTTTGCTTGTCAACTTGATATTTTGGGTGAGTGGTATGTTATGTTTTCAGTCCTTAACTTAGGCTGCTGGCTTGCAGTCGGAAACAGCATTGTTGATGATTACAAATAAAATTCTCCTGGGCTCTGCCCAGAGGTGTTGGAACTTATTGTCAGGTATTAACTGACGAAAGTAGTACTGAGAAAGGACGCAGGAGACGGGAATCAGTAATACCTTATTTGGTTCCCGTTTTCAGATGAGTGTCCACGCCCTATTGTGAAACATATTGGGTGCGTTACGAGTTCGCCGTACCGTTTCGGAAGTCGTTGGTCACAGCACCTGTTATAGAACTAAATGTTTATTATACTAAGTATTAGTATCATATTTGTTTCCTTACACGCTCCTTTTACAAAAATATAACCGCCTTCTGAATTCAGACATCTGCTAATGTTATTGTACAGATCGCAAGGTATTAAAAGTTGCCGTTTGAGGGCGCCCTGGTTATTTTTGGGATTGACATTTTCATAAAGGCCACTGTGTAGAGTGCCAAAAGAAATCCTTGACATCGTCGGTAGCTTTAGAAATACACGTACGTTGGAAGTTTCTGAACATGTTCATGCCTGTGGTGTTAGCTGTGTGGACTGGTGTATAGTGCTGGACGTTTGGAAGGTACTGTGATGCTTTGAGACGATGGTAACAGTTCATCCGTGAAAACGAAACATTTTCACAGCCGAACAGTTAACTTAGATTTGTATTAGTTATTCGCTTGACAAATGCACGTGCTGTAAATAGTATAAGTACATTCATTGCTGGCCACGCCACTTTTTTACGTGTTACTTTATTAGGCTATTAGAATTAACACCATGGTGTATATTTCTTTTTGGGTGGCTAGAAATTTATGGAGCCCAGGTGCATTATAGTGACCCACCTATTGGTTCCTACCCAAAACTAGACAAATTAAGTACATATATTCCCATGCTCCTTCATTAAGATAACATTTTAATATTGTGCACTATGTGCCAGGTTCCTCAAAGCAGTCCTTTTTGGGGGGGGGGGGGGGAGTTTGCGGACTCTCCACTAAAATTTTTTTTTTTTT
>Ga0123353_10013014_pt1 | contig 11887 bp, 8 predicted proteins | sample TergutLab28metaG_3_FD_92763 | JGI IMG/M metagenome (GOLD analysis project Ga0123353, IMG submission 92763) | Labiotermes labralis P3 segment gut microbial communities from Petit-Saut dam, French Guiana - Lab288 P3 | ecosystem: Host-associated > Arthropoda: Insects > Digestive system > Gut ... | reverse complement strand
TGGGAATTTTCCACCCTGATGTCTGTGCCTATGAAAAAACCGACGTGCGAATTCCTCTCGACGGTCCTACGGCAGGATGGACGATCGTCACGCCGAACGAACAAGGTGCCCACACCATTGCTCGCCACGTGGACGCGGAAAAATTCTTCGATATCTATTTCGAAACGATAAAATAGCAAACGATATCAAATCGGGAAAATTAGCAAATTTCCCGAGAGAATGGAATAGCGGCTTGTGCACCGTGGCGAGTGACCTGCAAGGCAGCGGCACGACAGGCACGCGCTAGCGCGTCGCGCAAGGGAAGACCCGAGCCGAGGCCTTGGACGAAATAACCCGTGAAGCAATCGCCCGCCCCCACGGTATCCACGGGAACGACTTTGAGCGCAGGAACATCGAAACTCTCGCCGTCGCGTCCAAACCACCGTACACCTTTTTCGCCCAGAGTGAGTGCGACACCGCGCCTCGTGCGTTGTGCCACACTGCGTCCGGCGGCATCGAGAGTGCCCGAAGCAGCGGATGCGAGCGGTATGAGTTCGTGTTCGTTCGGGATGAGATAGTCTACGCAACCGAGGATGTCGTCGGGAATGGAACGCACGGGAGCAGGAGTGAGAAACGTCGTGGTGTGCGGCGCAGCGTTGCGGAGCGCAGTCCAAACGGTATCGAGAAAAATTTCGAGTTGGAAAACGACCGCGTCGTAATCGCTCCAGCGAACGTCCTCAAGACAGCGAGGCAAGAGAGCTTCGTTGGCTCCAGGGGTAATGACGATCGTATTTTCGGCATGGGCATTGAGCGTGATCATAGCCACACCCGTGTGGGTTCCCGCGACTTTTATACAACGTGGAACCGCCACGCCCGCGCCCTCGAGATTGTGTAAGGCTTCAAGCCCGAAATCATCCTCTCCCACTGCACCGATGAATTCCACATCGGCTCCGGCACGGGCGAGCGCGAGGGCTTGATTGGCACCCTTGCCGCCATTATGCCGCGCAAAGGATTTGCCGTGCAGGGTTTCGCCGGGCCGTGGAATCCGTTCCGCAGTGACCACCAAATCGGTCATGATGCTGCCAATAACAAGTGCTCGCATTTCGTGAAATTTTGTGACTACTACTATATCGAAATGCACGTCGATGCGCTATACGAACTTTTTCAACAGTCCGAAATACGGTGTCACAAACGAGAGAGCCTGCGGCGATATTTCCTTGTTTCGCCTACTTGCCGAATATCAGATGTCCAGTCGTCTTTGATATATTGGCGATGTGGCAGTTAGAAAAACGTATTTGACTAGATCAATAAATTGACAAATACTATGAAACTATTTTGCTAATGCGGGAGATGATAAATATTTCGGGAATTGTTTTTGACATCCGTGAATTTACGGTTCACGATGGACTGGGTATTCGTGTGACGATTTTTCTTAAGGGTTGCCCGTTGCGTTGCCGCTGGTGCCACAACCCCGAAGGTCTCTTGCAGCAGCCACAACTCATGATGCAGGAATCCCGTTGTACTCATTGCGGACTGTGTGCGCGACCTTGCACTCACGAGGAATGTCGCCCGTTCGGCCGTTGTGCGAAAATATGTCCGCGCAATCTCATCCACATTGCAGGCACGAAGTATGACGTTTCACAACTCGCTGCGCAGATGATGAAGTATCGAGATTTTTTCGAGCGAACCGAAGGTGGCATCACACTCTCGGGAGGAGAACCGTTGATGCAGGCGGAATTCACCATCGCGCTTCTCCACGCGTTGAAGCCTATGCACACGGCTTTGCAAACCTCTGGCTACGCAGACGAGAAAACATTTGCGCGAGCCGCCGAGGCCGCCGATCTCGTGATGCTCGACATTAAGCACACCGATCCAACCATTCACAAAAGCGTAACTGGCGTGGACAATGCGCTGATCTTGCGCAATTTGGAAACTCTGAAAAAGATGGATAAGGAATTCATCATCCGCGTACCGCTCATTGCAGGTGTCAACGATACGGAAGAAAACATGGCCGCGACGGCCGATTTGCTGATCGACACCCCCAATCTCCAATGCGTGGAGTTGCTCCCCTATAACAAACTGGCGAATGCCAAGTACCCGCTGATTGGCTGTGCATTTCCACATCAAGAGCAAGAAGCGCAGCCCGCAAAACGTTGGGCTGAAATATTCAAAAGCCGCGGAATTGCGTGTAGAGAGTTTTGAACTAGTAATCCTCTAGTATTCCCAGCGTTCAGTGAGAACACTGGGAATGGTGAGAATACTGGGAGGGGGGCTGCTAATCACTGCTTGGCAAGTGTGCTTACCTTCCGTACATCGGCGGGATGTAGTGGTTGGGGTTGGGCCAGGCGGCTTTGAGGTCGTCGGGGATTTCGGGCAAATTGCGTTTGCCGGTCTCGAGGAGTTCGCCGCGTTGGAAGGCGGCTATGTCGAGTGTGGCTCCGGCGCGTTTGCCTTCGCGTCCAGCAGTCATGATAGGGTGCTTGTCGTCGACGAGGGTGAGGTCGAGTTGGGTAGAGGTAGTCTCGCCCCAGTTGAGGAGGAAGTTGCTGCGGAAGGGCGCTTGCGGGAGGGCGGGGGCGAATTGAATTCCATCGTCGTTGACGGCGGTGACTTTGCGCATGATGCCGTCGCCGTTGATTTCGACGTGGTCGCCCACGGCGTAGCCGTCCGCCTTGGCTATGGCACCGCCGCCGCCGTGCTTGCGGAAGACGAGCCAGTCGGTCGCGGTGGGCGTCCTGTCCTCCCCGCGCTTGGCGTAGCAGATGCTGAAGGCCTTGGGCATGTTCTTGAATGGCATTTCGTCGAAGACGAGGGAGTGGGCGTCGGTGCCGGAGGCGGCGCTGCCCGTCGCGATGTCGGTGAAGTGCTTGTGGGCGTGGCTGAGGACGCCGCGGGCGTAGGGGCGGGTGATGAAGACGTTGTGATCGCTCTTGGTGTCGGCGAGGATGCCGAGCCCGCCGCCGATGAAGACGTTGTCGAAGAACTGGTAGCCTTCGCCGTCCATGAGGAATGCACCCCAGCCGCCGTAGCCGACGGTGTTGCCTTCGACGAGCCAGCGGTGGGAGTTTTTGTGGCCGAAGATGATGTTGAAGGCTTCGGTGAAGAGGAGGGCGTTGGCGCGAAGTTCGTTGTCGTTGTTTTCCTCGGTCATGAGGTTCTGGCCCCCGAAGAGCATCACGTTTTCTTCGACTTTGAGGTTATTGACGCCGCGGAAGATCTGCATGTTGTCGGGGTGGCTAAGGTAGAAGTGGTGGTGCATGTAGTTGCGGCGCACGGTCACGTTGCTGCTCTCGGGCTCCTCGCCGGGGCCGCGGACGCTGCCGATGACGCGGAGGCCGTCGACCATGTTGTGGGCGATTTGGTTGCCTTCGACGAGGGCGGTGTCGGTGGACTGGACGTTGATGCCGGTGTCTTCGTTGGCCAGCGCGATATTGTTGCGGAAGGTGATGTTTTTGGAACCGCGCGCGGAAATGCCCGAGCCGAAGCAGTTGTGCGCGATGCAGCTTTCAACGATGCAATCTTCGGAACCGCCGATGCTTACGGCTCCGGCTCCCGCGCCGCTGAATTCGATGTTGCGGATGATGACGCCCGTCGCTTCGCGCACGGAGGCGAGGTTGCCGCGGGTGCGGTAGAAGACGTTTTCGAGGTCGGCGGGTGATTTGGGTTTGAAGTAGACGGTGGAATCCTTGGCAGTGTCGTCTTTGGCCGCGACAGCCCAATCGCCGGGTTCTTTGATGAGGAGCGGGTGGTTTTGAAGGACGAGAGTGTTGCCCGGGACGGTGTAGTTGATCCACCATCTTTCCTCGCCGCCGATGGTGAGCGTGCCAGTCTTCGGGTCGACGGCTGTGACGGGCTTGGTGCCGTAGGTGTTGGGGCGGGAGAGGTACATGAGGATTTGCAACGAGCGGGGGACGGTGGCGATGTCGGCGATGTCGGGGCACTTGTCGAGGCCTTCCTCCACGGAGAAGGTTTTCGCCTCCTCGTCGTCGCCGTCGAATGGCAGCCACAGGCCGATGTCGCGCGGCCAGCGGGCGAGCGGCTGTGCTTCGAGGCCGACGAAAAGGCCGTTGATGAATTCGGGCACCTCTGCGGTGTAGATACCGTCGCCGGCTTCCTTCCAGCCCGTGATGGGTTCGAAGCCCGTGACGATGACGCGTTCGCCCGGCGCGCCCTGGACGACGAACGGCTCTTCGAGTGTTGCCTTGACTGGGATGGAATAGCGGCCGAGGTCGATGCGTTCGCGGTAGATGCCGCCCTTGAGCGTGACGGTGTCGCCGCCCAAGAAGTCCGCCTCCTTGAGCGCGGCGGTGATGGTTTTGAACGGTGCAGAGGCGTCGCCGGAGTTTGAGTCGTCGCCTTTGATGGGGTCGACGAAGTATTCATCGGCGTGTACGTTGATTGCGAGCGCAAGCGCGGAGAGCAGGAACAATTTTCTCATAGGGCAAATATGGTAATGCCGTGGTGCCATGCGAGCAAGGGAAATTTGCTCAGGGCTCAGGCATGAAAAAAGTTTGCATGAATGAGACTCATTTTATTTCAATTGCCTTTTCCTTCGAAAAACTTTAACTTTTTCTATGTATGAAAAGACTTCTCGTATTGGCAAGTGCGACGCTGTTGTTGACGGCGTGTAACCCTTTTAACAAAAAGCAAAAAGACGATTATGCTGGTATAGATGGCAGCGATTACGTATCTGGTATTCCGCTGGGTGAACGCGCCGAGGGCGCGTCGTTTCTGGGCAGCAACGTCTCGCGCAACCAATTCGAACCCGTCCAGTTTGGCTTCGACAGCTACACGGTTTCATCTTCGGAAATGTACAAGGTGCGTGCTGTCGCCGATGCGATGCGCTCCGCAGGCAACACGATCATCATTGCAGGATTCACCGATGAACGCGGCACGGAGGAATACAACCGCGGCCTCGGCGAAAAACGCGCGCTGGCTGTGCGCGAAGCCCTCTCGCAAGCGGGCATTCGCGCGAACCGCATCCAGACGGTGAGTTTCGGCAAGGAAATGCCCGTGGATCCCTCCAGCAACGAAGCCGCCTGGGCGAAAAACCGCCGCGCCGAATTCGGTATTGTGAAGTGATTTTTTAATGAAAATCCCATTTTTCGACCTTACACGCCAGTACGCGACGCTCCGCACTGAGATTGCAGAGTCCGTTCAGCAAGTCTTCGACTCGCAGCAATTCATCCTCGGCAAAACCGTTGAAGTTTTCGAAAAGCAATTCTGTGAGACTTTCGATGCACCCCATGCCATCGGCATGTCTTCGGGCACTGACGCGCAACTCGCCATCCTGATGGCTTTGGGACTAGGCGCGGGTGATGCTGTCATTACGACACCTTACACGTTTTTTGCCACAGCGGGTTGCATCGCTCGAGTGGGTGCGGAGCCCGTCTTTGTGGACGTGCTTCCCGACACGCTTACCATCGATCCCGCACAGGTCGCTCGTGTGCTCGAAACCGCCAAAGACGGACGCACTGCTCGCGGCAACAAAATCCGCGCCATTATTCCCGTGCACCTTTTTGGTACATGCGCCGATATGGTGGCTCTCTCCGAACTCGCCACACGTTACAGTCTCGACATTATCGAAGACGCCTGCCAAGCCGTCGGAACCTTCAACGGCAGCGAACCCATCGGAGCGCGAAGCAAAGCCGCCTTCTACAGTTTTTTCCCGACGAAGAACCTTGGCGGTGCTGGGGACGGCGGTCTCGCTACATGCCGAGACGCTGGTTTTGCCGACATCTTGAAACGCGTACGCAACCACGGCATGGAAAAACAATACCATCACACTTCCGTGGGTGGCAACTTCCGCATCGACGCGCTGCAAGCCGCCGTACTCTCGGTCAAACTCTCGCGTCTGAAAGCATGGAACCAAGCTCGTCGCAACCACGCCGCACAATACCGCGCCGAACTCGGCGACCTCGTCACATTGCCAACAGACCCCGCACCCGCCAACAACGACGTGCCGCAGCACACATATCATCAATATGTGATTCGCTCTTCGCGTCGCGATGTACTCAAGGCAGCTCTCGACGCGGCGGAAATCGGTAGCATGGTTTACTACCACGTTCCGCTGCATTTACAGCCGTGTTTCGCCGAGCTCGGCTACAAACAAGGCGACATGCCCGAGTCCGAACGCGCCTCTCGCGAATCCCTTGCCCTGCCCATTTTCCCCGAATTGCGCAACGAGGAGATTTCGTATATTTGCGAAATCATTCGCAAGGCGTTACGATGAAAATCATTCTAGCCATCGGTGCAGGCAGCTTTCTCGGTGAGACAGTTGCAATCAACGGATGAGAGCGGCGAGGCTCCGATGCGCTTAATTATCGATGGATTCGAGGAAATCGAATTATTTTATTTTAGTTAACCTCAAGTCCATCGAGTGCTTCGTATCAGTACGCGCCCTGTACACTTTCCTCTTGCGCTCGCGTACCCGTCGTTTTATCATGCTGGGCGACTTATGAGAAAATTATTCCTTATTCCCGTGCTTGCGCTCGCAGTAAATTCACACGCCACTGAGTTTTTCGTTGACCCCGTCAAGGGGAGCGATTCGAACCCTGGCGACGCTTCGTCCCCCTTCCAAACCATCGTCAAGGCTCTCAAGGCCGCTAATCCCGAAGGCGGAGATACCATCACCCTCAAAGGCGGCGTTTATCGCGAACGCTTCGAACTGGGTCAATACGGCGTGGCCAATGTGAAGGCTTCGGCGGAGAAGCCTTTCGTCATTCAGGGCGCGGCGGGCGAGCGTGCCATCATCACGGGGTTCGAACCCATCACGGGTTGGAAGGATGTAGGCAACGGCATCTACACCGCCGAGGTGCCCGAATTCATCAACGGACTTTTCGTCGGTCTCGAGGCTCAGCCGCTGGCTCGTTGGCCGCGTGATATCGGCGAGTGGCTGCCCTTCGGCGAGCCGAACGAGGACGAGATGAGTTTCTTCGTGGAGGAAGGCCTCGACAAGTGCCCCGACATCGAAACCATCGCCAAGGATTTGCGCTCGCTGCAAATGTTCGCCTACGTAAGCCGCCCCGCCGTCTACACTACCAAGCCCATCAAGGGTCTCAAGCCTAAGGAAGGCACGATCATCATCGATAACGAAAAATGGTGGCAGAACTACACTGGTCGCGACTACCTCGTCCTGCAAAACCATCCGCTCTTTATCAAGGAATCCGGCGATTGGGCGGTCGAACTCAAGGAAGAAGGTGGCAAGGAAGCCACCGTCCACTTCAAGCCCAAGTCTCCCAAGGATCTCGAAAATGTTTTCTATCGCACACGAGGTATACTGGCCTCCCTGCGCGGCGTGTCGGGTGTCGTCATCCGCAACATCGAATTCAGCGGTGCGGGACGCTCGAGCATCGAAATCGGTGGCTCGGATTGCATCGTCGAGAGCTGCATTGTGCACAATGGTTTCGGCGGCGGCATCAGCTCGCGCAATTCGAAAGACATCACCATCCGCAATAACATCGTCGTCAACAACGAAGACTCGGGCATCAGCGTCCAGTCCACAGAAACCGCGCTTGTCGAGGGCAACCAGATCGCTTTTAATATGGTCGACGGTCTGCGCGTGGTCGGCAACGCCAGCGGACGCAACGACGGAGAGTCCGACAGTACGAACGTGACCGTGCGCCGCAACTACATGCACCACCATTTCTACATGAGCCACCCCGACAATATGCAAACCTTCCGCGGCGTGTCGGGACTCAAGATGGAGGACAACGTGCTGCTCTTCGGCGGCCAGAACACCATGACCGAACAGAACAGCGACAGCGAGATGCGTGGCAACGTGAGCCTGTTCACCGAAGCGTTCATCGTCATCTTCGGGCACAGGAGCGCACACCGCTGGCTCGTCGAAGGCAACACGTTCGGCTACGGCGGCTGGGGTTCATTCCTCATGGATGGCGAGGGCTACCAGTTCTTCGACAACGTTTTCATCGGCACTGGACTGGCCACTCGTCCCGAGATGAAGAGCGACCACAACGTCTTCGTCACGCGCCCCTGGACCCGCACCATCCTCCGTGTCGGCCACACGAGCCACACCGACATGGCCGCCGCACGCGAAGCTTCGGACACCGACGCCAAGTCGCTCGCCATCGACGATTGGCCGTTCAAGAACATGCCCAAGGCTTTCAGCATCACTCACCGTAAGGGCGAGCAGGGCAAGGAGCCTGGCAAAACCGATTGGGTCGTATTCCGCACCCAAGGCGGTGGCGGTACCATCGGCAAGGCTGCCGACTACGCCGTCGGCGACAACATCGAAATCAACGGCGACGGCATCATGCGCAAAGTCACGACGGTCGAAGACACTGGCATACAGTTTGCACCTGCACTGCCCACTGCTCCATTCCGCGGCGTATTCGTCCTCAACTGGGGCGAGGCTACATCCACCCAACTCGACCTCGCCTTGGTCGATCCCTCGCATCCAATCATGACCGCTGGACGCGACGGCAAGCGCGCAGGCAGTTCGCTTGACATCGCCGAATTCCAACGCGGCGAGCTTCTCGAAAAAGGCAAGCGCACCTTGCCCGCCATTCCTGAAGACCTCCAAGCTGCTTGGCCCAATCCCAACTACTACATCCCACCTATGCACGGCAGGTAAGCGTGCTTGACGCGCAGTTATTAGAGCATTTTCTCATTATGCAACGGCATGGTTTGAAAATGCTTTAAGCTCAATGAGTAATGAAAAAAGTCCTGTTTTCTCTACTGGTTTTCGCAATCAACCTCCATGCAGAGGGTCTCAAAAACCTAGGGGTTGGCGCGCCTAAGGAGCCGCGTTTCAAGGTCACCGATCGTGTGTGGGCGACCACGCCAGGCGAGGCGTCTGTTTGCCTGTGGAAGGATGACAAGCTCTGTGCCGTGTCCTACACGAGCGATACCGCCATGAGCAACCCGCCAAAGGATGATCCCAGCGCGAAAAGCGATGTGGATTGGTGGGTCGAAATCTGTGAGAAATACGGATTCAAGAAAACGTGGTTCGTCGTGACCTCGAAAATCGGTCCGCGCCTGCCCTTCGGCACTTGGGAGCAAAAGCAGAAGCTCGTGGCACTTGGCCACGACGTGCAGTCGCACAGCGTCACCCACCGCAGCAAGGACATCGACATGCCCGTCGAACAGGACTACAAGGATTCCATCGCGCCCATCGAGGAAAATATCAAAGGTCACCGCTGCCTCACTCTCGCCTATCCTGGCGGAGGATTGGCAAACGATCAGGAAATCGCCGCCAGGCATTTCATCGCCGCGCGTAGTGGAACGGGCCAGATTAACCGCCCTGCCGAAATCAACTACATGGCCACCCATAGCCTCGGCGGCGGCATCGGACTCGACGAAGTGCGTCCCGACGGACGCCGCAATTGGGCTTACATCGGCGATACGCTCGACCCGAAGCACAGGAATTTTCGCGGGTGGGCTTGTACGCATTTCCACGGCATGCCCAAGGATTTGCGCGAGGCGGTCGAGAAGCAATTCCAGTACCTCAAGGAGAACGAAAAGGACTTCTGGGTGGGCACCTTCACCGAGGTTGTCAAATACGGTCAGCAGCACGACACCGCCGAACTCAAGGTCACCAAGAACGAACCCGAGGAAATAGCCCTCCTCCTCACGAGCAAAATGGACCCCGAGCTCTTCGACTACCCGCTCACCGTAAAAGTGTGCGTGCCGAAAGACTGGAAGAATGTTACCGCCAAACAAGCTGGCAAGGAAATCGAAAGCAAGCTCGTCGAACACGAAGACCACAAATACGCCCTCGTCCAAATCATACCCGACCGCGGCGAAATCAATTTAGTGCCCAGCAATTAAAAGTTCTGCTTTGCGCATTCATGCGCACATCCCGCTTGCACAAACCACCGCCACGGGCGATACTGTTCTATGACATGAACAAAACCCCGTTCCTTATCCTACTCGCAGCGGCTTTCGCGCCCGCCGTTTTCGCAGCCACCAGCGTCACGCAATTCGGCATCACGTGGACATTCGACAAACCACAAAAGATCGGTCAATATATCACTGGCGATTGGTGGGTCGTCGGTCCCGTAACCGTCAAAAGCGTCACTCCCGCACCCATTACCGCCGACGATCCGAAAGACTGGCGCAACGGCTCGATGGTCAACCCGCCTGCGGGTGTCCACGTCGGCTACGACGGACGTTTGCATTTTTTTGAAACGAGCCTCTGGGCGGAATTTCCACTCGATCTCAAGCCGGGTGACTCGCTGGTCAGCACAGCGAGCTTCGACGATTTGAAGGACACTACGCCCGACGTCTTACCCGAAAACGCCGCTCCCGCCGCCCCGCTCCGCACTGCCACCGTACTCACGTGTGTTGCCGAACCGCCGCCCGCAGACGCCTTCCGCCCGGCATTCAGCGGCACGTGGAAAGAACAATTCACCGTCAGCCAAATCCGCCGCGACCTCCTTCCCAGTCTCGCCGTGCCTGAAGGCCTCTCGGAAAGCGATCTCCCCAACCTCGCGGAGCTGGAACGAAAACTGGAACGTGTCTGGCTCGACAATCAGCAAGAGTGGGTAAGCCGCAATTTGCATCCTCGCGAAAACATGCCCGGCTACGGACGCGAAATCTCCTGGACGACCATCTCGGCGGCACTTCTCCTTGCGTTCGAAGATCCGCAAAAGGAACGCGAAACGCTTCTCCTGCGTTACATCCAAAGGGGGATAGACTATTACGGAATCACGCAATCCCACGACAACCTTTGGACACCCAACGGTGGCCACAACCACGGACGCAAGCTTCCCATTCTCGTCGCTGGAAAATTACTCGGCCACGAGGGCATGCTCAATGTGAAGGCGACCTTTCAGGAGGATGCTATGACTTACTACGCCCGCTGCTGGACGGGAGCCAAGGTCTGCGCCCAAGGAACCCACGAAGAAAAACCGCCCGAGGAATGGACGGCCGACGGACGCGGCAAGCCGGGCGACCCCGAGCGCGTCGGAGCCGGCAGTGATTTTCGAGCCGAAGCCTACCGCAAGCAAAACGGTTCGCAATTCGCCTCCACAGCCCTCGCCGCATGGATTTTCAACGTCGTAGAGGCTTGGAATCATCCGCCGTTTTTCGACTACGCCGACCGCTGGATGACGGAGGACTACCCTCCGCTCCTCGAACGCAAGCAAAAGGCCGCCGACAGCGAAGGCCTCGCCCGGGCCATCAGCCACGGCCACACGCGCCAAGGCTGGGCGGGTAGCAAATTCACGCAAGCACTCTGGGAAAAATACCGTCCCAAGTTCCAGCCCGCGCCTGACCGCTGGAAAGGCGGCGATCCATTGCCCATTCCAGAAGAAACGAAATAAAAGATGAAACGGCTGTTTCGAGAGGAGAAGACTGCCTGACGGCAGCTTCGCTTTGTTTGTTGTCGAGAAATTCGACTGATTCGAGAGAACTCGAGCACCCATAGCATTTAGGGCATTTCGATTGAATCGTGGGAAAAAAGCGTCTCGGATGTTGCGCCAGCAAAGTAACGGCGTGCGTCTCGCCGCCGCACGGAGAGTGTCCTGTCGCGGATTGTAGAATGAGGAATTTTGAAAACGCAACGCATGTGTACAATCTGCAAGAGTATGCTAAGCGCGCGGCGGCGAGACGCACGCCGTTACTTTGCTGGCGCTATTTTTCTATGCAAATTTCCCTTGCGACAGGATCCCTTTCTACTGCTACTTCTTTATTTGACTATTGACTGCTTTCTTTGGCTTTCTTTTGCTCTTCCCATTCTTCCTTGGTGGTGGTGAAGATTTCGAAGAGGGCATCGGATTCCCATTTTTTGTCGTAGGTGCTGGGGTATTTTTCTCGGAAGGTGTCCCACATGTCTTGAGCGAATCGAGGGGCGCGGTTGGCTTGGAGATGGCGGGTGTCTTGCTCGACTCGTCCTTGGGCGCGGTCGGCGTAGTCGAAGTAGGGTTCGTGGTTGAAGAGCTTGCGG
>Ga0123353_10013012_pt1 | contig 11887 bp, 13 predicted proteins | sample TergutLab28metaG_3_FD_92763 | JGI IMG/M metagenome (GOLD analysis project Ga0123353, IMG submission 92763) | Labiotermes labralis P3 segment gut microbial communities from Petit-Saut dam, French Guiana - Lab288 P3 | ecosystem: Host-associated > Arthropoda: Insects > Digestive system > Gut ... | reverse complement strand
TGTGCCACAACGCGCCGTTCTACGTGCTGGGGCCGCTGGTGACGGACATCGCGCCGGGCTACGACCACATCACCGCAGCAATAGGAAGCGCTATGGCGGCCATGAGCGGCGCGGATTTCCTGTGCTACGTCACACCGGCGGAGCACCTGCGCCTGCCCAACCTGAACGACGTGCGCGAGGGCATCGTGGCCACGAAAATCGCCGCCCACGCCGCCGACATCGCCAAGGGGCTGCCCGGGGCGCGCGAGACCGACGACAAGATGAGCGACGCCCGCCGCCGCATCGACTGGGAGGCCATGTATTCCCTCGCCATCGACCCGGAAAGAGCGAAGGAATACCACGACAGCCTGCCGCCCACCGAGCGGCACACGTGCTCCATGTGCGGAAAGATGTGCGCGATGAAGACAGTCAATCAAATTTTGGCGGGAGAAAAGGTACAGATCGCATGATCGTTCTGGATTTATATCTCGTTCGGCACGGGCAGTCATATGGGCAGACCCACATAGACGGCGTGCAGCTGAATCACATCCCCCACGCCCAGCGCCCGCCCCATTGCGAAACCGGCCTGATGGAGGACGATTGGCGGCTGACGCCTCTTGGCCAACAGCAAGTGAAATTGTTGGGGGGAAGCCTGGCGCAAATCCCCTTCGATATGATATTTTGCAGTCCCCTAGAGCGTGCCCGGGCTACGGCGCAGGCCGTAATCGAGTGCCAGCCGGGGCCCGTGCCTGTGCATGTCATGCGTGACTTGCTGGAAATCGGCGATTATGAACCCGAAACCCCCGAGCAGTTCCATGCCCGTGCCCTGCGAACGGCAGCGACCATTCTGGAGCAATCGCCGGCGGGGGCACGCGTTTTGGTTGCCGCGCATGCTTCGTTCAACAATCTGCTGCTAGGCGCTTTTTTGGGCGTGCCCATGTGGGAGAACCTGTTCCGCTTCGGGCAGGACAATACCGGGCTTTCGCGCATTATTTTTGCCGGCGAGGATGTCCCTAAGTGGAAGCGCGTGCGGCTGTACTGCATGAACGACCTGAGCCATCTGACCCCTTATGTGCGCGAGGAGACCATCGCGGGAAATATGAAGGGGCTGTATCACTCTATCTGACAAGTGATATATTTTTCGACTACAACTCCATCCAATAGGACATCCTGCATATGCCTGCCGCGCCCGCGTGCAGGCAGTTTTTTGCGTTGTCCGCAGTGATACCCCCAATGGCGAACACGGGGATGCGAATGCTTTCACAAATATTTCTTAGAAAAGCTATCCCCCGGGGCGGCACGCCCGGCTTGCTGCCGGTGGCGAAGATGTGCCCCGCAATCACGAACCGAGCGCCCATGGCCTTGGCCGCGCGGGCTTCTTCAATTGAGTGCACCGATACGCTCAACTGATATTTGCGCGCGAGATTTTCATTAGCCATGGCAAAGGGCACGTGCAATCGGGGGAGTCCCGGGACGGCATGGGTGTGGGCGACCAGCGGCACGCCGTGGGACACGCAGATTCGATTTACCTCTCGCGACAAGGTCAAATACTTGTCGAAATCCAGATCTTTTTCCCGCAGCAAAATCGCGTAAGGCTTGTAGGAAGCCGCTTTTTCGATTTGTGTAAAGTAATCTTCTTTACATAGATGCCGGTTTGTTATCGCGATTTCAAGCATATCGCTTTACACCCTCACATAGTCGATCAATACGGCCTGCAGGCCCTGCCGGGCGAGCATTTCGCGTATCTCCGCAACGCTGCGCCCATCCGCGATGACGAATTGTTCGTCCCCCTTGGCGGCATCGCCGTGCCCGCCCACGCCCACGCTCACCCCGGCGGACATCTTCGTGGCCACAAGGCCCGCGATGGCGTCGCGGAAGCCAGGGCGCTCACGCGTGGAGATGGTGATCCCCGCGAAGGGCATGAACAGCCGATAGGCCAGCATGGCCTGCAGCAACTGGCGTTCGGTGACCGCGTTGGGTACGCTGGTCATATCCCCCGCGGGGCGAAGCCTTGGGAAGGAAAACGAAATTTCCGCCTGCGGGTGCTTCTTCTGCGTGCAATACGCGTGGAAACCGGCGGCGAAGGCGTCCCGGCGGAAATCGCCCAGGCCCAGCAGCGAGCCGAAGGCCACGCCCCGCATGCTCCCCAGCAGCGCCCGCTCCTGCGCGTAAAACCGGTAGGGGTAGCAGCGCTTGGGGCCCCGCGAGTGGAGTTTTTCGTATAAAACCGGATCGTAGGTCTCCTGGTAGACGCTCACGTAATCCGCGCCGCAATTGCGTAAATAAAGATATTCGTCGGTGTTCAGGGGGTAGATTTCCAGGCCCAGCACGCCGAAGTAGACCTTGAGCAGGCCCAGGGCCTCGCCTATGTATTCCACGCTGCTGGCGGTTCGGCACTCACCGGTGAGCACCAGCAGCTCGCGCAGTCCCGTGGCGGCGATGGCCTCGGCCTCGCGGCGGATTTCGTCCATGGTCAGCTTTGCGCGCTTGATTTTTTGGTGGCTGCTGAAGCCGCAGTAGGCACAGTGGTTCTCGCAGTAATTGGCGATGTACAGCGGCGTGAACAGCCCTACGCTGTTGCCGAACCAGCGCCGGGTCTCGCGTTTTCCAGCTTGCGCAATCTCTTCTATGAGAGACTCCGCCGCGGGCGAAAGCAGGGCTGCAAAGTTTTCGGCGCTGCGATTTTGCGCGTGGATCGCGCGGCGCACATCGTCCTGCGTAAAGTTCTCCGGCGCAAAAGCGCGCGTCCGTTCCAGGACACGCTGCATGATATTTGATTCGACGGCCTCCATGCCGGGCTGGTAGGCCATGGGGGGGGAAGCGATTTGCTTCATTCCAAGAACCCCGTCAGCGGCGAGGAGGCCTCCCCTCCCCGCTCCAGCACGCGGCCTGGCCCGGCGAGATACCCGCGCCGCCCGGCCTCGATGGCCAGCTTGAAGGCAAGGGACATCTCGGCGGGGTCGCTTGCCGTGGCCACGGCGGTGTTGGCCATCACGGCGGCGGCGCCCAGCTCCATGGCCTCGCAGGCGTGGGAGGGCCGGCCGATGCCCGCGTCCACGATGATGGGCAGATCGATCTCCTCCACGAGGATTTGAATGAACTCCCGGGTGAGCAGGCCCTTGTTGCTGCCGATGGGCGCACCCAGGGGCATCACGGCGGCGGCCCCGGCCTTCGCCAGCGCGCGTGCCGTTGCGAGGTCAGGATAGACATAGGGCAGGACCTGAAAGCCTTCGGACACAAGCATTTCGCAGGCCAGGACTGTTTCGTGATTCTCCGGCAGGAGATATTTTGTATCGCGCATAATTTCGATTTTCACGAAGTCGCCGCAGCCCAGGGCACGGGCCAGCCGCGCGATGCGCACGGCCTCCTGGGCGTCGCGCGCGCCGGAGGTGTTGGGGATAAGCGTCACCCCGGGCGGGATGAAGTCGAGGATGTTCTCCTCGCCGCCGGCGTTTGCTCTGCGCAGGGCCAGGGTGATCATCTCGGCCCCGCCCTGCTCGGTGACGGCGCGCACCAGCGGAAGGGAAAATTTGCCGCTACCCAGGATGAAGCGCGAGGTGAACTCTTTATTGCCGAGGCGAAAAATATCAGTCATAGCATACCTCTGTTTCGGCGTCTTCTAAATAAAGCAACTTTGTATAGTTTAGTATGCCGCTATGCTCGAAGCTGAATAAAAGATAACCGTCCGTTGTGGTAATCTTTTGATGCTGTTGTTCAGTTAGCCGCACCCAATGGTCACCGATTTGCGCGTAGTGGCGGCCGCGTGTTTCGCGCAGAGGGATGTCTTTGGCGAGCGCAACGCTGCCGGTGGTCCACAGGTTGGCGAACCAAACCCACAGAAGTACCACAAGCACTGAGCTAAGCGGCGCAAGGACGCGCAGCAGGGGGCGCGGGGGCGTCTTGCGGCGGCGCAGGCTGGCAATTAACCAAACAAGGAACAGCGCTGGCCCCGCGATAAAATAAAGATTGATAAAGATTGCGAGGAATTCGCGCATGAAATAAAAATTTTGCGATAATTGCAGCGGATCCAGCCAGTGATTCAATAAAAGCAAAAAGGCAGCGGCATTGGCCGAAATCAATGCAATGGAAAGATTTTTGCGCGTATGCATGCTCAGCCCCCTCCCATGAATCGCAGGATGTTGATCTCGTCGGCATCCCCGAGCGTAACCTCGCCGAAGCGCTCCCGGGTGATGATCTCCAGGTTGCGCTCTATCACCACATGGGACGGGTTGTAGCCCTCCCGCTCAAGATAGACGAGGAGGGTGATAGGCGAATTGATTTCTATTTTTTTGCCGTTGACGGTCATGGGTTCTCCTTCGTTATCGCGGCATCATCGGGCCGTTGGGCACGCCGAAATCCGGTTTTTCCTTCAGCAGCCAGGTCAGCCAGGCCTTTGAGAGCTTCACGGCCTCGTGTAGGCTGTGCCCCAGCGCCAGGCGACAGGCGATGGCCGAGGACAGCGTGCAGCCTGTGCCGTGGGTCTCGCCTATGTCCAGCCGGGGGGCGCGCAGCCATATTGCTTGATCATTCACGTAGAGCAAGTCGTTCGCGCCATCACTCCCAGGCAAGTGCCCGCCCTTGATCAGCACCGGGAAGCCGATGCGCCGCGCGCAGGCCTCCATCTCGCTTTCGCAGGTGATTTTCATCGCGCCAAGGGCTTCTGCCTCGCGCAGATTGGGCGTCACCAGCGTTGCCAAGGGGAACAGCAACGCGCGCATGGCCGCCACGGCCGGGTCACTGGAGAGCGCCGCGCCGCTGGTTGCGACCATCACAGGGTCGACCACGATGGGCTTGTCCAGGCCCCGTAAAGCCTCGGCCACGGCGCGCACGCAGTCCGCATCCGGGAGCATGCCTATCTTCACGGCTGCGGGCGGGAAATCGTTTAGCACGGCCTTCAGCTGCGCGGCGAGAAACGCCGCCGGGGGCGTGTGGACCGCCGTGACCCCACAGGTGTTCTGGGCCGTAAGCGCCGTGATGGCGCTGCAGCCGTAGCAGCCGTGGGCCGCGAAGGTTTTCAGGTCCGCCTGGATGCCCGCGCCACCCGAGGAATCGGAGCCGGCGACGGTGAGGAGGATGGGAGGCATGGTGAGGTACCTCGATGTGTGTTTTAACCCCCCTGGCGCTGCGCGCCTTCCCCCCTACAGGGGGGATTTTGACAGATCGGCCGTTTATTTTGTATGGCCGCACTTACTTGCCGCCTCGTCAGAATCCCCCTGTAGGGGGGAAAGCGAGCGTAGCGAACAGGGGGGTTCCTATGATAATTATACAGCATGGAGGGGGTGGGTGTCAAGGGGTTGTCCACCCCTCTCCTTCCAAGGGCCCCTGTAAGCTCGCAGGCTCGTTGGGATGGTCCTCCGGTATCATCCCGTACAGACTTTCCACCGCTTGGCTCAGCCCCCCCATCTCGTCTATCAGCCCCTCGGCCACGGCCTGCTCCCCGCTGAGCACCGTGCCGAAATCCATAGCCATCACGCCGGTTTCCAGCATCATGCCGCGGTAGCGGTCAGCTGGGATCCGGCTGTTTTTCGACACGAAGCCCACGATGCGCTCCTGCATTTGCTCGAAGTAGGTGAGCGTCTGCGGCACGCCCAGCACCAGGCCGTTCAAGCGCACGGGGTGGATGGTCATAGTGGCCGAGGGCGCGATGAAGGAGCGCCGGGCCGCGACGGCGAGCGGCACCCCGATGGAGTGCCCGCCGCCCAGCACCAGGGAAACCGTGGGCGTGCGCATCCCGGCGATGCGTTCGGCCAGGGCAAGGCCGGCCTCGATGTCGCCCCCCACGGTATTGAGCACAATAAGCAGGCCGCGCACCTCGCGGCTCTCCTCTATGGCCACAAGCTGCGGGATCACGTGCTCGTATTTGGTTGATTTTGTCTCCGAGGGCAGCTCCGTGTGGCCCTCGATCTGACCGATGACGGTCAGGCAGTGGATCAGCCCGCGCCGGCCCTCCACGGTCACGCCGCCCACGTCCCGGCTGCGTCGCTCGCGGTCATCGCTTTCTGAAGGGATTTCTCCGCCTTGGGGCGGTTCGGTGGAAATTTCAGGCGGCATATATTCGCTGTCGTTGCGCATGGTTCCTCCTATTTCACAAAATAGGCCATGCCTTAGTTTGCCCGGGCAGGCGTCGAATCTCTTGGAAAAAATTGTGGCCTGCGCTTGATGACAAGTACTATACCTTTACGAATTTCGCCCACGAAAAACTGCCAAAAAGCCCAGCTTGCCTGCGTTTTCAGCGGCACGGCCTGTGAAAAACAGGCCGTGACCTTTACGCTTTCGGGCATTGAAATCAAATTCGACAAGTCATAGGCCTTTACGTTGAAAAGCCAGACGAAGAACGCCGGAAGCGCTGTATTCGGTGCAGCCGGAACGGCAAATTGCGGGAAGCAAGACTCACTTTAAAGATCGAAACTGCGCCTGTGTAATATCAATTTTTGAGGAGATATATTTGGAGAGGAGAAAATCGCAGCGATAAACGGAAAGACTAAAATAAATATTGTATCGCAATGAATACGGTGCTTGGCCCCGCTGACGCTCGCGGCGTTCAAGGCATCAGCGGAGAGTGTCGGCAGGCAGTGAAGACCGATCAACCCCCGTTCCGGCGCAAAAGCCGCGCTGAAACAGGGGCTTTTCTGGCAGAAGAGGCGGCAATTCCCATGGAGCCATATCCCAGCAGGCGATTGCCAGTGCCTGCCGGCATTTCCATGGGAAGTCTATCCATGGAAAAACAGAGGCGCGCTGTCGCACGCCTCCGCCGTCCTGTTGGACGTCCCAGGTTACTGCTGTTCCTCGATCTTACCCTTCTTGTACCCCCGGGAGGAAGTCGGTGAAACCAACCTTGAACACTCCGTTGGAGGATACTTTATACAACACAACGACTGCTGCATCCTGTTCGAGGATGCAGTAGCAAGCGCTGTCCCGATAAAGCATGCCGATCTTAGTCGTCATCTTGCTGTCGGCATAGATGACGAGCTCACGCCCTGACGTGTTTACGAATCTTTTCATTTTTTAACCTCCTGTCTATTCTCTCGTTCTGGATGCGTTTTAGGGTGCGAAATCTCATGCGCTGCTTTGGTAGCGCATTGCTTCACGAATATTGTATCACTTTATTCCAAATAAATCAAGTCTTTTTTAAAGTTTTTTCAATATTTTTTTCTAGTAATATGGAATATGCAGGGATTTTATGTTTCTTTTTTGGAAATCTCAGGCTTTCGACTCGACAAATTGTGGGATATCGGTCAAATAGTGGCAAATTGAGAAAATACTTGCCATTTTTAAGACTTTTTGCGAAAAAAGAATAATAAATGGAGGCGCACCGATGTGCGCCCCCTTGAATTTAGATTCTTCCGCTTCACAGGAATGGTTCCCAGAGCAGTATGCCTTGCCGCTCCAGGGCGTCCAGAATGAATTCCTCCGGGGCGTCCTGATAGTTCAGGAGGGGAGGCCAATCCAGGTAATACACCGCGCTGAGCGTGCCATCGTATTCCCAGGCGGGGTTCCAGTGCGCCGGCTCATATTCGGGGCCGTAGGCGACGTCGTGCTTCTGTCCGCCCTTATTGATATACAGCCCTGTGCCCAAGCCTATGGCGATCTCCTCCGGCCCGCCGACAAAGGTATCGAGGTATTTCCGCGCCCAGGTCTGGGTGAACTGCAGGATCGCGATATCGCGCTCCCGGCCGTCTATGGTCACGCGGCGGAACAGGCAGATGGCCCGGGCGTAGCGGTCGAGGGAGAAATCCAGGTGGACCGTGTCCGAGGCGCCGGCCAGCATGGACTGGTTCCATGAGACCACGCGCTCCCTCTCGAACTCGCCGTAGAGCGCCGCGCCGCCCGCCGCGAATATCCCCATTGCGCAGAACACCGCCGTGACGGCCAGGGCCGTTTTGCGAACGAGCCTGTTCTTCGCCTGCTTCAGGCGGGAAGCGGGGGGCAGAAATGAGTTGACCGGCGGGGGGAGGGGTTCGCTCATACCCGCGAGGATATCACGGCACAGAACGCAGGCATTCACGTGCTCGTCCACAAGGGCGCGGCTGGCCGGGGAACAGGCCTTGTCATGGTATAAAGGCAGCAAGTCATGGATGATTTCACAGTTGGTCACGCCTGCATCCCTGCCTTCTTCGCCTTTTTGTTCCTGCGCACGCGCCGGACGATGATCACTATAATGACGGTGGGAATGGCCAGCAACACGAGATAGGGGATCGCGGAGATGAACCACAGGGCAAAATCGCGCAGGCCGCTGCCGATCTCCCGCAGGCTGGCCAGGAAGCCGGTGCTAGCGAGGGTGCTGAACTTCTGCGTGGGCGTGGTGATGCGGTCAACCTCACGCACGTCGATGTTCACGGTGCTGTAGCTCACCTGGTTTTGCAGGCTCTGGAGTTTTTGCGAATAGGCCTGCAGGTCGGCGCGCACCCTGGAAAGGCGATCCTGCACGATGATGATCTCCTCCACGTTCTTGGCCTTCTCCAGGATGTCCAGCAGGGCGGTCTCCTCGTTCTTGAGGGCCTCCTTCCGGCTGCCGGTTTCGATCATCTCGTCGGTGACGTCGGAATTCCGCTGGCTTTCGTTCACCACGGTGCCGTTTTTCCGCAGGTTGTCGAGGAAGGCCTCGAGCTGCTGGCTGGGCACGCGGGCCACGACGCTGGCGCGGCGGCCGCTGTCGTAGTTCCATTCGTCGAAGGAGTTGGTGTAGCCGCCCATGGTCCTCAGGTCCGCCTTGAGCGCAGCGGCGAAGGCGTCGTAGGTCTTGGTCTGGATGGTGAAGTCCGCCGTGGTGATGACGTAGCGGTCCGCCGCGTCGCCCCTGGTTGTCGTCCAACTGGTGGGCGCGGCGCCGCCGCCGGCCAGCTCTTTCTCACTTGACAAACTATAGTCTATCATGTTCTGAAGGGCCACGTTGCCGTAGTAGCCGTCATAGCTGTCGCCGTCGTAGTAGTGCGCGGGCTCGGTGTGTTCCGCGCGGTAGCTCAGATAGCTGGAGTCATTGGGAGCGGCAATTTCTGCCTTGGCTGCGCAACTGGCCAGTATGCCCATCAGGAGCAGGGTGGCCAGGGCGACGCAGGCGAGGATACTGAGGATGCGTCCGGATTTGGTTTTCATGGTGATTTTCCTTTCGTAATGGGTTGTGTTCGTTTGGTGCTCCGCACTACCCCCTCGGCGCTGCGCACCGGCCCCCCAAGGGGGGCATCTTGACAGATCGAGGGCCATCGAGGGCCTATAATGTCGACGCTACATATCGTCTTCCCACCTCGTCAGAATGCTCCCCTTGGGGGGCCGGTGCGCAGCGCCGAGGGGGTAGTGCGGAGCACCGTAACGCGTCACTCCTCCATCATTTCCCTAAGTTTCAGTTTACCTCGGTGGAACGTGACGCGTGCCCAGCTCTCCGTTTTGCCGTGGAGCTGCGCGATCTGCGCGAAGGAGAGCTCGCCCATCGCCCGTAGGCTCACGACCTCCCGGTAGGGCTCCTCCAGGCTGCCCAGGGCGCGGTGCAGCTCCATTGCGGCCTCGCGGTCCTCGTCGCGGGTGAAGGGCTCAAAGGGAAGCTCGTCCAGGTTTTGGCGCCGCGAATGCTTCTTTTGGTAGGTATACCAGGTGTTTTTCGCGATCTGGCACAGCCAGACCTCCAGCCTGCACTCGCCGCGGAAGGAGCCGATGCGCCTCATGGCCTTGAGGAAGGTCTCCTGCGCGAGGTCCTCCGCCAGGGCGCGGTTGCGGCACAGGGAGTAGCTGTAGCGGCAGATGAAGGGGTAAAACTCGCGGTAGACGGCCTCGAAGTCGGACACGGGCTCACCTCGGTTCCTATACGTAAGACTCATGGGCTGGGGGGAATGTTACAAGGGTTATGTAAATTTTATTAACCCCCCTGCCGCTGCGCGGCTTCCCCCCTACAGGGGGATTTTGACAGTATCACAACTCGATTGCGTTGAGCGCAGCTGATTGCCTCCCGTCAGAATCCCCCTGTAGGGGGGAAGCCGCGCAGCGGCAGGGGGGTTAATAAAATGCCTCTTTTCTCTATTTTCCACTTTCCCGCAGATTTGTCAAGCAAAATCTTTCGGGAACGCCGGCCAGACCTCCCGCAGCGTGCGCAGCACCATGGCGTCCGGGCGGACATAGTCGTTGTAATAGGCGAAGTTGGCGGCCTCCATGCGGTGGATGCCAGGCACGTTGTTCAACAGGGAGGTCAGCTGCGACACACATTCCTCCGGCGTGGCGTAGAGGATGTAGTTCCGGCCGCAGCTGAACCCGCCCGGGAGTGAGCAACGCGGCGGATCGGTGAGGATGGCCCGGCCGGCGGCGCAGTACTCCGCCATCTTCCATCCCACAGAGCCGTGCAGGCCTTCGGTGGAAAGGCAGACATAGTTCTCCTTCAAGCGGTTCAGGAAGGCGAGCTTGCCGGTATCCGTGGCGGGGAGCACGAGGTCGGGCGCGACTTTCTGCGTGAACATGGAATTTTCCAGGCCGCCGAAGAAACGCTCGCCCAAAGCCTCGCGGCAGGCGCGGATGCAGCCGATGCGCAGGGCATTGACATGCTCGAACTGGGCAGCGGTCTCTCCGGCGATCTCCCGGGCCTCCCCGGCGTTCAGATGGGGATGCAATTTTTGGATGACGCAGGCGCGCACGCCATCCGGATTCCACAGGCGGGTGAGAAACAGACCCCTATATTCCGGGTAACTGTTGTGGGACATGAATTCCTCCGGCGTGCAGCCGGGAGCCGCACGGCGGGCGTCCATGAAGTTGCCCGGGCAGGTGACGTAATAGTTGAGGCCCAGCGGGCGCATCTTGCGGCGGTTTTTCATGCCCTCGTGGAACTTCGGGCCGTAGCTGCGCTTGAAATAGAATGTCACGCGCTCAAGCTGGCCGTCGAACACATCCTTTTGCAGGATATCCTCGTAGCCGTCGGCCAGATCGTAGGCCAATACGGTATCTCCGAGCTGCGCTTCCAGCATGACACCGTGCATGTAGAGGCCGTCGCGCTTGAAGGCTGCCAGGCCCGCGTATTCCAGGCGCAGCAGGCCCATCTGCCCAAGCAGGGTGAAGCCGGCGGCCATCTGCGAAAGATGCGGGGCGCTCCCGCCCAGGCGAATGCGGCATAGCGGTGTGGCGGCAACCCCTTTGGCCTTTGTGGCCGCGGACATGGCAATCCCTCCCAGCGGTGAATAAGATTATGGCAGTGCCATTGTTCTGATGGGGCAATTTCTCCCTGGTGTGACTTTTTTGCGCTTTTATCGCGCAAATGAAGCGAGAATATGCTTGTAATGCATGGCTATGGATGCTATGATAGGCGGGCAGGGTTCCTGCGGACGTGAAAAGACTACGGTTTGATAAAGCGCGGGCTGCGGCCCGTTGCGGGCGATGGCCCGTTAGGTACGCTTTGGGGGAGGACCGTGCGTTTGCGCTCCGCAGGGGCACTGTTTTTTAGAGCCCCCCCGATATTTTTAGTGCTCCGCACCACCCCCTCGGTGCTACCGTCTCCTGCGGGAGCCGGGACACCATACAGCCCTACTTCTTCCCCTCGAAATACTTCCTATTGTGCGCGCAGGCCTGGGACTGCGGACGCAGTTTTGCGGCCTCCTCGTTGTGTTCGATGGCCTCCCGCGTACGGCCCAGGCGGTCCAGGCATACGCACATTTGCAGGTGGGGCAGATAGCCGTAGCAGTCCTCCAGCAGGAAGGCGCCGGAGGCCTCCTTCTTCGGACAAAGCAAAGCGGTCCGGTACCACTGGACCGCCTTTTCGTATTCGTTGCGGGCGAAATAATGATAGCCCAGCTCGCAGCACAGCTCCGCCCGGGGGGCGTCGTAGGTGAAGGAGCGCAGCAGGGCCTTCAGGGCCGGTTCTGGCTGCTTGAGGGCGTTGTAGCACTGCGCCAGCACGCGGCAGGCCTCGATGTTGTTCTCCAGCCATCCCCTGCCCTCG
>Ga0123353_10013011_pt1 | contig 11887 bp, 7 predicted proteins | sample TergutLab28metaG_3_FD_92763 | JGI IMG/M metagenome (GOLD analysis project Ga0123353, IMG submission 92763) | Labiotermes labralis P3 segment gut microbial communities from Petit-Saut dam, French Guiana - Lab288 P3 | ecosystem: Host-associated > Arthropoda: Insects > Digestive system > Gut ... | reverse complement strand
TTACTCCATGGTGCAGAGTCCTTCTTGAGCAGCTAACTGGTTTGCAGCTAGTCAAGAAATTCCCCGCATTTCACGGAACCCGAAGGTTCATTACCGCACTCACAAGCATCCACCACCTGTCTCTATCCTGGGCCAGCCCAATCCAGTCCAGATACTCACATCCCACCTCCTGGAGATCCATCCTAAATATTATCCACTCATCTATGCCTAGGTCTCCCCAGTGGTCTCTTTCCCTCTGGTTTCCCCAGCAAGACCCTATACACCCCCCTCTCCTCACCCATATGTGCCACATGCCCAGCCCAAAAAAGAATGATACAAAATATCTGCTTCCATGTAACTCAGCAACTAAAACGTGTGTCCCATATTTGACAGGTGTAAAGGTGAAAATATTTCAAGTGCAGAAGTGGAGTCTGTAATTATGGCTATAATTGGTCTGAAGGATGCAGCAGTTTACGGCGTACAGGTAACTTTTCTATTCCTGACAAATTTTGAACTTCGTTGCTCAATCTTCTGTACTATTTGAGGACATAAAAAAAAATTTCGAATCGGGGTCAATAATGAAATATATGCTTACCTTTGTCACTGAGTGATGTTGTCCCTATTAAAGTGGCCCCTTCCAAGTTGGTGCAATGGAGTCAGTGTTTCTGATACTGCTGGAAACACTAATGTTATTGACTTGTTTATATCACATTAGGGGTGGTCAGCAACTGTTCCTGAATTTCAGATGTATCCTTGAAATGAGGACCCTGTAGCTTTGATTTCATTCACAAAAGAAGATACCACTAGCAGGCAAATCAGGCAAGTAAGGAGAGTGGGGGAACACAGCCATATTTTTGGCAGCCAAAAACTGCTGCACTGACAAAGCACAGTGCACCAGTGCAGTGTGATGTTGAATCAACCAGTCCTGGTTCTGCCATTGTTCTGGACGTCTTCAGCAGATTTGCATCCTCAGACATTGCAAAATATCCTGGTAGTAACGCCGTTTAACCATTTGGCCTGAAGAAAAAAACTCCCAGTGAAAAATTCCCTCAAAGTAAAAAAAAAAAATAATAATAATAATAATCCATCATCTACTTGATGTTTGACTTGACTTCAAACATGGACAGGGAAGGCGTAATCCACTAAGAGGACTGCTGTTTGGTTTCTGGATTGTAACATAAACCCAGATTTAGTCTGCCATTATACTTTGAGAGAAAATCCTTATTGCTTCTGACTTTAAATGGCACATAAACACATGCTACTGACTGCTCATCAGTGAGCAACAGAGGCATATACTTCATGGACATCAATCACATGTTCAAGTGCTCCCTTATAATTCAATAACATATGAAACGCCTGACCTGCTAGCAATTTCTGAAATGGTACTTCATCAGTCTTTGTTGATGATTTTGTGAATTTAATCAATTTTTCCATCTATGCAACCTGTAGAGGGCCAACCTGAACGCTCGAAAACTTCACTCAAAGTTTCCCCATGTTTGAATCACAAAAACAATTCATAAGTTCTTGGCCGCCCCATGGCACTGTCACCAAATGCTCTTCAGATTAATGTGTTTCCAACACAGTTTGACCAAGTCTGAAGCATCACACAATGCAAATATAAGGTGCCCACTGAGAATCAATGCTATGGGTTATGGCTACAAAATTCATTAGACAGACTCAACAGGTAGGGATATGATGGTACCTAGCGGCCGAAAACTTCCCTACTTTTTGTTCTCGCTCCAAAAGTGAGTTCGGAACTTTTGGATATGCCTTCATTCATGTCCCTTGCAATTCACATTTTCTATCTGAAGAAACAGGATATCTCGTAAAGAAGTGTATGGGCTCTCATGGTGGTCAAAGCTGATGATGATCTAGTATCCTGGAGAGGGCACTGCACATAAGTAGATTTCATTATTTTAAAGACCGAGGCTGTAAATTCTTCAAAACACAGACAACCAAGTAATAGTTATGCAGTACCATCACCCATAAACAGGTGTCACATTACATGTTGGTAAGGTATCTTGTGGTGGTTTCTTTACAAAGCTGTCAGGGTCTAAAATTTACACAGAATCAGATGTTAAGGCGAGTGGCGACTAATAAATCGGACAGACTGGGAGGGAAGCAGTCATGGTGTAACTGAAGTACTATTGAGGCATTTGCCTGGAGGGACTGAGGGGAAACCACAAAAAACTTCAGCCAGGACAGTTTGTATTCCACCAAGATACAAACCAGACATTTCCAGCTAACAAGTCCAGAGTATTACAACTACACCATCCGGATCAGGGATAAGTTACTCAAAATTTCCAAAAGATCCAACAGTAAATGTAATGAAAAGAAATTACATATAATCTATGCAAACAGCATATTATCAATTCCTAGGAAATCATAAATATTAAATAGGAAAACAAGATGTTGCTGTGGTGGTGGTGGTGGTGGTGGGGGTGGTGGTGGTAGAATTTACACTGTATTGGACTGAGGATAGATTAATAAACATGAATATGGAGAATTTGTGGAATAATACTGACAGGGGAAAAATGAAACGCTCAAATAGAAAACCTTCCCAGTGTTGCTTTGGCCACCACAAATCCTAAATGAACTGCCCTGTGATCGAAAACAAGATATGATTAAATACATGTGCAAAAATCAAGAAAGGCAGTAAAAGTTAAGTAGGGCAAGGGTTAATGAAACCCCTACTGTAGATGTTTCCAGTTTTCAGCATTGTCATAAGAAGGAATTTAAAAGCTGTGAATAATATTCCCTATCAAATGCAACCATAAGTGTCGGTCATTATGCAGATAGTGTTAATCTTTATAAATTATCCAAGTGATATACAAATCCCTTGAGTTAACACATGACATACTTTATCACTGAAAAATAAATTTTAAAATAATTTCCTCAGGGATAAACAAAACATTATATTTCATTCCATCTCAATTCTGTTTTCAGGTTCCCAACATGGAAGGAAGAGCTGGCATGGTTGCCATTGCAGACCCCAACAATGCCCTGGATATGAAGAACCTTGCCAGTAAACTAGGAAAATCACTTCCATCATACGCTCGACCAATTTTCATCAGAGTCATTGATAAATTTGAGATAACAACAACATTCAAGATTAAGAAAACTGTATTACAGAAAGATGGTTTTGATCCTTCCAGAATCAAAGACAAGCTTTTCTTCCTTTCTGGGAATGAATATGTATCCTTGACTTCACAAATCTATCAGGACATACTGAATGGTCGAGTGAGGATATGAAGAGCACAACTTCGTCAGCTGATTATTTTCAAGGAACAGTCACTAAATACTGTGACTGCAAAGAACTGAAAAAAAAAACCCAAATGTTCAGCATATATAAGAAAATTTATCACCTCTTTGTGAAGGACTACAACTTCTATAGTAAAACCAAATAGATGCACCAGTGTCTCAAATTTATTTCATTTGGAATGACACTCTACATGTTTCGGACGGTCTTTCCATCCATAAACAGGAGTATAAGACTGTACATACAGCAACAGGCATACATCAAACAGATACTGCTGACTGCTTGCTAGCAAGCAGTCAGCAGTATCTGTTTGACTTACTCCAAATAAAATAAGCTTGAGACTCCGGTGCATCTAGTTGGTTTTACTGCAGAAATATATTACGATGCACAGCCCTATGAATGTCAAAAAAGGACTACAATCTAGCTTAATACATGGGCCTACACTATTTCAGCTCATTACGTGTGGCAGATGTGTGGTCCAAAATTACACTACTACCAGAAGTTTTACTATATGAAAATTATGAGCCTTGTGAAGGACTATGATGTACCCCCCTCTTGCATTCTTCTGTAGACCATTAATGGTTATTTTTAAATACGGCATTGATACTATCAGGTTGAGCATTTGAGGGGATTTTGAAAAACTGTTGGTCAAAAATGGTTGGTTGACTATCTGTGTCATAAATAAAATATTTTGAATCATGTGGTTGATGCTATCCTACAGATGAGGTACTTTGTGGTGAAATGAGGTGGGAAGCTGAAGACGAACTGCATACTAGGATGAAGCAGTCATGGGGGTGTGAGATTTGAGATTCTCAATGTGGTGAGTATGAAGGTCATAACTGCATTTTGGACTCTGCCATCTATTATTCCTAACAGAATGTGACATAACTGGAAAATGGACCTGTTACCATCTTCACATGAATGGTTATGGGAAGGTACCTATCCAGTTGTAACCACTGACAACTGAATAAACTACATCAGAAAATTACAACTGTATAAGCTGCTAGCTCCAGGCTTTGTCAATGTTAAGATAATGGGAAATTTGCAATTACAATTGTGGCAGCACTCATGAAGACTTAGAATTGAGCCACAGAAGGACAGTTTGATGCATTCCAACAACTGCATAACAATTTACCCTGTTTAATGAAAGTTCCCTGCAATAATGCCTTCTAAACATTTATTCTCAATTAAAGAGACCATCCAATTGAAGTCAATCGTGAATGGTAAAAACAAAAGGCATGCCACGTGAAATGACACATAGGTAACATGTACGTACAAAAATTTAAACATAAAAATTTTCATACAGGCCAAACACCCAGAGAAAGTAGAAAACATTATCACAGAGTGCATAAGGTTATTGTATTTTAATAATAATATATGTTAAAAATGCATTTAGGTAGAGGGTTGCATCAAGTTTGATTACTAACAATGTAACAGTTTTACACAATTATTACACATCACACTCCATCAGATTCGCAAATGAAGCGTAACATGTAAGTTCCCTTAGCAAGAAATTAATTATATGTCACAGTGTTTAATTAATCAAAAACAGATTATGCTTATAAATTAGTTATAAGTCACACTATCATATTAGGAGCAAAAGACATTTCCAAATGCTTATCATGTATGGAAGTCAAAATGTGTATTTTTGTTTCAATGTGTTGTAATTTACATTTACATAAAACTTACTGAATTTTGACACTAAATTTATATATTAAAGATACAGTAATTTTTATTTCCTTTCACAAAAACCCAAAACTTTGTTATGTCAAATGCATGAAAGTTTAAATCAAATCATTAATTATACACCAATCACACCAAAAAATCAAACAGCACTATGACACAGCTTAAGTAAAAACTGTGAATAATTCCGCAAAGGATCAAGATCCCGGAAAATAGCACCTCTTAATCAGTAACTGCATAACATAATACAGTAAATGATGAAATGGTAATTAAACTCTTTAATATGTTCTATACTCTAAAGGAAAATGCAAAAGCTCTAGTAGCTGCTACTAGGGAGATTGGACTGGAAGGAAGTGCTGATAAAATTACGTACATGGTCATGTCTCGAGATCAGAATGCAGGACGAATTCAGAGTGTGAGGACTGACAATAGTACCTTCAAGAGGGTGGAAGAGTTTAAACATTTGGGAACAACTTCAACAAATCAAAATTTTATTCCAGAAGAAATTAACAGCAGACTGAGTTCAGGAAATGCTTGCTATCATTCAGTGCAGAACCATTTGTCTTCCAGGTTGCTATCCAAAAATTTAAAGATCAAGATATATAGAACTATAATTTTGCCTGTTGTTTTGTATGGGTATGAAACTTGGTCGCTGACATTGCGGGAGGAAAGGAAATTGAGGGTGTTTGAGAACATGGTGTTGAGGAAAATATTTGGACCTAGGAGGGACGAGGTAATGGGGGAATGGAGGAGATTGTGTAACGAGGAGCTAAATGATTTGTACTCCTCACCCAATATTGTGCAGGTGATAAAATTGAGAAGAATGAGATGGGCTGGGCATGTGGCACGTATGGGTGAGGAGAGGGGGGTGTATAGGGTCTTGGTGAGGAAACTGGAGGGAAAGAGACCACTGGAAAGACCTAGGCATAGATGGGTGGATAATATTAAGATGGATCTCCAGGAAGTGGGATGTGAGTATATGGACTGGATTGGGCTGGTCCAGGATAGAGACAGGTGGCGGACGCTTGTGAGAGCGGTAATGAACCTTCGGGTTCCGTGAAATGCGGGGAATTTCTTGACTAGCTGCAAACCAGTTAGCTGCTCAAGAAGGACTCTGCACCATGGAGTAAGTAAGTAATATGTTCTTCTATGGGGCAAGTGTTACGTACTGGAGGGCAGGGAAATGCATACATGATTTTGGATGGGAAACTTAAAGCCAAGAGACCACTAAGAAAAATGAGATGTACATGTGATGATAACATTAACATGAAACTAAAAAAATACAAAGGATTGGAATACCTTGGATCAGGACAGGGACATGTGGCAGGCTGTAATAAACCTGCGGGTCCCATAAAAAAGCAGTATGTCCCTTGACTAGGTCAAGCACTGTTAGCTTCTCAAGAAGGACTATGTTCCTTGAAGTGAAGCAGTTAGTTTATTAATTAGTAATATTTTTCATCAGTTACACCTCATAATACTAGTCAGTTATAATTAAGAGAAATTTGAATTTGGTTAATTTCAGTGTGAATTTGTCTGTGTGATGGACACACAGGTTGTTTTCTGAGGGAGGACAGGAACTGAATTTTTAGATGCTATTTAAATGTAATTCAAATTTCAAACCTCAGTCACATACAGTAACCACTGGGCACCAGCAGTTTCTATACATACCACCTAACTTTAATATTTACAAAAATTCTGCACTTTTCCAAACAGTAAATTTATGGGTTCCTTATGACTGTCAGAATAAACGGCAATTATGTCCTGAACTGGTTAGTCTTTGTATTACAGATACAGTGTGTTCACTAAGACATAGGAACTGAATTTTTTAATAGTGGTATGGGAAGCCCTTGCCACTTACACAGGTTATGTTCCTGGTAGAGTCCACAAATGGTAAAACTTTAATGCATGTAGTTATAACCTCATGGGAAAAAATGGGATCAGGGAAACTAAAAAAATAGACAACAAGATACAAAACACAAAAACATTTGTCTTGGAGTGTGATGCAACCATGTCAGTGTTCCTGGCTGAAGTTGTCATGGTGATCACATGGCATACAATGCATGACAGAGAGAGAGGCTGAAGACTTTGTGCAGACGTAGGTGGTCTTTGATTGCTCTTCCTCCTTCTGCATGTCCCTACACACCTCCCTGTACGGTGCCAGACATCTCCAACTCATGCTTAAAGTTTAGGCCTGAATCATCAATGTCAATAAATTGTTGTGCTAAGTATTCCTTCTCCAAGTTAATCTTCTTGAAATGCTCTGGGTTCTTAGTGCCAGCCACATGATCAGCAGATACTGATCCTTCTAGTCACTGTGCTGGACCTTCTGCTTCTGAAACCATTCAAACCACTTTTCCTCAGCATAGAAGATGCTCTTCCCCTCAACCTCTGAATCTGTATCATACAACCGCCTGGCCTTACCACTCGCCACTGTGATGCTGACAAACGGCCATTTCTGTGCCTCATCTTCCAGCCATACACCACAAGGTCCTTGCCATCATTTTCAGGAAAGCAGTCACAGCTACTTACACCAGAAATGCTTGCACTCCATGAAACAATGGTGACCATTTTCTTTATGAAAGAACTGTCGATTCATTTACACCATAACGGTGTCGGACCACTACAACTCTCACTCTCCTGTCCAACTTATCCAACGCCTCCAATTAATAATACAAGACATCATTTTCCTTTTCCCTTTATCCTTATGCTCTTCATCAGCACATATATCACACTTTCAAGACACAACTGCAACATGAGGGCAACAATTAATTCAAAAACTATGAAAAGTACAGTCAAGTAAATTCCATATTGCACAATTCATAGGTAAGCTACTGAGAGAGACATGAATGGGGAAGCTGCCTCTTAAGTATTACTATGCAAGAGTCACCATGAATAAATGCAGGAACTACACCATAAGTCAAGAGACTGGCAACAAATATTTAGCCGTGATAAAGCAGTAACATGTTGCACAAACCAGTGTACGAGGCAGGCCTGCTGTATTATTGAATTTCTAGCTTCAAAAGATTAACACCCTACAAGTTCACAATGTAGAATGTCAAGTTGACTTTGTTAAAACCGAAGGTCAGCTGGTTGATGATGATGATGATAATAATATACATGGAAGTAAACAATGTACCTTTCATATTTATCACGAGAAATAACCCCCACACATTAAAGAATAACAGGTATGAAAGCAGAGTCTACAAATCACTTGAAAGTAGGACCAGTGGCTTTTAAATTGGAGGCAGTAATACTGAAATTGAAACTTTCAGAGCAACTGGCACTAAAATCTTTGGAGAACCCATTGCATCAGTAAGGAGCTTCAGTCCAGTGTCTCAAAAACTTGCTCTAGCTCCAACTATTTCAATATTATCCTTATACTGATGCCCAGGTCTATGACTCCACCTATGCCTGAGCACCCAGCTCACCTTCTAGTGCCAATAAGCCAAACAGCATGTGGGCTGAGTTCCTTGTGCAAGCCAGCACATGCTATGGGACACAAGCAGAAGTACTCTCTGTACTGTATCCTTGTTAGATCTAAACATTTTCATGAGGAAGTTGTTAACCAAACATTTACAATTTCTGTCAAAGTAAAGGCAGAGTTGTCCCTGTGCTTTAAGCACAACACTAAGAAGATATATGGGGGGAGTTCAAGTATAGCGCCACATATGCTTAACCTGTGGCACTAGATGGGAGTAAATGGTCAGCTTCATGCCCTGGCTGCTCTACCCTAAGGGAAAGGAATCCCTGGTATCCGTTAGACAGGAGGCTGGGTGGACCTCAGAACAGGTCTGGATGCTGTGGCAGTGAGAGACGTGTCTGGCCTTGACTGGGGATTAAACTGTCATTCTTCACTCATCCAGCCCATAGCCACGTCACCGACTGAACTATGCCAACTCATTTCTTTCCTCATTGTATGAGAATGCTTAAAGCCTATACAAAGTAACTCATAAAATTACATTTATAAAATAATTACTGGCAAGGAAATTAAATCAGCACTTTTCAAAGCAAATGACTGTGTTGAAAGTGACATTTACATAATGAAATCATTTACATTCATCATCTGATTAAATAGAGTGGGAAAGGGCCACTGTATATAGAGTAGTCTTGAAACAACCTTTTCAGCAACTGTTATATAACATTAATAAAGTCTGTGAAATATTTTGAATACCACACACATTTCTTTAGCATGTTTGTGATAAACTGGCAAATCTCACCACATATTATTATGATAATGAATGTAACGGTATAATTGTCTCTGTGCACACCACGCAGATATATGTGGGAGTGAAGGTATACCTTCGTCCATTCATAACCTTGGCACTAAATGGGGTGAACAGTCAGCTTCATGCCCCAGCTGCTGTACCCCACAGAAAAAGCAGAGAGGGCCCCAAAGCCAATCTAGAAGCTTTGGCAAAGAGACAAACCTCTTTCCCCACCTCCAATCAAGCCACAACTCTACAGACGTCCAGCCCATAACCTAGTCAATGTCATGACTGCACAATCATGACTAGTTTTGTTGCTATAATTATGAAATACTGTAATGGAGCATCTGTCTGCTCAGACCCAGTAAAAATGTTCTTACAGTTCCAAAATCCATAACAATTATTTTAAGTATACATAACACCCGCATAAAGCATGAAGTTGATAACACAATCAGGTACATTACTTAACACATAATATGTGTACTGTGAGATAAATATGACAATCCATGTACTGTTCAATAATCGTATGGGAATGACTGTGCATGTTGACTCTCAAACATATTTATATATTGTTATATATCTACTACACAGTGAAAATATCAATGGTAGACATAAAAATGGTTGAACTTTCAAGTCTGTAATGGCACTGCCACTATGAATACAGAGACCGAGAGTATAGCAAAAATATAAGAAAATAATCTCATGCTTTACAGCCTGCATCACAGCTGCCAGTATGCAACTGGTAGCACCCTTATACCTCAACAACACACTGGGATGGACGTTGTGCATGTGCACGATGCACAAGTGAGTCACTTGAGACAGATGCAAAGTTGACACAAAAAGTAAGTTTACGTTTTCAACAGGCAGTCTGAGACAAATTTCTTTCATAATGCCTTTACAGTAAACAGAACTTAAAATTTTGAAAAAAAGAAGAAAATGAAACTTCAAATGAATAGCTTCATTTAAACATTTACTCACATCAATTATGTTGTTATAACTGTAAACAAATTTCACCCAGCAGCATGCCAGCAATAACACATGGGGGTAATGAGGTACAGCTCTACCTTTCTTTAATCTCAGTGCTAGATTTGGGGTGGCTGGTCAATGCCATGCTCCAGCTGCTGTACCCCTGCAAAAGAGAGCCAAGAGCTGGGTGGATCTGTGGGACTTGGGGCCGGATGGGAGAGGTGTGGAAATCTCATTCCCCACTTCAGTTTTAACCCAACCATCCAGCCCATAACAGGTTGTTATACCAACTACACCATCCCAGCTGCCATTGTTACAGTTACATTGTAAGGGCACAAACAATTTACTTTATCACTACTCTTACAGCCCACTTTCACTGACAAACCACTTCTTTAAAAGCCCACTTGTGAGAAGGATAACTGTTATTAGTAGTTTCATGAAATACTAGTATTACTAGAAAACCTATAATTCATTCAGAACTATATTTACTAATTATAACATCCACTTAGAATTCATAATAAGGCAATAAAAATGGTTCACTCTGGTGTTTGTCTCACATTAACAACTGGCTATGATTTGAGAAGACGAAATGATGTACGAATCCGTCTGCAGAACACGTAACTGCCCATAACTAAATCCTGAATATGCAATATTAACATGATGGGAAAAAATGTATTCCATGAAAGGAGTACAGTTATCAACTGTGCCATTTGGAATTTTATTAAGCTTACTTACACCCTGTTTATACATTTATGGCCTGAAGTGGGCCACTATGGCTAAAAATTGGAATTGTCCAACAACTTATATTGAATGCCTCTCCAATCATATTCTAATAATCTCTGTCTAACAATTCAGGTATCAGTACACAGTCACTCACAGGCAGATGGACTGATAATACCCCTTTGGGTGTATAAAGAACAAATCATCATTATTATAATGAACAAACATATGTTTTTTGCTATTCCTTCCATAAGTATCTACCCACAGAATTTTCATCAAAAATTTATATTTCTAACTTTTCAATAAATTCATATATCTCCAATATTAGTGTTACACAAAGAAAGGTTTATCTCAAAACTCCCATCGTAATTACTTACATAATAAATTTTATAGCCCTTAGTGGTCCACTATACCAGTTCCTTTAATAAGACTTTCGCTCTAAGCTAAGATGACACACAATACTAGCTTTTCATATGCTACGGTCGTGTGAAAGAAGTATTCATACTGTGCCAACACACCACTTACATCTTGCAACATCAAGCTCAGTTCTTTCGACATTATCAGTTGCTAGAGTTGCTGTTTTCCATAACGCGTTTACACCCAAAGCAAGCATCGGTAACAATACATTCTTTGCACCACGTTTCAAATGATGATATAGTATAGTAAAGGTCATTTTTATTAAAAAATTAAGTTGCATTTGGCAGTCTGAACACAAGGTTTGTGAAACAGCCATCTGGTGCCACAGTTCATTACTTACAATCGGTGTGCACTGGCATGGAGTGTTATCAGCTGGGAGGGATGGTTTTAGCTGTCTGACCAAATCCTAAGCTGGGGCGAGTTCCAAACCAAGACATCTTCCATTCCAGTGTTTCTCGCAGTAGTCGCTCTTCCTCTGGCGAAAACCTCAGCAATGTGGCAACAGCTCTTGTTAAATGCTGTGCCTAAATATACATACAAAGAAGACTTCACTATATGTTTATTGTGCTCTTAGTCAAATAACAAAATTCTAACAAAAGTAACCAAAACAAACGAATAACAAGAGAAAATGAGGGTCTTGAGGGGGGGGGGGGGGGGG
>Ga0123353_10013010_pt1 | contig 11888 bp, 12 predicted proteins | sample TergutLab28metaG_3_FD_92763 | JGI IMG/M metagenome (GOLD analysis project Ga0123353, IMG submission 92763) | Labiotermes labralis P3 segment gut microbial communities from Petit-Saut dam, French Guiana - Lab288 P3 | ecosystem: Host-associated > Arthropoda: Insects > Digestive system > Gut ... | reverse complement strand
GGAAGTTCGCTTTTGTATTTCCTCCTGAAGTACCTGCACAGACTTCTGCACGACCTTGTCTTCTGTTTCCAGACAAATAATTGTTGACTGCGAAAGATCCGTCTGCGAGAAACACTCGGATTTTAACAGGAAAAAAAGCAAAAGAAAAAATAATGTTTTAAATTTGAGAGAGGTCATTGTTTTTGTTTAATATTTTCACTGTGGGCTATTTGACAGGAGCAGAAATCACCCCCATGTAACGTCCCATCCAGTAAGGTAACAGCCATACGTCACCGGCGCTGATCATGGAGGAACCATCACCATGACTGTCGAGATGAAATATCTCTCCATTATGCCGGAACAATGGCATCTCGCCCAAAGGTAATAATTCGGGCATGGTTTGTCCTCTGAAATTGTCGGGTAATCTTACAATATCTTTCCTGTGCGAATTTTTCATTCCCCATGATCTCAGATCCAATGGATAGGTTTTAAAATACCAAACGGATTCGTCCAGATCAAATTCCTTTGCGCCGGTGGACATTGCATAAATAAGGTTCCAAAGGGCATCTCTTTCCGGCCTTTCAACTTCCCAATGGTCTTTGATACTTGCGATGTATTTTTCTTTCAATTCGGGAGTCAAGGCGTCATTGGCCAACTGATGATATGCCAGGAAATACATTTCGTCATCCGAATGATTCCATTCGTGAGACAATATCCGGCTCAATTCATCGGCATCCGACGGAGATATCACGGATATCGGTCGGGTCAGATTTTCCAAATAGCCGTATTTGTCGAGCAACTCCATTGCTTTTTCCCTGTACTTTTCCTTGCCGGTGTGTTTATACGCCGCTTGCAGAAATGCAATGATATTGGACGAATACAGTCTGCGGTCGCCCACATTCACAGGAAAAGCATTGACATAATCCGGATTCCATTTTCCCCAAAGTGTCGGCTCTCCGTCAATATCAATGATATACAGATCATTTTCCACAATATATCCCATCAAATTGTCCAGACAACTCAATGCTCGATTTTTCCAATCTTGGTCATCCACTAATTCAAGAAAACTTGTGAGCGCAAACATTTGGCCTACCGTCTGATCGCTGCTCACTGCTGCACGCCATGTCCAATTTGGAAAATCAGCCGCGCGGATCCACATCGTTGCAGGACTGCCGGACTGGTATTCCCTCATTTGCCAACCAGGAGTTTTGACGTTGTCTTCAACTTTATAATCTCTTTCGATGCTTCTGGAAAACAGTCCTTTTACTCCGGTAACAGTAAACAACCTTTCCATAGCCTCAAAGGATTCGTAAGCATTTTCCAGGGCGTCCTGCGCGCCTGTCACTTTGTATCGGAACAACTGACTTACCAAGTACATGGACGTCCACAGGTTATCGCTGGGCTGAATCGCTGTTTGCGATGAAGAATATCCATGAATCAACCGTCCGCTACTGCTGTTAAAGCCATAGCGGATGTTTTTTTGACGTACCATTTTTTCATAAAACATGGCTTTGTCTTCCAAGGTCATCATCTCGAAATAGATCTGTCCCAATCCATTTTTGGTAAGAACCAGCAAGGAACCGTCGGGGCCCGCTTCAACGGCTATTGCGTTATTACAGGGCAACCATCTTTCTCCTGCATAATAACTGTATTTGCCATCTTCATTCAATCCGAAAACGCCGTCTGCGGTGGCAAACCAAAGTTTTCCGTTTATTTCGGAAACATTAGTGATCTGGGGACAAGGTACATTTTCCACCAATTTTTGATCGGAAAGGAAAAGATAACCGGCATTTGTCCCGACAACAACATCCGCGCCGTTCCCAAATAGCATGGCGCAAGTGATTTCCGAGCCTTGATACAGTTCTTTCGTGCCGCTTCCGGGAATATATTCAATGACAGCATCGGGCGTGGTCACGATGAAGCTGTTTTTTCCCTGATGGTAACGGATATCGCAAATTCCTCTGATGGAACCCGACCACAGAACGTTTCCGGCTTGATCGACATACACTATTTTTTCGCCGTCCGAAATCAAAAAATGAAAATCCTTACCGCCTTCAAAAATAAAAGCGCCGGGTAATCCGTGATCAATCTGGATTTTTCCTGCCCAGGCATTACTGAAAAGTTGACGATCGTCCAAATAAAAAGTTTGGTTCCGGTAAGTTTTGATGGAACTGACTTTTCGTGCCATCACGGGAGCATAGGATACATCGGGTACAAATTGACCCGGATAGAACAGGCTGCCATTGTCGGGTACGATGATCCCCTGATCGGATAATACACGGATTTGTCCGTCCCTGTTGGATGAAACAGCCTTGATGGTTGCATTGCGAAACTGTTCCGGCAGGTAATATCTGACACTGTAATCCTGCGCAAACGGAACGTCCCTGTAAACGGGCTGTCCTGACTGGTTGAACTGTTCGTCGGCTCTCACGGAATCATTTTTTTCATGACATCCGTATAAAACAAGCACGAAAAAAGATAGAACGAATAATCTGAAATGAATTGTTTTCATCTGTATTAAATGTTACGGTATTGTTGATTTTCAAAAATTTGGAGATGCGGGACTAAAATTTGAACCGCCTGCTGCGCCGACATTATGTTGACGTACACAAAATAGCGAATATTTTTTACTCTGCTTCGTCGAACACGGTCACGGCGATGACGCGCTCGGCGTCGGGCGTCGTGTTGTAGTAATAACCCACGACCAATTGTCCTGAGGCATTTTCGACCATGCGCGTGTAGCCGATGTCCCAGCAGGCTGCGTCGTCGCGGAGGATCTGTTCCTCGCCCCAGGTGCGGCCCTCGTCGTGCGAAACCTTGTAGCGGATTCCATAAGGCTTTTCGCGCCAGCCGTAGGAGAAGCACCACGCCCCCGATTTCTTCACCACGAGTGCCGGCGGATTACCTCCCGGCCCGGTCGTGATGCCGGTGACGGGCCCGTCATACCGCCATGACGCTCCGCCGTCGGACGAGACATATTGGCCGATATAGAACTGCTTGGGCGTCGTCTCCGTCTGTGGTTCCATGATGCGCACCAGCACAACCCAGTCGCCGTTTTTCCGGCGCGCCGAGGCAGGCATGATCTCAAAACCACTCGGTTCTTCGCCGAGGGTTCCCAGCAGCGTCCAGGTTGCACCGCCGTCGGACAATTTGGCGCAGATCACGCGCCCCTCGTCTCCGTTGGCTTTGGTGACGGTCAGAAATACCAGCATCTCGGAGGGGGACAACACGTGGTAATCCGTGCGGGCGTTGACGCCGGTGAAGCCCATATTGTCGATGATGTGCGGACCGCTCCAGGTGCGGCCGCGATCAAGTGAATACAGCCACCAGGAGGGGTTGTATGAATGCGTTCCGGTCAGCGTGAACGACGCGCAAAAGTCGGGGTGGGAGAAGTCGATGCCACCGGGGCAGAGCGTGAGGTCGGACGTGTCGGTCGGGCCTTTGGTTTCGTCGGTGACGTGCTTGACGGAGGGACGCTCGGTTTTCCAGGTACGGCCGCCGTCGAGGCTACGCGAGAAAATCATGTAACGCTCACAACTGGGCACAACACTGTGCTTGTTCTCCCACTTGCCGGTGTGCTCGCAGTCCTGGAAGGAGATCAATATCTCGTCGCCCCAATTCCAGATACCGTGGTTGGCAGGCCAGCCGCCGTAACGAGTGGGCTCGTAAAAGGCGGTGTAGTGTTGAACCATGGGTTCGATTTTTAAAGTTTGTGATTGAGACGGTTGTTCCCTTTGCAGCAAAATCACAAGTAATGTGCAAAAAACTAATACAGCAATCAATAATACTTTTCTCATTTGACTAAAAAATAACTAAGGTAAGGAAGTTGCAGTGTTCGGAATCAAAAAAATTGAAAAAAAGACAAACTTTTATGCCACAGGCAAATACCGGAGTCGGCATGAGAAGTTATTTTACTCTGTACGAATGATTTTTTCAAGAAAGAACGCTTGAATTTCGCAATTTTTGTTTCAAAACTCGCTCGTACAGAGTAAAATAACCGCTTGGAACGCATCATGGAGCCTCAGACGGAGACGACACCCAAGCAGTTCTACATCGGGCAGTACGTCTCCAGTGATCGAACAAAACGGCAAAATTTCCACCGATCAGTAAAGTCGTCTTTCACAACCCCCCTTTACATTCAACTGATTAGAATGAGCAAGTTACGTTTTTCACTCACTGTTTTGTTTTGTACTACGGTTTTTCTCGTCGTTTGTCCCGATTTTTTATTGGGGCAAGGATCGCCGCAGAATAGTCTTCGCTGGAACCACGATGCTCAACCGTCGTTCGTCAAGGACGACTGGAATGTTGTCTATCCCGACTTCCTGCCGCGATTTCCAACCGAGGCTGACTGCCGAAAGTATGCGTTATGGATTGACGACGCTTACCGCGAAGATTCGCTCAAGATACTCGCCCTGTTCGTCAAACCGGAGTCGATTCCGAATGACTTGAAAAACAATTTGATTGCCGTCCAAGTGCCTTCGACCCATCCGGCTATTTTGTCCGTACCCGACCTGATGACTTGCACAAGTATCCCTGTGCGCGAGGGGCTGGCGGTCTGTTGGAGTACCGATGAGTGGAGTTTTTTCTACCTTGACACGGCAATGTCCGTCGTTCTGCTCATTCAAAAAAACCCCGACTATAGCTGGAGCAGTGGCAACGAGTATACAGCCGTTGCGAGTGTCTTGTGTCCGGATTTTGCTGATATGGTTCATGATCACTCGCTCATTGAAGAGGAACTTTTTAAACGTAATCCGTTGCTTGTCGCTTCGTTGCGGAGTCGTATCGTTTCAACAGAAGAACAAGAGAAACAATCACCTTGGGGACTTGCCGCCGAAGCGACGTTTTTCTACGACAGTGCAAACCAGTTTTGGGCATTTCGTTGCGATAAGCTACTCGACAAAAGTAGACGGCCTGGCACTTTTTCCCGTTTCGTGCCGGATGCAATGCAAGAGCGATTATCGGCGGCGAACCGCCAAGTTGTTACGACACCCGTCAACAACGATGCCCCATCTCCGGAATCGTTTGAAAACATGACGGAAAAAGAGATCATGGCTCACATGGCCGCAGTTCATAAGCGGATGGAAGAAGAGGAAAAGACTCGCCGGAAGGCGGTGGAAACGGAAAAAGGACGATTGAAATTGATCGCGACCCTCGGTGATGCAAAGGTGTCAAAGTTTGAGAAAGATCGTATTATCGGGGCATTGTGGATGGTGTACGATGCAAATATACGGAACGGAAAGGACTTGTCGGCTGCTGAGTTGACGGCATTGAAAAAGTTGTTGAACAGTAACGATGCTTCATGTCGCCGTTACGGACTCAACATGATGTATTCGACGCGACCGGGAGTCATTCAGAATATCTATTTCGACTTCTTTCCAAAGGAAACGGATGTTGAGAATCGTCAATACATCGTTGAATCACTGGGGTGGAAGGGAAACCGTGAGGCGATTCCATTTTTGGAATCGATATACCCGGACAAAAACAATCCTCCGATGGTTCGCCGCACGGCTTGGCGGGCATTGAATCAGATCGAAGCAAAATTCGCAGAAAACGCAAAACTTTCCGAATAAGATGATTACCGCACATGGACATCCGCGAATGGCAATTTCCAGATTGAAGCGAAATGCCTGACAGCGACGGAAACGCAGGTAACTCTTGAAAGAAATATCATTATCACCTGTTTTCACCCCATTTCCACCCACTACCGATGCCGAAATGTTTACGTCTTTTTGACGACCGGCACCAAGAGTTCAAGCGGGTCGGTTGGCTGCCAGCCGTTACGGTAGACCTCAACGCAGGGAGCTTGCATGTCAATGGCGTATTCCGATTGCTGGTTGGGCCATTCCATGTAAATCTCACGATAGGTCGCCTCCATCTGTTCCAGATTCGGTGCGAACGTACAGGCGTAAAGTCCGGCGGGAAGCTCAACCGTTTTCATGTCATCAGGCACCGGTGCATCGGCGGGTGTTTCGGCAGCCGCCCAATAGTCGAAGGTGCCGTCGGTTCCAATCATGATCGAAACACCATAAGCCTCGCTGATGTTCGCACTGTTCGGAAAGTCGGCGAGCCGTGGTCCGAACGCCTGCCAAACCGCAGGACAATCGGTTGATGCCTTTTGCATGTTCGTTCGGACAACCATTCCGGTCAAATGCCTGGCAGGAAATTCCTTGATGGTAACGTCGAGTGTCATTGTGATATTCCTTTCGGATGGGAAGGAGCATTATTTTATTTTTCATTGGAATTATTTTACCCAATTTGGATGTCTGTGTCGAGACACTCTATATGTTCACATAACCCCCACCCCTCGGAGTTTTGCTTACTTCGAGGGGCATTTGTATTTCTTGTACTGCCACATTGCCCAAGAGTCTCGTGCCGCTTCCGTGGGATACCTCGCGTTTATTGATTGATGTCGGGAAAGTGCCGCAATTGCTGTCATTGCAAGGCGTTCAATATGATGTAAAATCATTGAACGCCTTTTTTATTTAGGCTGTGTTGAAAAATATAACTTATGATTTATAAAGGAGATAGAGAATACATGCGATTTTGAGGAAGGCGTGGTAGCGGACGGCGAGTTTTTCGTATCGGGTGGCCACGCGGCGGCATTCCTTCAAGTGACCGATCAAACGTTCGATGGTGTTGCGTTTTTTATACGTGTCGGTGTCAAACGGTCGTGACGCACCTCGTTCGTTGGACTTGTAAGCAATCGCGACCTTCGGCAAACAGCATCCGGCAGGAGCAAAATCGTCCGACGAATCAGGTTTTGGAAGCGGTTGCAATGCAAACCGGCGGCATGACCTTGCAGGCGATGGAAAAACAGTATACCGAACCTGTTCTCGAAGCTGCGGAAAAGTATCGCGGGATTGGCTTTCAAGAGTTCTGCGAGCTTGCCTGCGGAACGCAACTGCCGCGCTACAAACGGGATGCCATCGGTTGGCTGGAAGCGGCATTCAGCACGACGACACTTCCAGGCATCCTTTCCAACATCGCCAACAAGATGTTGCTTGAGGGCTACAATTACGTCGACGATACGTGGCGAAAAATCTGCAAGTTTTCGACGGTCAACGACTTTAAAACGCATTCGCGTTATCGCCTGACCAGCGATTTCAAGTTCGAGAAGATCGGTGACGGCGGCGAACTCAAGCACGGCAAGCTCGATGAACAGAAGTTTACGCAAAAGGCAGACACTTACGGGATCATGTTCGCATTGACTCGGCAGATGATCGTCAACGACGACCTTTCGGCCTTGACGGATGTCCCGCGACAGATCGGGATGGGTGCCGCCGAGTCGATCATGGACGCCGTTTGGGACTTGCTGCATTTGAACCCTGTGCAATCGGACGGCAAAACATTTTTCCATGCCGATCACAAGAATTACCTCGCCGGTGCCACGACCGCCTTGAGTGTCGATGGTCTCACGAAGGCCGAGGTCGCGTTTATGGAGCAGGTCAAGCCAAACGGTCGCCCGCTCGGAGTGCCCGCGTCGATTCTGCTCGTGCCGACTTCGCTCAAGGTGATCGCCGAGATGCTCATGAAGAGTACCTTCGTCAATGAGAATACGAAGGAAAACGAGCCGAAGCCGAACCAGAACCCGCACGCCGGGAAATTCGAAGTGGTTTCCACGACTTATCTTTCGAATCCGGTCATCAAAGGTTCCAGCGCAAAGGCATGGTATCTCTTCGCCGACCCGAATCGACTGCCTGCGTTTGAGGTCGCGTTCCTCGGCGGTCAGGACAGCCCGACCGTTGAACGCGCCGACGCTGACTTCAATGTTCTCGGTATCCAATTTCGAGGTTACATCGACTTCGGTGTCAAGGAACAGGACTGGCGCGGCGTCTTGAAGGTAAAAGGCGAAGCATAGCAGTCCGGAGTCGGGAGTGGAAGAGTCTGGAGGTATTATCGGCGATATGATGAAATCAAGCCATAGAGGACTTTGGCCGTTTCGACACACAAAGCCTCGGTTTCTTTGGCAGAGTTTTCGGCGAAATACTCCAGTCTTGCGGCAAGAGATATTTGATACTCAAGTTCACGGATACTGCCGTATGCCATGTCGAGAAAACGTAAAAAATCTGCTTGGGAATTTCTCGCACAGCCTTCCACGATATTGGATGCCACGGAAACGGCACTTCTTCGCATTTGGGATATTAGCCCAAATCGTTCATCTGATGGAAAAGTACGAGTGGTTTTGTAAACGGTCAACGCCAGTTGATCCGCCAATTCAAACGCTCGAAGTTTTTTGTGATCTCTCATTTTATTACCCTTTGAGTCAGTGTATCTGGAGGTACAAACAATGTCAATCCCTCCAGACTCCCGACTCTTAACCTACAGACTGGAAATTTATGGACGCAAGATTTATTCATGAAGGCAAAGCGATTGATTATACACCGACGACGGACATGCCTGCGGGCACGGTGGTTGTTTTAGGTGACCGGGTCGGTGTCAGCATCGTTGACATCCCGGCCAATGTTCTGGGGGCCTTGCAGGTGGTCGGCGTGTTCGATTTCGCCAAGGACAACACGGTCATTCCGCTCTACGGCAAGGTCTACTGGAACGCCACCGCGAAAAACGCAACGGTTACGGCGACCGGTAACACCTTGCTTGGTATCGCTCTGGGTGCGACGGTTGCAACGGACAGCATCGTTCGTGTAAGGCTCAATTCATGACGGACATGCTCGCTAAGGCGGCACTTTGGCTTGCGGAAAAGCAGGAAAAATTCTGTGCCAGTGACATCATTTACGTTCACAACGGCGAGAAAATCCCGCTTTCCGCAACCTATGGGCGCACCGAATACGAAATTTCCGACGAGTTTGGCGTGAAAATCGGTGCGCATGTTGTTGATTTTATTGTTCGGGCAAGCGTTTTGCCATTCGACCCGGAGCCCGGCGACGGCATCATCGTCGGAGAGACCGAATATGAGGTTATGGCACTCGGTTCCCACAAATGTTGGCGATGGTGTGATGCCCACCATCATTTACGACGAATACACACACGAGAGGTATCAGGGAACAGGCTTCAGGATTCAGATGAATTTTCTGAATCCCATCCTGATCCCTGACACCTGTCCCCTGATCCCTGACACCTGTCCCCTGATCCCTGAAAGGCTATTTATGCTTGAAAAACTCAAAACATTTTACACAAGTCTCAAATACGTTTGGAAATATTCCGAAACGTTGACTTCGGCTCTCAAATATATCACAACGTTCCCCGGAGTTGAGGACAGCAATTTGCTTCGTGTCTGGCTGCGTCCGGTCGTTCTCGACATTTCGACGCTGACGTCACTCACCAAAAACACGATTGACGATGCCATCGCCCGCACGGCAGTACACATCATTGATTCCGACCGGTCGTGGGATGCGGTTTATTCGCTCCTGATGCTTGCTCATGATAACACAAACATCGACGGTGTCAAGATTCCGATGGAGGAAATGCAGAGCAATGCCGTCGAGGTATTTCACGAAGTTGCCGATGCCATGCCGGTTGAAAATCCCGCTGTTATCATCGCGGCCATCGGGTTGATCATTCAACTGATCCAGCTTCTGAGAAGGTAGTTTTTGGAATACGAAACAACGAAAAGACGAAACAATCGAACTTTCGTTGTTTTCGTAGTTTCGTTATTTCGTATGAAAATATAGGAGAAAATTTTATGAAACGTTCCATTTTGATCAGTTTGTTCGTTGTGTTGGCTCTCACGGGTTTCGTTTTTGGCCAAACAGTGGGCATTGACGGCCCAAAGAGTGCCGGTGTCGGCGAGCTTTGTGTGTTCAACTTGACTTCGGACGAAGCCGTTGCCGACTGGCAAATCGTGCCGCAATCGGAGTTTTATGTTGACAGTTCGAAGCGAACGCTTGTTTTTTCAACACCGAAAGCAGGTAATTACACAATCATCGCAGCGACGGTGCTAGATGGAAAACCTCTTGTTTTGTCGCATTTTTGCCAGTATGGGAGTGAACCTTCCCCAAATCCCACTCCGAGTCCAAAACCCGACCCGCCCAAGCCGACAACGCTCAAGGAATGGGTCACCCAAAACATCCCGGACAATGGCAAAAAGGACGTCAAGTATCTCGCCGACTGTTTTGACAGCACGGCTTCCAGCATGGAACGTGGGACAATACGAAGTCTTGATGCCGCTTACGCTTCCATTCGGACATGTACGCAGACGAAGGCGAGCAACAAGGTCTGGATAATGTTTTTCGATGGGCTTGAAGTTCAAGTCAATGAAAAACTCGGTGACGGCAAAACAAAGGAACTGGCAGCCTTGTATCGGCAGATCGCCCAAGGCTTGCGAGCTGAAGTCACAAACGCCGCCGCAGATTGCCCGACGGGTACTTGTCCGCTTCGGTAACAGTCGGGAGGTAAACAGTCGGGAGTCTGGAGGGATTACATTGTCATCAACACGGTTGGAGGCGGAAACTCCAGACTCTTCCACTATAGACTCCAGCCTAAAAAAGAAAGGAAAAAAATGAGACGTTGGATCAGAAAAGAATACACGCAACAGCAAAGGTATCGCCGTGAGAACATTGCACCCTCGCAGTTGTCAACACATGGCTGCATCCCGATGGACGATTATGCGGAGGATGTCCTGGAGACGCTGCAATCCGCCGCCGTTGCATTCACGACGCTGTGGGAATCCGGTCAGATGCCGGTTCTCAAGTATGATAATGATTTCGTCGAATGGCGAAGCGATCAAATCCGCGAAAATGAAAAACTTGTCGAGGAACGTATTACCTGCACCTTGCCGTGGCAGGTTTTGAGACATATCGATCAAAGCCGCAAGGAATCCGACCGGTTGTACTGGTCGCAAGGGGCGCAACCTTCTTGCATGGGTCATGCGGACGCATTCGCCCACCATTCGTCAACGCTGTATTGGATTGCCCGTGGCGCACCGCTCAAATACTGCTCAATCAATCCCATTGTGACATGGGCGATCACAAAGGGCGGTTCACTTCGTGGTGGTCAAAGCGTTAGTGAAATGGCGAAGGGTGCCAATGAGATTGGCCACTTCATTGAACGCTTGGTCGGGACGAACAACCTTGCCATGCCGTCGAATTACAAACAGTATCTCGACGAGGCATTGAAGTATCAGTCGGCGATCATGTTTCTTAATTTTCGCGGCGATGATCTGTGCAATGAGATTTTTGCCTGTTGCGCCGCAGGATTGTCTGTTGCTGTCGGCAACTCGAATGCCGTTTCCGGGTCAACCATTGATAAGAACGGTATCAAGGTGGCAACCATTTCTGGAAATTGGGCACACGCTTCAAGTCTTTCTTGCTACCGCAAGGTCAACGGCACGGAGTATGTCGGCTGGGTCAATTCACACGGTGCAAGGTACAAGAGCAGTGACGAAGGTGAGCCTGCCGACATGTGCTGGATGGACAAAAAGACCACCTGTCAATTCTGCTCGACCATGCACCAGTACGGTCCTCCGTATGCGGTGTTTCCCGAATCAGTCACCGTGCAAGACCGTTCGTTTTACGTCAAACAACAAGTCCCGTGGCCGAATAGTTGGAGGTTTTGATGTATTGGATTGGTGTTGACCTCGATGGCACATTGGCATTTGAAGACGAATGGCGCGGGATTGAACATATCGGTGTTCCCATCCCGCGCATGGTCGAACGGGTCAAACAACTCATTGCCGACGGCGAGGATGTCCGTATTTTTACCGCGCGGTCCAGTCGGTTACAAACTGATGAAGAACGTGCGATTGCCATTCGCTGTGTCGAAGACTGGTGTGAAACACATCTTGGCAGACGCTTGCCGGTGACGAATGAGAAAGACAGATTTCTCAAATATTTTTGGCTCTATTCCGCAACCGGATTGATGCAGACGAGGGCTTCGATCAGGGTTCGGAGCAGTGAGTTTCCGCGTCGGCGGGCATTGTGGACAAATTGGAAAAATCCGACGTAGGCGGGCAG
>Ga0123353_10013007_pt1 | contig 11889 bp, 8 predicted proteins | sample TergutLab28metaG_3_FD_92763 | JGI IMG/M metagenome (GOLD analysis project Ga0123353, IMG submission 92763) | Labiotermes labralis P3 segment gut microbial communities from Petit-Saut dam, French Guiana - Lab288 P3 | ecosystem: Host-associated > Arthropoda: Insects > Digestive system > Gut ... | reverse complement strand
CAGAGCAATACAACCCATGAAATAACTCAACAAATAAGTCGCAAGCTCCTGAGGATGGATGTATTAACATCCGAAACATGTTGAGCATTAAATAATGAAATAATAAAGCAAGTGACATCACGTTGGTCTCTCTTTATTCAACTATCAAGATGATGCACGGTCCAATAAACAGAAGTAATTTTATTCTAAGACGTAGATCTGTGACTTAGAATAAATCTACTACGCGTAGTTTAATTTGTTGGTACTTTTTGTGCCATTTACACATGCACACCGCCAATATATATAATAAAACGATAATCAATCTTGAGGTTTGAAAAAATTCAGATAATGTGTTGCCTAATTAAGCACCTACGAATTATCCGAGAATAATCTTCTTCTGGGAATATTCGATCTGGATGCAATGAGCCACAAGGCACTTAAAACCACGCCTTCTTACGTCACTGCTTAATTTAAATTCATCTCTTAATTACATCTCTAATACGAAGTGGGTGTTCGTGTCTTTAGGTTGAAGGACAGCCACTACCTTCTTGATGCATTTAGCGTGGATCGAATCTACCTGAAGCACCGGCACCAAGACCGAGCACCAGACTACAGGGTAACTATAGGGTACAGCAGTTGGTGCTGTTCGTTGAATATCGAAAGAGGCTGGAAAATTACAGAGGTTATTTCGCGTCGAGGAACCTGTAAATAGTGGAATATTTGACTTGTTTCAAGATTTATGATGAGTAAAGGATGCCACTTTTACGGTAATGTTACATCCTTCTTGAGAGTGAAGGCATGCATTTGATAAACTATATGAGCCGGTGGGAAAAGTAGAACGTAGAGAGTCAGTCAGTTTGTTTGTTTTTAGCCCCCCCGCCCCCCCCCCCCAGTGGGTCAGGGCCTCCTTATTCATGAGGTTTCTAGATCACGCACAACGACACACCACACTCGGTAGGACTCCTCTGGACGAGTGATCAGCCCGTCGCAGAGACCTCTCTACCTGACAACACACAATAATCACAACAGACAGACATCCATGTCCCCAGCGGGTTTCGAACCCACAATCCCAGCAGACGAGCGGCCGTAGACCTACGCCTTAGACCGCGCGGTCACTAGGACCGGCATGCTGGATACCTAAGGCTACAGAAACATCCTCAGAATACGTAATACATTTTGCTTTTCCAATGAAACAATAGTTGCACGATACCGCCTCAGTGGTGTGTAATACGTGCATTACCACTCTTGTTATAAAATTAAATATTATGTTTTTAATTAGTTTACATATTACTTAACTTTATTTTTCTGCTCCATAATCAGTCCACTTAATAAATCAAATTGTCACCGTAAATATAATTAACAAAACCATTACCAGATTTTGTGTACAAATAAAGCCTATATTTCCAAACAGCTGCTACTAACAACACTCTGTTTTAATTAATATTTCAACAAACGCATGTACCTAATAAAATACAATTTATGACAGATATTAATCTCCTACATACTTCGACGCTGGGGTGCTATCCTGAGGGATTAGTTCAGATCAAAGTGATACAAGCGTCCCCTTTTGTTGTAATGAATAACGTACTGATATTCTGAAATTGAAAAGTATATAATTAAAATGCTGTGGTCTTAAAATTGTGTGTTTGCCGTTCCAGGTAGAGTTGGTAGCTGTTTATATTCCGTATGCTGTATGTATACAGATACCTGTCTCGATTTTTGTTATCCGAAGAGATCTGATGTTGTACATATTTTAACATTGTCTATTTTGTGTAAATGAGATATATTAATATTATTTACAGAAAATGAGTTAATTTTTTTTAATGTAGATCAACATAATTTGGAAGTGGGCGAATTTTCATTATGGAAAGTTGTCGTTTAATTAGACCCACTGTGTCAGCACAGCAGACTGACATCAAACCAAAGTACCATTAGACCCGATTCTACACTAGAGCCGCTTAATGTGTTCTCAGCAGCCTGGTACACAACTGTTATACCTGAAAAGTGACGGCGAGACGCAAGTAATATATCCAACCTTTAAATCACAAAATAGTGTATTCTATAAAACACACGTCAGAACCCACCCTTTATTTCACCTATGAAAATTGCTTTTATGTCATATATTTTCAGACTAAAGCTTAAATTTAATAAATACCAGCAAATAAAAAATTTTGATTCTTCAAAAGCAATGACTTTTCGATTACCCTGTGAATTGGGATGATAGTGGGTGTTAATAAGGCATCCCCGGGTGTGAGGCAACCGGCTGCCGGAAATGTCTTTTAATGTATCATATATTCATGGCTTGTCCAAGTATCATAGAATAAGTAACCAGTGCTTACGATAGAAAAGTATCTATCGCGCATAGAATGCTCTTAATGTATATAAAAATGGTCACAGGTAGTAAATATTCTTAAAAGAGACACTCACGATTATTCCGTATATTTTTCTGTTACAGTGTTCAGTTCTCTGTTCGCACAAAATTTATTTTCATCCCTCTCTCTAAAGGGTAAAAAATGGTTACATGGCACACCTTGATCTTCACAGGAAGCAAAGCAGTAACAGTAGGATTATCAAAAATGTAGTACAGTTGCATCATGTAATTTGAATGTTGGCTGGAGTGTTGTTACTACTGCGGTTTGCAGTTCTCCTTCCCGCAGTGGTGCAAATCTCTGGCGTGCTGTCGATAATGTTGGTATGCGCTCTTCCACCATACGTGCCCAGGATCCTAACAGCCCCTACTGACTGTAGTCACTTCTCAAAAACTTTAATTCTAGTCACATTTAATTAGTGTTTAGAGACTGCAGATAGCCTGTGCAACTCCGCACCAAACCGATGTCTTTCCTTTCACAGCAATTTCTGAGAACATTAGGCAGTTAATTCTTCTCAGTGTTATAATACGTCATCGAGTAAAAATTCACTACGTTGTTTGATGGTGGTTTCTTTTTTCTGGAGAGATACTTATTCTATACCGAGATAAATGTTTTAACTAATCGCCTTTTAGTCCGAGATTATCACTTTATGAGGAAACACAGGCACTATACTATTGTGTCTTTTAAATTATACAGACCTACAATCATATTGGAGTGTTTAACAAACGTTCTATTACTTGTAATAACACACCAGGGACGCGAATTTGAACACCTAATTTCACGTCATCCTCGGTAAATACCGCCGTCTCTGATAGCCAGTAAAGAGGAAGGTAATTGAAAATTCTATACATGTATTATTGCTTATAAAATGTAGGAAAGTTTTGGGCTATGCCAACAGAAGTATTTCTGAAAAGCCACGCAGTGCAAAGCCGGTAAGTTAATTTTAGGATCTATATTAAACTTGGTTTTACATTTACCTCACTAGACGCCACTTCATAACTGCTTATACCTACATCAGTCTCTTCCATTAATGACGGCAATATTAATATTATGCAAGATTTGAAGTGGAAGGGAAATTAGCTCCACGCAATAAGAAAGCTCTTGATTTTGCTAGATATCAGTAGCATGCGCTAAGGTTCATTAGTGATGGGGCAGCGTGCTGTATAATTAATTAGTCTCGTTTAAGGGCGAGAAATAATAACGGTAAATATGTAAATATGGCGATTCCAGTGGTCGCGTGGTCTAGAGTTCGGTTCTGCGGCCTTTTTGGAATTACGACTTCAAATCCCGTCAGAGGCATGGACCTCCCTCTCTTGTGAGTTCTGTTTGTTGTCGGGTTGACGCCTCTGCGTCGGGCTGATCCCTCGTCCAGAGGAGTCCTACCGAGTGTGGCGCTTGTGCGTGTGATCATGGAGCCTCGAAAATAAGGAAGTTCTGGCTCCCTAGGAATTGTTGCGCCATAAAAAATACGTAGATGTATCCAAAGTACATACACAAACATTTTATGGCGATGGTTTACACGTATATCTACAACGTGTATGTAGATGTGAGCCATACGCCTATCTAAAAAATGTACGTTCGGGTAGATCGTAAAAATATCTACAGAATGTGTATGATGGTATCTTCAGTACATTTGTAAATTGTATATGGAAATATGTCGTAGGCATGTCTGCACATTGCGAGTAAGATATCAAGTCTTTTCATTTGTTCAAAATAAATGAAGAAAAATGAGGAAGGCGGATGTATTGTAGCACATAAAAATCAACAGTGCACCTACCAGTGTAGAACGTACGGCAAGGAACTGATGGAGAAACTTCCAACTCCATGAATCTTAGTGCGCCGTTTAAGGAGTTGGTAGCTACTGATGCAGCTAGGAATTTAGAACTTTTGTGGAAAATGAAGTCTCTTTGTCCGTTCATAAGAACTCGTTTCACTTCCCCAATCTAAATTAAATTGCATTCCACACATACAGCTTTCTTTTATTTAATGCCCTTTTGAGCCTAATTATCCTAGGACTTCTCTTTCTTTCATGTTTTTTGACAGTAATGTTTTACTCCCTCTCTTCTGTCATACATCCAAACTAACCCGGCAGTCTCACCCTCCTACATTTGACTAATTTGATAATATTCTGTGGACCATATAAATTATGAAATTTCTAATGATACTAACATTTCAGTCCTAATCCTAATCTCTCTCGCTATGGGGAATTTAAATATTTTTCTCAGTCCCCATTCTAAAATTTCGTAATCAGTATTGTTCCTCTGGTGATCAACTAAGCTTGAAGCACGTATGAAATAAGATATATAATTGCAGCATATTATATAGCAGACACAATTAATCTTTGTGTGTTTAAATACAAGGCAGGAAGACCAAACTTTCTGATTGGTAATAACATTGAAAATTTCTTTACGTTTGACAAATAAGTACAGGATTGAAGAACAGATTCTTGTAAATATGATGCTGAAAAACAATAACGTTACGAGTGTTGTGTGATGCAGTGCTGATTTATACTTCAAAAATTTGCCTCCCAGCTTCCAATCTTAAAGCAGTGTGCAGTTTCATGTCCACTTTCATCAATAACTAGGGGCATGCAATGGAAGGTTCCTTTATACATGCTTGCAAGTGTGCACATATAAATTGCCAGTGACTCGTATCTTTTCGTTTCATGAACTAAAAATAATGAATCTACATTTCTTCCTACACGTGAGGAATCACTGGGAAATTATTTTGGTACTTTAGCGAATTAAAGTAAGTCATCAGTCAATTACAGAAGAATAATAAAAATGCTTTATAAAAAGTAACTCGGAAATTGAAAAGTTTTTTTTCCTCTTTTTTTCAGAAATCAAAGAAATGTACTTGCAAGTTTAAAATTAAACTTCTACTATTGTAATAAGAAATACAGTCAAAGTTTTACTTTTATGAAAGCCGAGTTCATTCATGTAACATTAGGACAGGTTTACTTTGCAATTGAAAGAATGGTGATACAGTTGGACAGCGTGGAACGCATGTCATTTATCCCCAAATGCATGTTCAAACTCGATGTTGTTTTTGGGGTTACGTTCCTGAAAAAGGAAAATTTCAGGGGAAAAAGAAGAAATTTGTAACACTTTGACATTAACACTGATAATGCTGCTACATCATTTAAAACATGGAGGATGAAACGCAATAACAAATTCATAATATAATATATCATTTTAATTGCAAGAAACAGACTGCAAAAGACGCTTAGAATCAAAGTATCTGTATAGACGAAAAGTTTTTTACAATGTTAAGGGTCGAAGCAAATATGATTTTAATAGCTAAAAGCTGTTTGGGGTGGGGGGTGGGGGGTGAAACTACGTCTGTCAGCCCCCTGGTCTCCGGTAAATTCACTGTCCACTCTCGGATGGCAGATAAATAAAATCAAGCTTTGGTGGAACGATAATTGACAGGGGAAGCCGACGTACGTGGTAGACAGCTTCAGTGTCACGTTTTTCGCCGCAATTTTAAATAATTTGCTCTGGGATTGACTTCAAGCCTTCGCGGTAACTAGACGGTGTCTAACGGTGTGAGGTATGGTGAGAAGGTCGCAGAAAGGTGACACGACAGCTTTTTACCAACACAGAATTTCATACCTTCTAAACAATGGAACAAGTACATGTTATGAACACACACGACCGCAGAAAGAGTGGCCGATCATTTCCACAGTTTATTGGCAGTGATGTTTCTGGTAATAGTGGTTGTGATTCTGGTAATAGTGGTTGTGATTCTGGTTTTGGCATTCAGTTAATCATAGTGACCACCTCGATAATCTCAAATCTCATTAAATTGATTAATTAATGTATTTATTAATACAAGATAAGAAAGTTCAAGCTGTTATCACGAACAATTCAGGGAGAAGAAAATTTCCTGCTGCAACTTGATTTTCTAAATCAGTATTAATATTACAATACAAGAACAATGAATTCATCGTATCGACAAAATACAGAGATGCAAACACTTAAGTTAACAGTCATGTTTAGAGCTAGAGGAACAAGACTTAAGTACAATATGGGATCTGCAGGTACAAACCTGAAACGGGCAAAGAGTGCCTCAACGCTAACGTATTTGTGGATGGTCACGATGATGATGCTGCTGCTATTGTTGATGATGATGATGATGGTTATGATGACATTGGTAGGTTTCATTACATCTCATTCTACTTTCAATTTTTTGTCCATATTTAATTATAGAGAGCGTAAATCCGCTCAGATAGTCTGTTGTACTACAAAGTAGGCATATTATATTTTGCTGACGCGCTGTACTGGAAGTAAATATACATAATCAAAAGTTCACTGCTGATGGGTTTGCGCCAACAACAAATTCCTATTTCGATCTCGCAAAAACTATGAGTGCCGTCGGAAAAGGGGCTTCAACAACCTGAACAGGATATGTAGTAGACCACAGAGTAGGTCTTGTCAAGAAGAATAGCTTTATTTTTTTGGTTTTGTTGACCGTGCATCTCGATATAATCGTGTAAAGAAAAACCAACTTAATACGCAACTTATTCTTAGTATATTTCGTCAACCTCTACATGTTTCGGGCGTATCTAGGCCCATCATCAGGAGGTACGACCGTATGTATACAACAATTGGTACTTACACTTTTTAGGTGACTGTTGTCCTGGTTGGATTCCAATCCATCCAGGATAACAGACAGTCAACTAAAAATAATAAGTACCAACTGTTTATACATACGGCTGTACCTCCTGATGATGGGCCTAGATAAGCCCGAAACATGTAGAGGTTGACGAAATATACTAAGAATAAATTGTGCATCAAGTTGGTTTTTCTTTACACGAGAATATTTTTGTTTCATTCGACAATTTAACTCCATTCGCCCAGGTGGCGCACATTCAAGTTACAGACAGCTGCAAATTATGGCTCAAAATAACCAATCGAGGAGATAGAAATACTTATTTATTACCACTTTTAGTGTGAAAATTTTACAAGGTTTGTGAAAGAACTTCAAATAGTAGATGAAAAGGGGAACTTTTGTTTGCTAAACATTAAACTGAACAATCTAAACATAACCCCTGGCATAGTCATGGGTCCATGTAACTAGAGCATGTAATTTTAGGTTTAAAACGCAGTACATCGGAACACAATCCCTCCCTAATGTACCAGAAACTGGGTACGTATAATCGAGAAAGCAACGAATTCCGGTCTGAGTGGAGAGTTGTTAATGCTTAAAGTTGAGGAAACTCATACACAACAACTCCTCTCAACCCCCGCCCTTCACCATCCGCTGTGTCACGCTGTGTGTTCGTAAGCAGACTGTTTAGAAATTACTGCTAATTCTAGAGGACAAAGAGAGACTTTTCTACAGAATCTTTCTAATTAGTTAGCAGTGTCTTGCCGTTACTTTCGGAACACAGATCAGTCACGCATGACGACTGGACACTAGGTATCAGTAACACCTCGAAACAATAATCTAAGGCGTCTTTCAAATATCAAGCGCTAATCAGACACCTAACTAACCTCCTGATATAGGATCTAATTGATTGAACCTAACATTTGAAACAGAAAATGCGAGACAATTGGTGATCTGAAGAGATTCATCTGTAAGAATCCCGAAATACGTAGTGAAAATCTAAAGTTTCTTTGCCTTACCAAAAAAAAAAATTCCATCCGTACCTAACTTAAACGTCCAATGCAGGGGTGCACAAATAAGAGAAACCAGTTGGTCTGATCGAACTAAATTTTGAATGGCAACATTTAACACCTGCGGATCTTCGGTATGGAAATTGCTAATACCAGTTTACTGTCGCCTAGAATACTGAAGTGAATCATAGTTTTTGAAAAATTTGTGCACACCTGATTTTAAGCACAGTGGCAAATGTATAATCCACCTACTGTAACATTTGAGAACTCTGCATTTTCCACACACGTTCTATAGATGTGTTTTATGCGATTCATAGAACAAACATCTATTAGGCCTATTTCCCTAAATAACGTTAAGTAATTTGTTTTTATGATAAAAATGGATTTTGTCACCATACACAGGAAACAAAAATATATATATATATAATTTAGACATTTGAAGTTTCAGTCGATTTAGTCTAAATCATGTTCTTGCAGTTTTTCAATGTTATCTATTATGTTTCTGCCTGAAACCTCTGTTTCCACTTCTAATCATTTCTTCCAAAAGACTTATAGAAAAGCCATATTCTTTTTTCTTGTTTCCGTTTTCTCAAGTAATGCTAAATTTCTCACCATGATATCCATTCCTTGATTATTTACCATCGAGGTACCATAAGCTATGTTTACATGGCGTCGAAAGAGAAGTAAAAAAACTATGTCTTTAATAAGCCAACAAAATGCACTTGTACTATGAAATACATGTAGTAGCAATATTTAATAATCTATTAGTTATATTATTTCATATATTATCAATAATTAATAATCAGTTAATTGTGATAGTGTATTTTATTTGCGGTAGCACAGTGGTTAAGGTGCGGTGCTACAAATCGGAAAGTCAGTGGTTCGATTCCAGATGGCGTTTTTGGAATTTTTCATTTACATAATTCTTCCGATCGCACTTTGGCCCTGGAGTCGACTCAGTCTCTAATAGAAATGAGTACAGGAGTATTTCCTGGGAGTTAAAAGCGGCCGGTGCGTAAGGCTGACACCCTTACCACCATCCTGGGCCATTGTCATGTAATCTGGTAACCTTAACTTCCTGGAACCTTCTGGGCATCTCGGGCCTGTAATGGGACTGCTTTACCTTAATGTATTTTATTTTATATGTGCATTTGTTTGTGTGTTAAAGACATAATTTATGAAAAAATGCAGGGAATAGAAAGCTTAAAGATAATTGGTGTTAAAAGAAGCAAAATTAACCAACAACAAGCGGCAATTGATACATGTGTTATTGTATATATGCATTTTGTTGGTGAATTAAAGACATAATTTATGAAACATTCACGGCATGGAAATCGTCAAGTGAAGCAACAAAGTTTTATAATGTTAAACTGTGGAGCTGACCCTACCTTACACTCTAAATTATACTATAATTTGTTGTACCTCGCGTAAGAAAATCACAAGAAATGTTACGATATTCGGGATTCAAAAGGGCACGTACTGAATAAAAAGTAGAAATATTGGCCCCAAATTGATGAAAAATATTTTGTGTCACTGCTATGCTGCTAAGTGCATGTATACAATGCTATAATTTCAATTGAAAATATATAAACTGTTAATTAATCAATTGGTTAGTAAACCAACATCAAACAAACGACATACTTATTGTGTTTCGGTAAGTTATAAGTGTATTTAGGTCTTACAGTGCAAAATGAGACTGTGTATATGATACAATTTTAAATATTATGTATATACTGACTGTTAGATCTCAACTACGATTTTACGATGGTTAGTCTTCTATTTGTGCTTTCTTACTAGTCTAAATCATGGACGACGTGTTGATATGTGGTTTAGATTTCATTTTTTTAATGTCTTAATTGTTGTTTTATACACTTATCTTCAAACAATCGCAACGGCGGTTTAAAATACGGAAATTATAATAATTAAAATGACGAGATTCCTCTAAGTAACCTCGAGCTCTTTTGGGTGCCTGCGGAGTGTACTTACTTTTCTAGTCACTGTCATCTCCACTTGTAGGGAAAACGAATTCCTAGATTTTCGATGATAAAAAAATTGTTTATCTGCAGTCATACTGGATTCGGTGCGATGTATTTTGAAACGTTTTCCTATTGGTTGTTTTATGTGAAAACATTTATTTAGAATAATTTGCATTATTAAATGTCATTATATTTTATTTCTATCTTACCTCGGATTTTGTTACTGCCTATGGAATGTCGTCACTTTCTTGTGTTTTATCTGTTGGCCCAAGCTCCAAGAAAGAAAAGAAAATAAAGACCATAGATACACTCTATGACACAGTCAACTAAAGGTAATACTTACAAATATACATTCTAAAATTCTTAAAATTTCGAAAAGAATATTTTTTCAGTGATTAAAATATAATGTTTAAAAACTGTAAATAAAGAGTAACAAAATCCGAGAGGCATGACAAAATAAAGGAGAGGTAGATGTAATTAGCAGTACCCATTATTTCAAAGAAACACTTTTATGTATAGTAACCAACAGAAAAATGTCCAAGGAAGTCACACACAATTTTAGTACCTTTGCACATAAACAATACCTATATAACCGAAAAACCATAAACACCCTAACACTTAAGTGGCAATTACAGTGACCGGATAGGAAAGTACACCTCACACCTGTACAAAATTGTTACAGAAAACTTTGAACGACTTCGTCTTAATTACTTTAATTTCCACAATTTAAATCCTCGCTGTTATAGTCTGAAGAGACTTATGTGAACAAATTTGAAATATTTCGTGTTTTAAAACATTTAGAACAATAAATAATAACATCACTCATAGTTTAAACAAATAAATAAGCTTTGTATACGGATAACAACTGTAAACATGGTTGAGATCTCACAAGAAATACATACGTATATACAATTTACAATTTCTTTATAATTTTTTGTAGCCTAATAATGGTCCAATAGGACCAAACCTCGCAGCACGTCAGTGTGCAAAAAGTATGGCTCTCCGCTTTATGGTGGTTAATTAATTAATAGTCCAATCACACAATCATATTAATTTATATTCAGAACAAAACTGAACTTAAATGTAAATATGTTATGGACTGATAAAGTTATGAATTTAAAAAAAATGTGACAAATTAAAATATTACAATGCTGACAATATAATACGAAAGTTAGCTAAAGGTTCAGATGCAAAATACTAGCGGTTTTGAAAAATCTATTTTTAGACACCATACCATTCCTATTCACAAACCCATCTCCATCTCAGGAGACAAAATGCGCTTGTATAAGTGCACATTTTGTTTATCGATGTGTGAGAATATTTCCTTCGATTATTTAAAATGTTAATACATACATCACCAGTATTTGACAATCGTTTATTTTTTTAACGAAGTCACACTCACACACAGCACTTTTCATAACTAGCGCGGAATTGCTAATATGACGCTAGTCCTGATAAATGTATATTCGTCCATTCTTTACTCAAGTACAGTAAAGCGGATTAAAGTTAATGCTGCATTTTTCAACAGTCATAACTTATCACAAGATTCCAGCCCAGTCCGTTTGCGTAAAAAAAGTAATTGGATGCAGAAAATTGTGAATTGATAAAGAATAACTTATAAGCCTACTGTCATTCATTATATTGTTCAAAGCTTATTTTCTTTTTTGACGTTTTGCTGACCGTGCATCTCAGTATTTAGCCAACTTGATACACAAAATTTTTGTTTTGCAATAAGTTTATTTCATGCCTCTACATGTTTCGAGCACATGTGCTCATCATCAGATGGCCAAAATTGTATAACACAGCCTCTGGTATCATCACACCAGAAGCTGCATAATGCAATTTTGGCTTCCTGATGATGAGCACATGTGATCGAAACATGTAGAGGCATGAAATAAACTTATTGCAAAACAAAAATTTTGTGCATCAAGTTAGGTAATTACT
>Ga0123353_10013004_pt1 | contig 11891 bp, 9 predicted proteins | sample TergutLab28metaG_3_FD_92763 | JGI IMG/M metagenome (GOLD analysis project Ga0123353, IMG submission 92763) | Labiotermes labralis P3 segment gut microbial communities from Petit-Saut dam, French Guiana - Lab288 P3 | ecosystem: Host-associated > Arthropoda: Insects > Digestive system > Gut ... | reverse complement strand
GTTGGTTACTGCTCCTTTACCGCTCATCAAAAACGGCGACGTTGGACGACCATTTGCAGGATAATCATTGGTCTGATTCAGCAACCCCGTAACGTTTGACACGGTTAAATTTTGTATAACGGTAGTTGGATTGGCTATCGCATAAAGTTGAGTAACATATTTAGAAACGGCAGTAAGTTTTAATCCGGTTAAGGCAGGATTCGCAATGTTCCACTTATTACCTGTCACGAAATTGTTAGACGCATCAAAACCAAAGATGACCACCCTGTCAATCTTGCCTTCATCAGAAGTGGCAACCGATTTTATCTGGGTAGTTAAAATGGATTCTGAAGAGAAGAAGACGGTTAAATCGCGATCCCCTTCAGGTTCATTAACAGGTTCATTCTTGTTACATCCTGCCAAAATGAACCCACATAGAGACAAACAAAAAACTAATTTTTTCATATTCAAAATTACTAAAGATTAATATTCAAAATAAGTAGGATCTAAATCCACATCGTCCCATCCGACGATATTGATGCTGATATCAGCATTATGCTCGGGATCCGGCATGATGGTCGCTTTATAGCATGTATTCCTCTCTATATCAATAGTTTGCCCGTTTTTTACAAAATTGACAGCTATTTCGCCGACAGGAATACCTGCCATTGTACCTTTGACAATCAGCGTTGTGGGATTTTGCCTGCTGTTTTCGGCAACATAAATCGTTGAGTTAGTGATGTCCATATAATCTACTTTTCCGGAAGAAGCCGGCAAAGACAATGTCGGTTGTGTGAAAACAAATCCTTTTGAAGGAGTATTTTTCACCGTTACCGATTGAATCTGAAATCCGTCTTCGCCCACAACTACTATTTTTGCGACAAACCTAACCAGTTCGATATTGATGCTATTATCGACGTTTACATCTGTTTTGCCGCTCATCAGAAATGGTGAAACCGGTGCGTATGTAATATCGTCGGTCAAAGTCATTAAATCTGAAACTGTTAACGGATTGACTGATTGAAGAGTTACGGAAGGATTGGCAATCGTATACAGCGATTTGACCTCTTGGGAAATTGTCAGTGGAATTCCCTCTAACGAATTATTTATCGTGATCAGATGCTTTCCAAGCACAGCACCCTTAGCGCTCACACCAAAGAGGATAACCTTTGAAATAGCATCTTCATCTGAAGTTGATGATGACACTACATTCGAAAGCGACTTGATAGAAAAAGAAACCACTATCCGGCGATCCTGTTCAGGATTTTTATGGGTTCGACATCCAGATAGAATGAGAGTGACAGAAATAAATACTATTGCTATTCTTTTCATTTTATGATGAATTTGACCATTTCTGATATTTGATGATTATTTTAACGGCACAAAGATAGATATTTTTTTTGAAGGGTTAATTTTTTTTTGACAAAAGTGATATTTTTATTGATCATAACATGTTTATCCTCCATAAACACAAATCGCATTTTCGTAAAAAATGCGATCTACAATATTTTTGGCTAATTTTAGACCTTCAATGTGTTTGGGTATTTCAGGATTGTTGGATATTTTTCCCGTTTTGATCATCTTGTTGGTGGCAAGAAAGAACCAATGTTTTTTGATTGCTTTGTATGAATAACTAAACAGTAACTTCATGAAGACGTGAGGAAAATATTTACAGATAAGATTGATCCATCGGTTATTTGGGGACAAATTGATATCCAATCCACCATACACGATTCGATTTTGATAGGTCTGAAAAAAATCAATAACAACACTTCTATCTCGAAGCGCCTGTTCAAGAATATATGCAAAACGCCCTGCAATATCTATATAAAAGTTAGGGAATCTGTCAAATCGTTTTGCCACCTCCTCCAAATTCCACTCCATACTGCCCAAATGAGCGCCAATGAATATCAGTCTGGGGTAACGCTCCAATATATGGTCCCGTGCCATGATTTGCTGATCGTATGATGGTACTTCCGGATGAAGGTACATGTGAAAGGCTGGATTTTTTCTGAAATATCGTCGATCATTATTGATGGTCATACTTTCGAGCGGCAACCAGCAATTACGAGGCTCTCCCAAATGAGCCAACAGCGGTATTTGTTCTTTTTCGAGGAACGTGAAAATCGGGTCAAACACAGGATCATCCGCCATGATATATTGTCCGGCTTCATTTTTTAAGCACATTCCAATATTTTTCCATATCTTGATGCCCCTTGCTCCTTCTGCCATATTTTTTTTTATTTGTTCGATGCTATCTTCAGCAAACGTTTTGGAAGCAAATGTTGTTGCGTCAAAAGCACCAAGGAAGTTGAAGGTTTTCGAGTAACGTTGATGAAGAAACCGACTGATTTCAAATTGGGTATCTATCGAGACATCAAAATTTGTATTGATAGATAAAAGACAAATGTTGGCTTTTTTTGCCTGACGCACAAACAAATCATCTAAAATATGATAGTGAATATGAGCATCATACTTGGGTGATTTGTGAAAATCTGCTGGTGAATAATAATCATTCATTAGGATGTTGATCATAAATTTTCTCGTACACTTTTACGGTTTGGTCGGTAATTTGATCCCAATGATAATTATCCAATGGATACTTGCATTTGCTTGGTTTTTCATCAATTACTTTTTCTAATTTTTCTTTAAGTTTTTCTTCATTTCCAACCGGAAAATATGAATCCTGATGGAGCCCAACCGCAAGACTGGCAGGAATGTCGCTCACAATTGCCGGTAAATGATAACTCATAGCCTCCAATAAGGAAATAGGCAATCCTTCATGTAGTGACGGCAAAACGAAAGCAGATGCGTGCGTGAACAATGCATGTATCTTTTCCCCTCTAATGAATCCGGTGAGAATAACTCCGTTTTCGTGTGCCATCTTTTTCAGTTCCCTTGAATATGCATCATTAAAGTCAGAATCTCCAGCTAACACCAATTTATATCCATCACGATTGACCAGTGATGAAAACGCTTTGATTAACAGATGAAAATTTTTTTCAGGTACAAATCTTCCCATGGCAAAGATATATTTTTGAGGCTTCACTCCCAACTGATCTAAATAATTTGTGTTTTGAATAAAATTAGGTTCGGACACACCGTTATATATCAAATGGACGTCTTTCCTATGATATAATTTTATAATGTTATTCTTGATAACTTCAGAAATCACTATCACTTCATTCGCAAAACGACAACCCATTTTTTCGCCACATCTCAACATGAATTTGGCAAATTTATTCCATTTCTCATGGTCATAGTTGTGACTGTGAATTGTCAAGACAACTTTCAAACCCAATAATTTAGCAAAAGGGGTAACTATCGCGGGACCAATACCCTGTATATGCAGAATATCAGCGTGATAACGAAATTTTGCCAGCCAAACTCCTTTAAAAGTATGAATAATCGTTTCGAAATGTTTTTTTTTGGGTGTGGAAACGTCGGTTAGTTTTACACCTTTGTATTCCGATAAATTATCCTGCACGTATTTAGAGCGACGAAGGAGTGTTACATCAAAACCATACGCTGCAATGCGTGGAAAAAGTTCCTCACAATGCGTTTCTACTCCACCCAGAATATTGGGAATTCCACGCGAACCGACAACTACAATTTTTTTCATTAGACTTTATTTTTTCATTTTTTTCCAAGGAATTTTGTTCCAATCAAGAATGAAAACACTTTACTGTGTTTTACCACAAATAAATGCAAAAATATCGGAGCAATCACACCGATTGTAATTACAATGACTCCCGAAACAATAAATATCAATTCGTTTTGCACTATATTCCCATGTAAAGGTTTCATTAACGCAGATTTTGCAAACCCCATAAACGTTGTGTGGAACAGGTAAATGGTATAGGAACAGGTTGCCACAATCAATAGCGGTTTTGTGATTTTACTTGAGAATTTACTTAGAAATTCCGAAAAACCTAAAATAAACATTACGCCGGCGATACTTGTGAGCAAACCGGTAATACTTTTCCAAAACCCCGATTGAATATAAAGTGTTGACATACAAAAAACAATAAATACGAACAACGGTATCAGGATATTCATTTTTATCGGTAAATCACGTAACACCGTTCTATCAGACACAAGACAACCCAAGCAAAAGTATATAAATTTCGATTTTAATTCCGCTAAACTGAATATATGAGGAAATTCAACCGGTATAGCATACAAAATCAGTGCAATCAATGTGATGATCATCAATTTTTTTCTTGTATTAAAATGGGGAATAATCAAAAATATCAAAAATAATCCGAAAGCAAACCACATAAAATAACCGGCGGTATTTGTGTGATAAAATATTTCGTAAAAAGCAGATAACGATACCGGATGTTCGACATACATGTATTTTTGACACAACAATTTAACAGTGATCAGCAAACATGAAACGAAAAAATACGGTATCATTAATCGTTTAAATTTATGCCACACCAAAGTCTTGTATTTTACAATTTTTCGTTTTTTTTCTCTCTCTCTTTCTATGAATATATACAGGTATCCGCTGGCAAACATAAATAAAGGCATACGGATAAAAGAAATGATATTTGTTTGCAATAAATCATACCAATGCGGCGATCCCTCAGGTTGAAAGTGATAACCTACTACCAGAATAATGGCGATTGCTCTGGCTATATCAACTGAAACTAAACGTTTTGTCTCCATTTAGGTTAGATTATTCGCAAATTATCCCTCCATTCAATAATACCTTGGAGAATGATGGATTATCTATTATTGCTGCTTGCGCTGCGGCTTTTGTTGTAAAACCATGCATCGTAACATATTGCCATTCAGTGGTAACATATTTAAACCGACCAAGTGCGACACTTATGTTTGAAACTCCTCCCCAATCTTTATATCCATCAGATCGCCAATGATCCGCACCTACATTGAGAAGATATTTAGGGTCTTGATTTCCTACAACTCCTACCAATCGAGTTTTACAAACCACAAAGATACCTTTTACGCCAAGTTTTTCAGAATCCAGTTTTATCCCTTTTCCCCAGAAATGGAAGTTCCAACCCGACCCTGCTTGTACGGAAATTCCGCCTTCCGGTTCAAATCGTATATCAGCAGGTCTATTGACATCACCACTGTAGTCCTCGACATACGAATGTCCGTATTGTCCTGGATGTGATTTATCAACAAGGTCTGTATAGTCAAGCCGTTCCCAAGTATTGTCCTTTTTATAAATATATAGTTCCAAGTCTTTTATATGAACACGAACATTTGGGAAATTTTTATCGGGGCTGCATAGTTCATGGTGAAGGCAATTTTTGATGTTGCTGGGATCTCCGGGTCTTGGTTTGCATTCTTTGTTGTGATTACTTGCGTAAACTTGCCCCCATGTCAAAACCTCTGTCCAGTTATCGTATCCATAAGGTTTATCAGTGTGCAAACCAAATGACGGACGTCCTGCCCATTCGCTATTCGTCCCGTGCGCTGTACCTTCATTAGAAGTAGCAAACATATCGTCCACAACGTTTTTGAGAATCAACGTCAATTTATCGTCGATCTTTATCCATTTCGCATATAACATCATGTTGGCAGTTACCACATCGGTATTAAAATTCCAAATATTCGTCAATGCAGAATTTTTATACCACGCATCAAACGAGTATCCACTGCGTTTTGGGTCTTCGGGTTTGGTTATTTTTTCGCCGCTCTTGACGATTTTTGGAGAAATCTCGCTACCACCGTTACTATTGAAAGTAACTGTAAATTCATTGGTAATGTCTATGGAAATCCACTTGGCATAAAGCGTAATGTTGGCAGTAACCACGTTGGTATCAAAATTCCATACGTTTGTTAATGAGACATTTCTGTACCACGCATCAAATGTGTATCCATTGCGTATAGGGTTTTCAGGTTTGGTTATTTTTCCTCCGCTCTGTACAGTTATTGGAGAAATTTCGCTACCACCGCTACTGTTGAAAGTAACTGTAAATTCATTTCTTGTGCTATTTGAATTCCATTTGGCATGAAGCGTTATATCGGCAATTACTGTGTCGGTATCAAAATCCCATTCGCTGATCAGTTCCGCCTCTTTATACCATGAAGCGAATGTGTATCTCCTAAGTTCAGGGGGGTCGGGCATGGTTACCTTATCCCCGTCTATTACAGTTTGCACAGGAATTTCGGTGCCGCCGTTGCTGTTGAAAGTAACTGTAAAAAACTTTTTCTTTTCAAGTTCACATCCATAAATAATGAAACACGCTGCAAATAGTACAAAGCACACTTTTTTTAATAAGTTTCTCTGTCGCATCAAATTTTTTGAACTTGACTCTTTTCTAAAATGATCACCAGACTTCATTGTTTTATTATTGTTAAAGTTTGAAATATTAAAAATAAATTAAAGATAAGATTATTAGCAAGATTATTCGCAAATTATTCCTCCGTTCAATAATGTATTCGAGAATGATGGGTTATCAATTATTGCCGCTTTTGCTACCGCTTTTGTTGCAAAAGCGTGCATTGTAAAATATTGCCATTCAGGAGTAACATATTTAAACCGACCGAGTGCGACACTTATGTTGGAAGCGCCGCCCCAGTCTTTAAGACCATCAGATCGAATATGATCTGCACCTACATTGAGAAGGTATTTGGGGTCTTGGTCGCCTTCAACTCCTATCAATCGAGCTTTACAAACCACAAAGATTCCTTTTAAGCCAAGTTTTTCATAATCCAGTTTTTTTCCGTTTCCCCAGAAATGGAAGTTCCAACCCGACCCGGCTTGTACGGAAATTCCGCCTTCCGGTTCAAATTGTATGTCAGCAGGTTTATTAACATCACCATCGAAGTCTTCGACATACGAATGTCCGTATTGTCCGGGATGTGATTTATCAACAAGGGCTGTATGGTCAAGCCGTTCCCAAGTATTATCCTTTTTATAAATATATAATTCCAGGTCTTTTATATGAACACGAATATTTGGAAAATTTTTATCGGGACTGCATAGTTCATGATGAACGCAGTTTTTTGTTTCATTAGGGTCATCTGGTCTTGGTCTGCATTCATTGTTGTGATTGCTCGCGTAAACCTGCCCCCATGTCAAAACCTCTGTCCAGTTGTCGAAAGCGTATGGTTGATCCGTGTATTTGCCAAAACAAGGTTTTTTTGCCCAATCACTTCCCGTCCCATGCGCTATACCTTCATTTGAATTAACAAACATATCGTTCACAACATCTTCGAGACTCAATACCAACCCGTCAATCATTTCCGGATCATTTTGAGGAATTGGATTTGATGTGCAATTGGAGTTGAGGATTAAAAGTTGTGCAAACAAGCATAAAGCCAACATTTTGTGAAAATATGATTTCATGATAAGAATTTTTGTTATCAAGTAAAAAAATATGTTATTGATTAATATAAGATTAGGTGTTTTACTTTCCTATACAATAATACGTGAACCCTGATTCAGTTATTTCATGCATATCATAAATATTACGACCGTCAAACACTACATGCTGATTCATTCTTTCTTTTACTATATTCCAATCAGGCAAACGAAATTCTTTCCATTCCGTAATCAGTAACAAAGCATCAGCGTTTAACGTTGCCTCGTACATGTCTTTTGCATACATAATTCGTTGACCAATTTTTCGTTGACATTCGTCCATAGCAACTGGGTCATAAACCGTTATCTTAGCTCCTGCTTCTAATATTTTATCAATAATGACCAAAGAAGGGGCTTCCCGCATGTCATCTGTTTCAGGCTTAAAAGCCAATCCCCATAAAGCAATCGTTTTCTCTTTTATGTTCCCATCAAAGTGACACATCAGTTTTTCAAATAAAATACTCTTTTGCGATTCGTTTACCTGCTCTACTGCTTGTAGTACACGCATCGGATACCCATGTTTATCAGCCGTTTTGATTAAAGCTTTTACGTCTTTAGGAAAACAAGACCCACCGTATCCACAACCAGGAAACAAAAATTTATTCCCAATTCGGCTATCAGCGCCTATACCTCTACGTACCATATTAACGTTGGCGCCAACGCGTTCGCAAAGGTTAGCTATATCATTCATAAAACTTATACGCGTTGCCAGCATAGCATTTGCCGCATATTTGATCATTTCCGCCGAGGGGATATCCGTAAAAATAAGACGATAATTATTCATCATGAAAGGCTGATAAAGTTTTTCCATCATCTTTTTTGCCTTATCTGAATCAACCCCAACGATAACACGTTCGGGTTTCATAAAATCATCTACAGCATTGCCTTCTTTAAGAAATTCCGGATTTGAAACTACGTCAAATCCGATTTTTTCTCCCCGTTTATGAAGTTCTTCCTGAATGGTTTGTTTTACTTTGAGCGCAGTACCAACCGGAACTGTACTTTTTGTTACAACCACAACATATTTGTTTATGTTTTTTCCGACTGTTCGGGCAACTTCCAATACATATTGCAGATCAGCGCTGCCGTCTTCATCTGGCGGGGTGCCCACAGCGCTAAATACTACTTCAACTTCATTCAAACAAGAACTAAGGTCTGTAGAAAATTTCAGCCTGCCAGCTTGGTAATTCTTCATCACTATGTCCTCTAACTTTGGCTCATAAATAGGAATTATTCCTCTTTTCAGGTTTTCGATTTTATCCGCATTGATATCAATGCAGGTAACATCAACTCCCATTTCCGAGAAACAAGCGCCTGTAACCAAACCTACGTATCCTGTTCCGACTATTGCTATCTTCATTTCTAATGTTTATTGTGATAAATAAATAAGTACTACTCTATAATATTCAACGTAATTAGTTTACTTTTATTTTACCGTCTGCTTTTTTTCTATCAAATTAATATATCTTTCTTTGAAAATGGGAAGTGAAAAATTGCGATGCAAAAGTTCGTTGCTATTTAATCCCATTGTGGTTCGTAAATTAACATCCGATAATAATAAACTCAATTTTTGCATGATATCTTTTACATCTCCAATTTTGGATAAATATCCATTTACCCCATCTTTTACCAGCTCGTCATTATCTCCAACATCGGTCGCAACAACAGGCAATGAGGCGTTTAATGCTTCCATAATCGAATTGCTTGTCCCTTCAAATAATGATGTAGATAAGTAAATATCGGCGTTACTCAATAATTCCGGAATATTATTTGGATTAATATAGATTTCAACTAAGTCTTCTATCTGAATTTCTTTTATCCATTGACGAATGTCAGTCTCTAAATTTCCAAAACCTACTATTTGAAATAAAATCTCGTTATACCCTGCCCTTTTCAACTGTGAAATGGCTAATAATGCTGTGTAATAATCTTTCTGGGGAACAAATCTTCCAACGGAAATTATACGAATTTTATCGTTACTTGATTTAGGAGTATAACAAGTCATATTATCAAAGCAATTAGGAATTACCATCATTTTTTGCTCGTTAAATCCTTTTTTCGCAAAATACTTTTTCCCTGAGTAGCAATTGATGATTGTTTGTGTTGCAAAAAGATTTGTAATTAATTTATCCACACACATTTTAACAAAAGGTAGTTTTGCATTACGAATACCACTATAAATATACTCTACTTTTGCAATTTTACCTGCAAATAAAGCATAAAAATTTGCACCTGTTAAATAAGAAAAAATAATATTTATTGATGATTTTTGTAAGAAACCACACAATGAAACAAATTTAAAGAAAATACTTCCATAAAACTGTTTAACACTTATAGATTCGCTTTCTTTTAACCAATTCAGAAATTTTTCATTACATTTATTTCCATTAATGATGATGAAATGTATGTTATACTCTTCCATCAAAGATTTTGCAAGTATGATTGCTTGCTTTTCCGCTCCTGCACTTGGTAAATTCTTTACTATTATTGCAATATTTTTTTTATTTTCCATCAAATATATACGATTAGAAATGTTTATTTCTCAATTTGGTTTGTAAAAAGACATATACCATTCAACAAATTTCTCCATACCCTTATATATGTCTGTTTGAGGTTTAAAATTATATTTATTTTCAAACTTTTGCATGTCTGAATAAGTCTGATATACATCTCCAGCTTGCATAGGCATAAAATTTTTCTTTGCACTTATACCAGTTGTTTTTTCAATTACATGAATAAAATCCATCAATTGAACAGGAGAAGAATTACCTATATTGTAGATCTCATGTAAATTATCAGGATTATTCGCGTGTTGTATATTACCTAATACTTTACACAATCCTTCAATAATATCGTCAATATAGGTGAAATCGCGAAGCATTTCTCCATGATTGAATATTTTTATTTCACGACGTTTTAAAATAGCATCTAAAAATAAGAAAGGCGCCATATCAGGTCTACCCCAAGGACCATAAACTGTAAAAAACCGTAATCCTATGGTATGTATCCCATACAAATGACTGTAGCTATGAGCCATTAATTCATTAGCCTTTTTTGTAGCGGCATATAAACTCACGGGATAATCGGTACAATCACTTTCGGAAAAAGGAACTTTTGAATTGATACCATATACACTGCTTGAACTTGCATAAATAAAATGTTTTATAGCGTTGTGTCTACAACATTCCAGGATATTCATAAAACCGACCAAATTGCTTTGAACATAAGTATAAGGTTCCTCAATGGAATATCGTACGCCTGCCTGAGCTGCAATATGATATACGAAATCAAATCTCTCGGTTTCAAAGAGCCGTTCCATGTTTGCCCTGTCTTCCAGATTCATTTTAATAAAACGATAATTTAAAAAAATGACACTTTGTACTAACTTTCCGTATTCAGATTTACTTTCCGCAATTCCACTTTCTTCCAGACGCGCATATTTAAGTGAAACAGTGTAATAATCGTTGATATTGTCTAAACCAACAACATGGTAACCATCTTTTAGTAAACGTTTTGCCAAATGAAAACCGATAAAGCCTGCTGTACCTGTGATTAATATTTTCATTTTCTTCATTTTTATTAGAATAACTTGGTCAATTTATGCTTTTTGAAGTTCTTTTGATTTGTATTTTAAATTCGAATATAAATACAGCAAACGATAGAAGCGCTTGTACAATAAGAAAAAATGTATAGCATATTTCAATGGTAATTGTTGATATGGATACGATGACGCTATTTCCCGCCAAACAGGAAAATTCACTACTTCTTTTAACCATTGTATCTTTTCTTCCTTAGAGAGTGGTGATTGAATATATTGACGAATGGCAACTCTTGAATCAGCTATAAAAAGTCTCGTTGCCCTTAAATAACCTTCCAATCCGAAATTAATTTTTTCCAACATTTCTAACAGATATTGGTAGTAAAAATTAATTTTTTCAATCCTGTCCGGTCTTACTGTGCGGGTTAATGACGATGGATTAACTCTATTATTGTACAAAGTGTCAGGTATAAATATAACACTTGAAGCATGTAAAAGATATTCTAAATTGAATAGTCTGTCCTCACTAATGAATACTCTTTCGCTTTTAAATCTAAATCCGTGCATCTTAATCATGTCATGACGAAAAAATGCGCAACATGAAGAACATCCAATATCATTGTCCAATTTTTGATTGGGGGGATTCGAAATGATATCAAGCATTAATCCTCTTATCTCTTCCTCTGTATGATACTGTTTTTCCTTTGTTCGATTTGATTTTATCCAAGTATTCCCAAAATTATCAAAAATTTGTCTGTCAAAATATATAACATCTGCATTTGAGTTAATTGCCAGGTCATATAATTTTTGGTACGTGTTTAATGCTACAGAATCATCGGAATCCACAAATGTAATGTAATTTCCCGTAGCTATTTCCATACCTGAATTTCGTGCAAGTCCCAATCCTTCGTTTTTTTTGTGAATAACCCTTACTCTGCGATCTTTTTTTGCATATTCGTCGCACATTGACGGGCAATGATCGGGCGACTCGTCGTCCACTAAAATAATTTCTATATCTTTCAATGTTTG
>Ga0123353_10013002_pt1 | contig 11892 bp, 7 predicted proteins | sample TergutLab28metaG_3_FD_92763 | JGI IMG/M metagenome (GOLD analysis project Ga0123353, IMG submission 92763) | Labiotermes labralis P3 segment gut microbial communities from Petit-Saut dam, French Guiana - Lab288 P3 | ecosystem: Host-associated > Arthropoda: Insects > Digestive system > Gut ... | reverse complement strand
TTGGCTGGATAAAGTGCATAGCTTACATTTATGATTAAAATGTTTAAAACATGGGTTGGTATTTACAATTGCAACAATGTTGCGTTTGTAAATACCAAACCATGTTTTGCAACAATGCTGCAATTGTAAATACCAAACCATGTTTTGCAACAATGCTGCAATTGTAAATACCAAACCATGTTTTGCAACCATGCTGCAATTGTAAATACCAAACCATGTTTTGCAACAATGCTGCAATTGTAAATACCAAACCATGTTTTGCAACATTGTTGCAATTGTAAATACCAACCCATGTTTTAAACATTTTAATCATAAATGTAAGCTATGCACTTTATCCAGCCAAAAATAGATACTTACCAGATTTTATATATTCTTATGACTGTCAAACATATTGGGATCCCAATATACACACAGCACCAATGACTTAGTCTGCTGCATGCCTGAGGATGACCTAATGTTGGGTCAAAACATGAAACCTATGTTTTAATGAATAAATAGTGCTGATGTATATGATTGTATTCATTATATGTTCATTCTAGCACTTCATGATGCCTTCTTTCAAGTTAAGGGGAGTGGTCATGGCATGTTGAGCAAACTGTATTGCATGAACTTCTTATGTGAAAGAATTTTACCTGACCACGGATGCTTGTGGCACCTTGATCACTTAAAATACTTACGTTTGTCAAGGTTCAACTTTTACGCTGTTCTTAGGTGGCTGATGCTTCCAGCTTCTTAGACAGTGTTTATCTGTGTGTATTTAAATTTTTCCCATATATTGAATTTATTTCAACTCCCAGTAGTCGGAGCTGTGCCTGGAAAAACTCCCCTGGGCAAGGGGTTCCTGTTTTTCAGTGGCTTGATTGTATAAACATACATATGGGAAACTCCACTCAGTTGCCATACTTACCCACGTAATGTGTTCCTTTGTATAATTTATTTGCCTGTTTTTTAAATAAGAAATTGTGAAGAAAATAAATATCGAACTCTGAGCCACAAATATTTGTTTAATGATGATAATGACATTATGTAAGCTTGTGTTTAGTTGTCCAGATTTTTTTTTATTTCACAGAAAGGAATCAATATTGCACTTTTTCTCTCATAATCTATCCCACATTGTTATTTAGTCATCATTTTCCTAACCTTAATCTGCTGTGTAAAATTATACCACCCTTATTGAAATGCAAGATGAGGTTTTCTCCTCAAATTTGGTGCTGAAATATATAAGGTTGACTAAAACTGACGTATGAAGCATGGACCTAGACTGCATCAAACCTGACTGCCCTGAACCGGAGCATGCGGAGCCAAACCAAGACCTGCATAGCCCAATCATCATGTGTATTCAAAAGAGAACAGAACATGACTGAAGATAACTGAACCTGTCGCTTGAAACCTTTCCTTATGTTCGTAAATTGTTTTCCTGCTTTGAACGTGTGCATCAATTATATGAATTTACAATGATGCTCCTTGTAGCAACTGTACTGAATGATGACTCTTACAGAAATTTGTGTAGCAACTGCAGATGAGTCGCTGGAGAATCATAAGCCAGTGAGTGGGGTCTAGTATATTGCCTAGGTGACCCAGCAGGAATTGACTAGTGAATGGGGTCATTTAAAATTATGGGACTGTGCTTTCATGCATTTACAGCTTACACTAAAAAAAATGCAGAACTTATAAACCTGGGTGCATTTCACTCATACATTGTTAATACATAGGCCAAGTGCACTGTTCAGTCATACAAAATCAATATGAGATGATAGTGCACCTAGAGAGAGAGAGAGAGAGAGTGTGTGTGTGTGTGTGTGTGTGTGTGTGTCCCAGTCACTATAGTATGTGCATTTTGTTCACTATTTTGTTGTAGCTTCCCTCAGGAGAGATGCAGGTTCATCACGATGATGGCTCTGTTGTCACCATATATTCTACTAGTGGGGAAGTTAAATTTCAGAGGCCAGAAGGACAAATTTTGCAGTATGGTGAAAAGGATGTGCTTCCAGATGATCTCAAAATAAAGTTAGTGCAGATCCCCAGAATAGTTCAGTATCTCATGCAGACAGAGAAGAAGATCAAGTCACCAGTCTTGGTACCTAGGACCAGAGTAGTCAGATGAAGAGAGCCATCAACAGTGTAATGAAGTGGTGAGTAAAAGACATTCTGAGTGTCACTTCTGGTTTTTGTCACACCAAATATGATGTGACTGATATTCAAGGTGTAATTACTATAAAATACTTCCAAGATGTGTAAAACCAAGTGAAGAAAGACTATGGCTGTTGGAGTGTGCAAGTTTGGGGCTTTGGCTTATTTTGCCTGTAGTCATCAACATTAGTACATTTATAAAGATTAAATCAGCCATAATGTTAGTTGTTTAATGGGATAATGGACATAGTAGCCTTGGTTATTATGATGATGAGTTCACCACGTTTATTGACATGACTTTGCATCTTTAATGGGATGATGAAAATAGGGTGTATAAGTTTGTGTTATTAATTTTCTTGCTTACAAGGGCCTTAAAACACTGCCAGATGTTTAATTCATTCTGTAGACTTCACCCTTCTCACTGGGAATGTGTATTATTGAAACAGTTTTAGTGTCTGTAGATTTTTATCATAAAGAAGTTCCCTCTTGTGACACTCTATATAAAGACCAGCTTTTCTGACCTGGTCCAACATATTTTATGAGGTTCCATCTGGGTGTAATAATGAACACATAAAATGTTCATCTGCTGTCATTATCTGTATCAAATTCAAATATTTTGTTATGACTTCAGGGGCAATGAGCTGTCATTATTAAGACATTTCACATTCGGGTGATCACATACAGTACAACCCATGCATGTGTTTGTATCTGTCATAATTTAGTTTTATCCTCTCAGCTGATCGCATAATTATTGAGTTAAACAAATAAACCATAAACCTCCTACTGTTGAAATGAGCGATCTGGATAGACTGTTTGACTCATACAAACCCTGCAGCTGTAGCAGTTTCTTCAAGCATCATTTGTTGCATTATGACTTAATGACAGAATAATGCACCATTACAAGTACCACCTGTGCAGACTGTCCTGAAACAAGCAACATTGTGCAGATAAATCATGAACTGAAATTATTCATTGTGGGGATATTGATTTGTAATTTAGAGTGCATGAAGTTTTGCATAAATTGTTGGAGAATCTACTAATACTTATGCTCAGCTCTCTCTTTAAACACAGTTTAGATGTCTCTTGTATGAATGAATGTTTCACGGATTATTGGTGCCTTGGGTTCTCTGAGCTTCTAAGTTTCAAAGAAACAAAAGGAAACTGACGCTGTGAAACTCACAGTGTGCGCTGTGTGTTGCACAGCTCTTGTTGACATTGCATGGTGAAGTAACATTATCACGATAAATGTATACAATTTTACATTAGTTTTTATGTGAATTTTGTATATATTGTACAGCACTTCAATGGAAAAAAAAGCTTATGTACCATTCTGGACAGAAACTTGAAAAAGAGATGTATTGTGCCTGCTGCCTACAAACAGAATATGTGGCAGAGAAATAAACTATGAAGTCTATTGGACTTGCTCCTTTCTGTTTGTCTGTTGCCATTGTATGGTATTGCTCTGTTTATATCATTCCAAGGTACTGTTATGCAAAATTTTGACAACTGTACCCTGAAATGGTTGTGTTGTGTTATTAAATTGTCTAACCTGTTACTAGCTGTGACACCATCAGAAACATATTGTGACGTTACTGATATGTCTATGCAGCTGAAGGTGAGAGAGATAAGGAATGAAGGAGTATTTCTGTGTAATTGTAAAATTATTAAGTTTAATTTGAAAATCTCCATCTCTTCCATCAACACTTCTCTTTTGCACTTAAAACAAATGTGTATTTTTAATATCCCAATTTTTTGGGAACTGATTTAAATTTTAAATTAAGCGTTAACTAATTTTAAAATTTAATTACACATAGGAATACTTTTTATTGCAATATTTTTAACCATTTTAGACAAGGTTGATGAGAAAGCAGAATAATAGAAGGACAACTTTGATTGTTACTGATCACTTTGTAGAATACTAATATGACAGTGACATGTTCTGTCTGTTGTGATATTTCAGGAAATTGCTGCTACAATATTCTACTGTAATAAACTGTCTACACCTCATTTGAAAGAAAATTGTAGGAACTGTGATCTATGCTGTGAACTTTACTGACATTTTCCATGTCATGCATACCAAAGGACTGTCAAATTATAAATCAGAATATGGCAAACCTCATTATTGCTTGTCCACATGTAATGTTTACATGAAGTGTTCCCAGCTGAAACTTCATTCAGACAGTGAAGTTACTTAGCTCATATTTTATTTATTATTACATTTATGAATTCTAGTTTGGACTGGTGTTTTACTGTAATTCATTTGTTGGCTTTCTGTTTTGCCCATAGTGACCATCTAAGCCACACTAACATTATAGTGACGGCAGTTTGTTGTAGGGTTTGTCATATTTATATTCATGTAGCAAAACTTAAGTTATTTATTGGCAATCCTTTAAGGTATGACAGTAAGATTCCTGTCCCATCTGTTGCTGTAATTTTGAAATATAAAGAATAGATTGTGGAGTTAGTAGCCTGGAGGCTACACTGCTGGTGACCACAGTAGACATATTACCGTATGCATCACCCTCATAATATAAGGGTTTAAGAGTTACTGTACATTTATCCGACACTGAAGTTAAATACAGTACTGCCCATCTCAGTATGTGTGTAAAAATTAAATTGATTTTTGGGCTTGTATATTTGCTATCCTGAACAGTATAAATATCAGCATCAACTGTCTGTATGTGGTATAGACCCTAGTTTCTTCACATGTCCCTGTGCTCAGTACACGGTATAGACTGGTAGACAGGTGACATTACCCTGCTCTGATGATGACTGATAGAACTATCAAATATTTTATGTAGTCCAAGTGAATATTTATTATTATGTATTTGACAGCACAAAAAGATTACTGCCATACTTTTCATGCATTTTGAGCTGTTTACCTCCATGGAACAAGTCAAGAAATTTCTCACTTTTGGTGGAACCTTATGGTGTAATACTGAGTTCAGAAGAGCCAACGCTTGTCCCTGTCTGAAGCCAGATGAATCCAGTCCCCATAATCCCCTGTTTTTTCTTTAAAATCCATTTTCATATTATCTTTGCACCTAAACATAGGTTTTCCAAGTGGTTTATTTCCATCAGGTTTCCCCACCAAAACCCTGTGTGAATTTTTCCTCTTCCTTAAGCATGCCACATTCCTTGCCCATCTCATCCTCCTTGATTAGTCACCCTAATAATATTTGGCATTGAGTACAAATCACAAACAGCATGCAGTTTTCTCAAGCATCATACTACAGTCTCCTCTTAGTCCCAAATACCTTCTGTTGCACCTTTTTCTGGAGGCTGAGAGCCTGCTTTCTTCTGCTCATGTGAGACCAGCTTTCACATGCACATAAAGCAGGCAAAATTATAGTATTGTGTACTTTGCAGCAACAGGCTGTATTCGCTGTTAGACTGTGTGTGTTCAAAAGGGCTGTATGTGAGGCCAGACTAGTTATGTCATTCTGTTCAAATGCAGAGGCAGCAATGAGACAACATCACTGCAGTTAGCCTTCAGTAGGCTGGTTAGTTAACCAGGCCAAGTCTGTTACTTGAACACACATTCCCCTCCCCCACCTCCAAGATTGTGTAACCAGACTGTTTCCAGGGCTAAAAGTTAGTGGATCTGTACCATTTATACCGTCACTTCCCATGCTGTCACATTATGCTGTGGGGGAGACTCTACCTTTGCCTTTAACTTCAGTGAAGAGGACCTAGGGCAGGACTGGCAAACCTTGAGGGGTGCTTGCCAAAATTGTCCATAAACTTTGAAGAAATAATTTCACATGCCAATGGAAATTTTGAAGAGCAAGGTCTTGGAGTCATCTATACATTATTATTAGTAATGCATATTATAATGATGTAATAAATGCATAGTATAATTACATTTCTAATTTAAGGCCTCCTTGAGGAATTCAGTAAGGAATGAAATTTGGAAGGCTGCTTCCTGTTTGAAAAGAAGACTGCCAAACATTCTGTCCAGTATCACATATTACCCAGTCACTGCCAGGCCAGTTCTCTTATGATAAATATCCAGTCAGCACTTTGCACTGCTCACGATTTGTGTAAAAATGTTTCACTGGTGTGTTATTTGGTAGCAACAGTAAATTCATGAGAAGTCTCAATGTAGTCAAATATGTGTGTGTGTGTGTGTGTGTGTGTATATATATATATACACACACACACACATACATTGTGTACAGTATAGAGATGCTGGTCAGGCAGAAAAATAAACAAAATTAGGACAGCAGTGAATGCTGCATGCCAGTTTTGCCAGCCCTAACCTAGGGTGCAGTACTGCATCACAAGCACCAGATATTTGTAATAGGAAACATTAGGCAAATAAAAAGATATAAAGCAGGAAAGGATGGTACACAAATCCTACAGTTCATCATCATCATCATCATCATCTTAATTATAAGATGACATTTTGTCATGCAGCAAGTTTTGACAGCCTGTTACCACAGGTTTGTATTATGTGCTGTGTTCTTATACCTGGTTTAATGTGCAATATACTGGTATCAAATGGTATTAGGAAACAGTATGTGTAACCCACGTAAGACATACTGGTTAACCTTTGAACGACTTATATTCACATATGCAAAGCATGTAAAAATCACCCCTGGAAATTAATTTTATATATTTATAAAACAAGACAATTTACTGCATTTTTAAAAATGCTGCTTCATCTGTTTTATTTTTCATAAAATTCTGTTTATTTCATAATTTTATCCTTTTTTTTTTTAAAGTTAATGCTGCTGTTCAGGGAAATCGTATTTACTGTGATATTCCTACTAAATACAGAAGTACACCGTGGGAAAAATGGTTCCTTAGTATTGCAGCAAGTGGCATATATAGTTACCACTGGACTCTGAAAGCTTAATTCGTTTATTTTAACAAATGTGTTCTTACAAATTATAAGCTTTATTTCAAAAAATAATTATTTCATACAGAATTTCTCTTTATAATATGATTACAAGTCACAAAATACTGCCATAAATGTAATTTAATGATAACAGCACTATGGGAGTTTTGTATTCATTTTACAGTGCAGATGTAATTAGCACATACTGTACAGAAAGAAAAAAGTTCCAGTATGCTGTATCTTGGCTTCCACTAAATTCTGTCAATTAAGTTAGAAGAGGCTACAAACTTTAAAATAAAGTTTCCTTAATTGAGATGGTGTAACAACGCAAATTAGCAACAGTGTAGGATACAGACATTCTGATTTATATTAACTGGATATTTGTAACTTCAAAGAAGCCAATAAAAGTAACGAATATTGTGAATCACTCATGTTTCCTTTCTTATCTTCTTTATTTTGAAACTATACTTATAATTAATGTTAATTATAAAAAACTCAAGTAAATTTTTTTGCTACATACAAATAGCTGCTTTAGAATACTGGCAAAATGTAATCCCAGCAAAATACATACGTTAACCACACACACAAACTGTGTTAAAAGTTACAAGTATGCATTGAAAGATCTTACCAAACAACCAGGAGTTGCAAGCAGTACACAAAGCCTACTGTTTTCCTGCACACAGATACATGGTTTGTCATATATTACCACTGTCTTCATTACTGTGAGGAATTTAAAACTTAACACATGTTTCCTAGACCACTGCAATACAAGAAATAAAAACTAAAGAACTCACATTATTTAACCAGTTCTGAATTTTTAATTTGCTATGTTGTGGTGGTCAATGTAATACAGTTTCATAATATAGTGGTATGACTGCCGATGTTATAGTAATTTGGTAAGTACAGCTTCTGTATGTGCTGAAATTTAGGATACATTCTCAAAGTTTTACACTGTCTACATGTCTGTAAGCATCAAGTTACAAGTACATAGACCCTGAAGATGGGGGCAGTATGCTGCTCATAAACACAGGGATCTTTTTACCATTTGACACAGTGAAGCATTCCAGAAGACTACTGCTGTTCATCAGCACTGCCATCAGACCTATAAAACTTGCCCCTCTACACACCATGATGGCCACCATTTTGTTATTTTACATTCATCAAAGATAATACTTTGAAAGTTACACATTTTTCTAAAGTCTGTTAGCAACATTTCAGGCCCTAAAAGTATGTGGCACTAGTGTCACTCCTGCCTCTCAAGTGCACTCATCTGCCATATTAGGAAATTAAGTTTCATTACTAATTCCATTCGGGTGACCTACATGGCACATATTTATATCAGATTTGTAGAGACTGAGTTGATTGCTTTAAAACAACTGAAATGGACACAAAACATGGTCACCTCAAAAAAGTTTATATATATATAATGGAATATAGCCTAAAAACTGTGTTATGTTTTGGGGTACTAGAGACTTTGCCTCTAATAATTACAGTTCATAGGGAAACAAGCTTCAGGTAACTTCTCTATTTTCAGTCTCCATAACTTCTGCAAGAAGCTACAAATTTACATGACCTTTGATATGATCATGCCACCTCACTTCTATACCCTCAATAATTCCAACACAGAAACCACATAAACTTCTAAGATGGCAGTGACACTAGTAGCCATGAATGTAGGAATTTTATATTCAAATAGATCTTCTGAAATGTACGATTTCTGGTGAGGTAATTCACTTTCCTACAACTTAAAAACCTGACATGTTGTCCAGGTACTGGAAGTATTGCTTTATGTCAGATCCATGTAGGCAGATGCCTTTTCATTCACTGGTGCAAAAAGCAGCTACTAGCTTCATCATGCTTGCTTGTTCACATGTATGACAGCAGCCCCACTGGGCCAGTTTTCAAGATTTTTACTAAAATCTGTCAACATTCTGATTTTGGTTTAAGTCAGACAAAAATAATAAACCAAACTGCATGTTTGTAATCTCTCAACATGCTTGAACTCTTACATTTGAGACAGACTGTTTTCCACATGGTACATGCTCAGAGATGGTTGAGCATGAAGCACTGAGCATGATCAATTGTCAATGTTGACTATTAGCATTTAAGAGACATCAACTGTAAATCTTCTCGCTTTCAGTATATTCAGCATGATCAGCCAAAGATCTGTTGGTGCAAAATGGAGAACTCTTACAGTGTTAAAATGCTCTGTGATCTTCTGGGAAGTATTCACAAATTTAATATGTATGCAGAATAACAGAGCAAATGCACCAGAAGTGTTACACTCTGTGAACACATCCTAGCTTGTTTGACTTTGAAACAATTAAGTCTAGAAACCTAGTTATCCAAATGTTTCATTCTCAGAACCCTTCAAAATGTAATTTTCCTGCACTATGTCAGGAAATTTGGCCCCAGCACAAGAATCAAATAGCAAAGGAGTGTGGAACATCACATCATGAGGAGCCTCTTAAGTTTTTATTCTTTATGTCATTGTTTCCCTAACATCTTGCTGAGGGGCTGTTTGAGTTTTTAAAAAAAACTTGAGATCCCCAGATAGTAACACACACACAGTATTCTGAAAACTGAATGTGAACACGTTAATTTTAGTCTAAAATACAAATGAACATAGGCTGAGGATGTCTGAAAATAGGGTGCTGAAGAAGATATTTGGACCTAAGAGGGACAAGGTAACAGGCAAGTAGAGAATAACAAGCATTATGATCTGTATTCCTCATTGAAATCAAGACGAATGAGATGTATGGGGCCTGTGGCACATATGGGAAACAACAGAAGTGTGTGTAAGGTTTTGGTGGGGAGACCTAAGTGTAAGAGACCACTAGGAAGACACAGGTAAAGATGGGTGGATAATATTAAAAAGGATCTTCAAGAAGTAGCATGGGGTGTCATGGTCTGAATTGATCTGGCTCAGGACAGGAACAGGTGATTGTGAAATGTAGTAATGAACCTTTGTTCTATAAAATGCTGGAAATTTCTCGACTAGCTGAGGACTTTCTGGCTTCATAGGAAGGATTCTGCTCCATGGAGTTAATAATTTTCAACACACAATTTACTGTAGTACTTCATACCAGAATACTTCAACTTTACCACTCAGTATGCTGCTGCTGCAGAAATCTGTCCAAAAAATGTTGGGTTTTAAGGCAGAATGTGGAGAGTAGTATGCAAGAAAAGAGTTAATCAGCAGTGTTTCTTAAGATTCAAGTCTTCTTGGATTTGACTCTGTATTATTGGGCAGTCCAAGAAGAATCTTCTTTTACTGCTGATCCTTTGAAATGTCTCAGGTCATTCAATGAGCACATTGTGGGATGAATACATCTCTGTTAATAAGGAATGTGCACCCTTTTGAGCATGTGCCATAGGTTGTGATGCATTGTCTGAGGTTCAATCTGATACATTTATTTCTGAGAATAATAAGTGCTGACAGTCTATTTTGCCTTTCTATGTAGCTAGCACTGTTGTGTTGTCGATTCAATGCAGCTTGTGCAGGTTACACTGAACTTCTCAAGCTATTTATGACTGGCTCCACCTGGTGGGTGCTTCTTTTGTATCAGACATTGCCAACCAATTCTTCTGTTGCATTAAAATTGGAATCCACACTTTGGGTAAAAATTATTGCCGAGAACTTTTACTGAACTGCACGCGAGAACATTAGATATCAGACAGCAATATATGGCTTGTGGGCCCAAGGTTGCTCATGCTGTTTGCAGTGTTATGTATGGGAAATTTCCAGGAATGTGTGTATGATATTCAGTGCACATGCTAGAATGGTGGATATTAACTTAGGTGGATCTGAAATCTATGACCATTTTCTGTGACACTATACAAGAAATGCTGAGCACAAAACACCTCACAAATAATTTATTCTCCCCCCCCCCTCCTCCTCCTCCTCAAGCATTAGTCTATTGTGGAATTTGTTTTTCCAGAAAACCATCCTCCAATCCAGCCTCTGGCCACTGCATGTCCATTTCTTATTCCCATTATCTGCAGATCCTTCTCAGCCTCACTAGTCTATTTTTCTGTGGTCATAAATAACTTACCATGATCAAAGAGGCTGTCTACTTTCACTGTTACCCCTGATAAGGTGGAGCTGGTATGAGTGGAAACAAGCTACAGGTGGGAGTCTCAAAGAAATTAAATAATTGTATCAAATGCAGGAGGGGGAGGGTGTTACAGCTATAACAGCACTTATGAAATGTCGACAAACCTCACAGAAGTGAGGAATGGGGTGAGGGGGACTGTGCATGTAAATGTAAAATGCGTTGATTTTTAAGCAATTCACAAATGTGGAAATTAAGGATCTATATTCATCTATGTCACTAAGAACAGCTATCATCGTGCTGATCTTTGTGAAACTTACTGTCACTCAGTAACTTACCATGGACAGATGTTCCAAATTTTATCAAAATCAGATAGAAAATGCCTAAGCATGGGAAAAATTTAATTTATAGCTTTATGAAAAAATGACTCCATGCACCAAATTTAATGAAAATGAAAGACAGTTTAGTCGCTGACACCATGTAATAGATACAGTAGCCACACGGCACTTTGTAAAGAGTACCTAAAAAGCGATTTTATGTTCATCAATTAAAAAAATAAGATCCACATTTTAAAAGTATGCAGCTAATTTTAAATTACCTAGTGTGTAAATAATTAACACACTGAATGTGTACACTGGCATAAGTTGCACCATGGATGTATGGTTACCCATTGATCAGTGGCTGGGAGAGAATGTATTAAAACTAAACTCCGTGGCCTTAGTCCGCACGCGAACTCTACCAACAGAGCGGCCGCCGCCGGTCGGCGAAGTTAGTGCCAACTTTTGCGGATAGAGGGGTGTCACGTGGTCAGCGCAACGGGTCCCGACAGCCGTTAATCTCTGTTTTCTAGACCTGGAGCCGCTA
>Ga0123353_10013001_pt1 | contig 11893 bp, 11 predicted proteins | sample TergutLab28metaG_3_FD_92763 | JGI IMG/M metagenome (GOLD analysis project Ga0123353, IMG submission 92763) | Labiotermes labralis P3 segment gut microbial communities from Petit-Saut dam, French Guiana - Lab288 P3 | ecosystem: Host-associated > Arthropoda: Insects > Digestive system > Gut ... | reverse complement strand
GCGACTTAGATATGATACACGATTCGCGCCGGTTTGTCAATAGGTTTGCGCGAAATTTTTAAATGGACTGTACACGGCGGGGAAATTGTGCTATAATGATACGCAAGAGGGGGTTTGACATGGAGGAGCCCAAGAATCTCCTGCGCAAGGCCTTCGCCGCGGAGGAGGCCTCGGCCGCCGCCCTGGGGGAGGAGGACCTCAGTCGGCACGCGGCCATCGCGAAGCGCATGTTCCACACGCCCGTGCTGGCCGTGAAGGAGATGCTCGCGCCCGGCGTGGCCGATTTCTCGAAGGCCATCACCGACGCCGTGAACGTCTACCGCACCATGTACTTCGTGAGCGTGCTGAAGATCGACATGCTGTATGTTGCGGCCATCCTGGCCCTCATCGGCATCTGGGTCGTATTCATCGACCCCCTGGCGGGGATCCTCTACGACAGGAGCCGCACCCGCTGGGGCAAAAGCCGGATCTTCCTGCTGCTGGGGCCGCTGCCGAAGTATCTTTCCACCATGCTGCTGTACTGCGCCGGGCTGATCTTCCCCAACGACAACACCGCCGACCCGCGCAAGATCATCTACGTGTTCCTCATGCTCCTGGTGGAGAGCACCTTCAACGCGCTTTACCGCCCCTCCCGGGACAACTACCTCACCCTGATGACCGCTAACCCCAAGGACCGCATCCACACGGGCCTGGTCACGCGTTACACGAACTTCGTGGGCTCGGGTCTGGTGTTCGTGTTCATCCTGCCCATCATCGACCTCAACGGCCGCGGCGCGATCAACATCTCCATGGCGTACATCTTCGCCATGCTGGGCACCGTGGCCGCGGTGGCCGGCACGGCGGGCAGCATGTCCCTGGTGTTCGGCGCTAAGGAGCGCGTGCTGCTGCAGCCCCGGCCCGCCGACACCCGCAAGGCCCTGTTCTACCTGCTGAAGAACAAGTACGCCCTGCGCAGCTACCTGGTGAGCTTCGCCACCGCCTGGTACGGCACGGGCGGCTACAGCTGGGACGTGGTGACCCAGATGGAGATCCAGGGCGGGGTGATCAACACCTCGCTGTCCCATATGCCCTATAACATCCTCAACTTCGCCAGCGTGCTCTTCGTGCCCGCTGCCCTGAAATACTTCGGTGACGACAAGCGCAAGGGCATGCTGTTCTTTGATATTCTGGACATCGTGCGCTGCGGCCTGCAGTGCCTGTGCGGCATCCTGCTGATCAACAACCGCTTCTGGTTCAACGTGGTGTTCGCGATCTTCTGGGGCATCAACGCGGCGGATAACTCCCCCAGCTCGGTCATCAGCGGGGAGATGGGCCGCGAAATCGGCGACTACACCGAATACATGACGGGCGAGCGCCCCGACGGCACCCAGGGCCTGCTGCCCGGCCTGATTATGAAGGTGATGGCCCCCCTGAACGCCCTGTTCACCGTGGCGGTGTTCCGCTGGTCGGGCTACAACCCCCTGATCCCCATGGCGCCCTATTCCCAGGGCAACTTCACCGTCTACCAGAAGGTATATTTCCTGTATATCCTCGGGGGCTTCCTGCCCAAGCTCGCCCACCTGATCCCCCTGTTTTTCTACGACCTGGTGGGCGAAAAACGCGAGCGGATGTACGTCGCCCTCAACGAGCGGCGCGCCATGGTGGCCAATCGGCAGACGCAGCAGGAGCTGCTGGGCCTGGAAGCGGCGCTGGCGTCCGGCGGCATCGATAAGACCACAAAGGAGGAACAACCGGCATGAAGAAAACCCTCGCGACCCTCGGCATCCTGGCCGTGCTGTGCGGCTGCCTGGTAGCCTGCGGCAGCGGCGGCCAGGCGAAGAAACCCGAAGTCCTGCTGGCGGGCAAATGGAGAGCCGCCCAAAGCGGCGGCAGTACTTTTTTCTCGATTGATCTCGATTCCTTCGAATTTGTGCCCAGCGCGGCCGACCCCCTCAGGGGCACGGTGAACCTGGGCAAGCTCGCCAGCCTGGTGACCGACGGCAGCTACGAGGTCATCCCCGCCAGGGACAAGGGCGGCCGGGATATGCTGATCATCAGCACGAAAACCCTGCGCGTGTTCAACAGGACGAGCAGCTACTTCTTCACCGTGAACGAGACCACCCTGGCCCTGCAGCCGGTGGATTCGGAGCCCACGAAGGACCCGGATGACCCGGAGGCCACGGAAGCCCCGGCCGATATTATCACCTTCATCCGCAATGCGGGGGAGGCCGGGACGACGGGGTAGCCCTCACCCGTACGTAACATCGTATACCCGCTTCACCAGCGAGCCTTTCCGCCTGCCGTACCACACGTGCTCCCGCGCGAAATCCGCCCAGGCCAGGGGCTGCGCCGGGAAGCTCACCATGGTGCGCCGTTCCTGCAGGGCCGCGGGTTTCCCCGCCAGGGCGGCGGTGAAATAGCCGGGGAAGTCGTAGCCGAAAGGCTCCCCGGGCGGCTGGGAGCCGGGCAGGCTGATCGCGGCGCGCTGGAAACGCAGCAGCTGCGCCAGCACGTCCCCGTCCATGCCGTATTGCCGCAGGAAGGCGGGCAGCTCCCCGTAGAGCCGTTCGGCCCCGTAGGCCGCGCACAGGAACAGCGCCGCGCCGGGGGGCCAGGTCACCTCGCCGAAGCGCGGGTCGCAGTACACGGCGTTTTCGCCCTCCCCCCGCGCCAGGGCCCGGAACCGCTTTTCGAAAAACGCGAACAGCTCCCCCAGCAGGGTGGAGGGGCTGGCTTTGGCGTATGCCATCAGGTCCAGATAGAAGCGCTCGTAGGGGAGGCCCTGCTCCTTGTGCAGGTAGATCGCGCAGTAGGGCAGCAGCCCCAGGCCGTGGAGCCCCTGCACGGCGGTGGAAAACACGTTCGCGGCCACCCAGTCCGCCGCGGGCATGGTATTGGATTCGCACAGGATTTCGGCGTATTCGGGGATCTCGTCCTGGTTGCCCGGCGCGCCGAAGCGCTGGTAGCGCCGCACGCGCACGCCCTTAACGCCGTGCTTTTCCCGGTAGGCCGGGCCGGACATCCCGGCGTTGGGCAGCAGCTCGCAGAAATAGACCTCCAGCGCGCCGTGCATGCCCGCTTCCAGCAGCGTGCCGATGCCCCGGGCGTAGCTTTCCAATGTTTCGCCCGGCAGCCCCACGATGAGCTCCGAGTACACCGGCACGCCGGCCCCGTTGTAGAGCGAAAGCAGCTCCCGGAAGCGCTCGAAGGACATGTTTTTGCGCCCGATGTTCTCCAGGGCCGCCGGCGCGAGGGACTGGAAAGACAGCGTGGCCCCGTGGCTCAAACCCTCTGCGCCCAGCTTCTGGTTGAGCCGGAACACGGTCTCGTTGCTGTTTTTCGTGAAATTGGCGTTGAACTTCACCGGGTAGCCGGTGCGGCGCTTGCTTTCGATGAGGTAGCCGGCGATCTCCTCGTCCCGCGCCAGGATGCCGAAGTTCGAGTCGGTGCAGTAGATGAACTCGATTTTATGCGCCGCGGCCCAGTCGATCTCGGCCTTGACGCGCTCCATGGGCATGCATTGCAGCCCGTGCCGCACGGTGCCCCAGTCGCAGAAGGCGCAGCCGTGGGGGCAGCCGCGGTTGGTCTCGATGGTGATGGAGGTCAGGATGGAGGCGTACTGCGGGTACAGGCTGTCGAAGGCGCCTGTGAGATAGGGGGAGGGGAATTCGCAGCTCCTGCCCGCTGCCCGCGCGTCGTCCGGGGTGCGCAGGGCTTTCCCGCCGGGCCCCCGGTAGGACAGCGACGGCACCCCGCCGGGGCCCTCGCCCCGCAGCAGGGCCAGCAGCAGTTGCTCAAAGGGGATTTCCCCCGCCTTATGGATCAGGTAATCCACGAAGGGGAGCCCTTCCAGCTGGGCGGGGCTGTCGTTGAGCACCTGGTGCCCGCCGAAGAGGATCAGACAGCCGGGCCAGCGCGCCTTGACGGCCCGCGCCAGCACCTTGTGGTATTCGTAGTTCCAGCAGTAATTCGAAAAGGCGACCAGGTACGGGTCCTCGAAGGAGGCCGCGGCCTGGTCCACCGGCGTGCGCAGGAGGGTGTAGTGCCCCAGCCGGAAGTGTCCGCGGATCACGGGGTTGCTCCACGCGTAGGCCGCCACGCAGCCCGAGGCGTAGGGGAAGTGCGCGTTGTCCCCGAACAGGTCCCCCGCCTGCACGAAATAGATGTTCCTGAGTTCCTTCATGTCCCCTCCGGCGCGGAGGCGGCTGACGCCTCCCAGATGCTTTTTTTGGGCGCGAAGCGCGCCCGGAACACGGCGGGCAGGTAGTACCGCCGATGCCTGTTGTGGCTGGGGTAGTCCGGCCCGGTGCGCGGCAGGCTGACCACGGGGTATTCCGCCACGGGGACGCGCATGCGCAGCAGCGTGCACACCCACTCGATGCCGAAGGCCATGGAGGCCTGCCGGAACCGTATGGCCCGGAACAGGCGCGCAGGGGTCACGATGACCTGGAAGACGGGGTCGCTGATGCGGCGCAGGAAGAGCGCGCGCACGCCCAGGCTGAACAGCCGGTAGAGCGGCAGCTCGCCGGGGCGGTATTCGGGCGAGAAGGTGCCGCCCGGCAGCGCCCGGGAGAATTTATGTATGGCGCCGGGGTCTTTCGCCGCGCGGGCCACCAGGCCGGCGATGTCGTTGGGGTCCATGCAGTAGTCCGCGAAGGCGATCAGCATGTGCGTCACGTCCCGCCCGTCGTTCAGCACGGTTTTGATGCAGGCGGGGATGTCGCGCGAGGCCTGCACGGAAATCTCCGTGGGGATGGGGAAACCGGCCCGCGTGAGCGCCTGGGCGGTGCGCAGGCAGCCCTCCGACGCCCTTTGCGCCAGCAGCAGCACGATGCCCGCCACATGCTCCGGCGAGCAGGCGGCCTGCAGGCCGCGCACCGTCTTTTCCAGCTCGGCCTCCTCGTTGACCGCCAGCACGAACAGCAGCAGGCGCATGCGCCCCGCGGGTTCAGCCATAAAACACTACACGCCTTTCATGCTCATTTCGCCTTCTCCAGCGCGGCCACGCCCGGATGCCAGCCCAGGTGTTTGGAGAGCGCCGGGTGCAGGCGGGGGTGGAAATACGCCTTCACGGCCAGCCTTCGCAGGCCGCCCGCGGCAAGGCGCTGGAGGCGGTCCACCAGCTTTTTCTCCAGCGGGAGCAGGAACAGCCAGGCCACCGCCGCCAGCATCGCGGCAAGGCAGGCGGTCTGCGCCATGGTGAGCCCCAGGATCCCGTGCATTTCCCACACGCGGTAGTCCTCGCCCCGGTAGCGCAGGTATTCGATGAAGAACCGCGCCCCCATGAAGGAAAACAGGCAGTACGAGCAGCCGCGGCCCGGCCGGTAGGCCTTGCCGAAGAGCATGAAGAGCAGCCCCCCGGCGAAGATGCATATCCCGATGCCGAACTCCAGGAACTGCACGGGGAAAACCTTCGTGTCCAGCGTCACGTTGTAGACGCCGCGCGCCCAGGGGATGCCCATGCAGCAGCCCGCGCGCCAGCAGAACAGCACCTTGTTGCATGTGAAAGCCAACACCACGAACAGGGCCGTGACGTCGAAATAGAACTCCCGGTTTTTGCGCAGGAGGAAAAGCGGCAGCAGGGTCATGAGGATTACGAACAGCTGCTCCAGAAAGAAGCCGGTCTGTATCCCCGAGGTCACCGGCGGGTTGCTGATGGCGTTGTGGCGGCTGGAGAGGAAATGCTTCACCGTTTCGCTGGTGACGAGCCACGTGAAGCAGTTCGCCGACAGCCAGGCCGCGGCGAGCATCACGAAAAGATTCAGCCGCCGCCCCGATTGGGCGCTGGGCAGCAGCTTGAGCTTACCGTAGGCGGTCTGGTGGGTCCCCACCAGCAGCCGTGCCAGCCGGCGCCTTGCCTTCGAGGGGTTTTTCCTGGACAGGAGCGCCTGCGCCATCTGCGGCAGAAGCCGGGAGGCGGGGGCCGGCGCCTCGGCGCGGGCGTTCGCCCTGCGGGAGACCAGGAGGAAAACCGACGCCAGGCTGTACAGCGTGAACAGGATGGTGAAGTACATGAAGGATGCGTTCGGGAAAATTCGCATCAGAAAATCATACAACGCAAAGCTCCCCCTCAAACATGGTCCGGCCGCGCATAGGCATGCGTTTTATACGCACCCCATTATAACATGTCCTGCGCGGGATTGCAAGCGGTAATTTGCAACGGGATGGCCTGCGGCAGGCCCCCGGCGCCCAACAGGAGCACCCAGCCCCCGCCGCCGCAGCCGGTGAATTTCCAGCCGCGGATCCGGCCCCGCGCCTCCAGCTGCCCCATTTCCGAGAGCACCCACGCCGGGAACATCGCCGGGAAGAGCGCCTGCTGTGCCCGGCGGCACGACGCGAAGCTTTCGATAAGCCCGCCCGTATCGCGCCCCTCGATGGCGCTTTTGCACAGGGCCGCGGACCGCGCCAGGGCTTCGATCCCCCCCCGCCGCAGGCTGTGGCCCTCTAGGGGGTCGAACCCGGGCGGCCGGGGCCGCAGCCGGTACAGCGACACATGCGAGCCCAGCCAGCGCAGGGTTTCCGGGTCGGTGAGGGACTGCACCTCCCGGGGCCAGTAGCCGCCGCCATAGTACTGGAAGGACACGCCGGGCATGCACAGGCCCAGGGCGTCCTGCGCGCCGGATACCGGGTGGCCCGGCTGGTCTATGCCGTTTTCGAGCCGGAACGCCAGCCGGGCCAGGGCCTCGGGCTCCATGCGGGTCAGGCCGGCGGCCTTCAATTGCGCCAGGCACGCGCGGGTGGAGGTCGCCAGGCCCCCCTGCGCGAACGCCGGGTGGGGCGCCAGCTGCGCGCAGACCACGTAGCCTGGGCTTATGTTGTTGACGAAGGGCTGGTCCAGCCAGCCGCCGCACAGCTCCGCGCGGTAGGGCAGCGTGCCGTCGCCGCCGCACAGCCCGGCGGAGGAGCGCAGCGCGCTCGACGAGCGCGACGGCAGCCCGGGCTCCGGCCTGCGCGGCAGCACCCGGTACTCTATGCCCAGCCGGGCGCACAGGGCCGCCTTTTCGGGGGAGTGCCCGTCCTGGTTCACCACGAAGATATCGGGCCGCAGCCGCTCCATATCCGCCGCGAAATCCAGCAGGCCATGCCCGCTGTTGAGGCTCGCCCCCGTGACGTAGCGCACGCTTTGCACCATGAACAGCCGCTCCGACTCCGTATTGGAGGGCGTGACGCCCTTGAGCAGCGCGACCGTCTCGTCGCGCCCCACGCCCACATAGACGTCGCCGAAGGACGCGGCCGTCTTCAAAAACGCCACGTGCCCGCTGTGCAGCAGATCGAAGCAGCCCGAAACAAATACCTTGACCGCCATGGCTCAACCCCGCAACCTGTATTATAATATCTTGACCGGAGTTTATTATAACATGGATTTGCGGGAATGTATAGATGGGGGCGGAATTTTTTTGGGAACCCCATCCGCCCGTGAAAAAAGCCGCCGGATTCCCCACCCGGCGGCTTTTGCTTTTTTGCTTTGCTGTGCCCCCCGGCTACCAGGTGAAGCCCTTGGCCACGATGCGGGAGGTCTGGTCGCAGGTAAAGGTCGTGGTGAAGCCAATGATTTTCACATCTGTCGCGATGGCCTTTAAGTCGTAGCCGCCGGTCAGGCCTGTCACGCGGCCCTCGGCGTCCACTGTCAAGGCCACGTTGCCGCTGTGGTACTCCAGTTTGACATTGTTGACGTCGCCGGTAACCGCGCTGTTTTCTTCTGTGATAGCGTCAAGGGTCTGCTGGGGGGTCCGGATTTCGAACAGGCGGGAATAGGCGCTGCCGCCGCCGTTGGCCGGGTTGACCGCGTTGCCGAGCTTGACCGTGATCACATAGCCCTGGCCGCTCTTGACCGCCTGGATGCTGGTGACGTCGCCCGCTTTCAGGGAAGAGGCGGCGGCGTTGAGGGAAAGGAAGTTCTCGGTGTTATTTTCCCCTTTTTTCATGGGGTAGACGTCTGTCGTGCCAGGCATCTTCTTTTCGATGAGGCTGCGCACGATGGGGCTGATGAGAGAGCCGACGCCGCCCTGCGTTTTCGGGTTGAGTATGGTGTTAGTCAGTTCATAGGTGAAGGCGGGCTTTTCGTTGCGCACGCGGTTGGCGCACTGGTTGAAGTAGTCCACCAGCTCCGGCGTGGACATTTTGTCGGGGGTTTTGGCGGCCTCGGTGGTGGGTTCGGCGGTGGTTTCGGTTTCCGAAACCGGTTCGGTGGTGGGTTCGGTTTCGCTGACCGGCTCCGTTTCCGAAATATCGGCGATCACGGGGGTGGTATCCTCGATGAGATCGGTGGGGTCTGTGGGATCGGGGGTGTTGTTCCTGTTGCACGCGGCAAAGGCGCAGACCAGGGAAAGGGCAAGCAGAATGGCGAATACTTTCTTCATGGTTGTCTCCTCTTTGTGTGTAATGGCAATTGTTGATGGCGTTACAATGCCCGGCAGACGCAACCGCCGGGCACAGGGATGGCCTGAATTATGTGTTACCAGACGAAATCGTGATACTTCTTGACAGTGGACTGCGGAGCGGTAATGTTGGTAGTGAGGACGGAGATTTTCACCTTGTTCGCCTGGGCATCCACTTGGAAGCTGAATTCGCCGCCGATAACCTGCCCCTTCTCGTTTACGGTGAGGGTAGCATAGCCGCTGTGATATCTCAGCGTGGTATCGTTCACATCGGCCGAAATCGCGTCGTTGATGTCGGTAATCGAATTAAGCACGTCCTGGCGGGAGGCGATGGGCATCACGCGGGAATGGGCGCTGCCGGTGCCCTTGGCGGGATTTGTCTCCTGAACGAGATTAACCCTGATGACCCAGTTGCCGCCGCTTTTGGTGGCGCTGATGGTTGTGACGTCGCCGGACTTCAAGTCGGAGGCGTTCGCGTTTTCGGAAAGGAATTTGCCCTTGTTATCCGTGCCCTTGTTAATTGTCTTATACTCCCAATCGCCGGGCATGAGTTTCTTTTTGAGCGAATCAATAATACCGCTGACCAGGCTGACGGCGCCGGTAAAATCCATTCTTCCCAATTGCTCGAGGTAATCGTACTTGAAGCCGGGCTTTTCCGTCCGCACACGGTTGGCAACCTTGTTGAAATAGGCCAACTGGTCCGCCTTGCCCAGCGAACCGAGGTTCTCGGGGGGCGCGTAGGGGTCCGTGGGTACGGTGGTGGGCTCTTCGGTGGTTGGCTCCTCGGTGGTAGGCTCGGGTTCGCTGGTGGGCTCCTCATCCGTAGTGGCCGCGGCGTCCACGGTAACGGGCTCTGTGATGCTTTCTTCCGAGGTTTCGGGTTCGGTGGGGGGGACGGGGTCTTTTTTGCAGGCGGTAAACGTAACCAGCAGCCCCAGGGTAAGCAGAATGGCCAGAACAGCGCTGAGTGCTTTCTTCACGGGTTTCTCCTCCATAATTATTATTAAATGGCAGAGCCATTATAGCATAGAATTGCCGGGTATGCAAGTGTTATTTTTGGCAGTTCAAGCCATTTTGCGCGGGTTTTTGGCGGACGCATAAAAAGACCGGGGCCCCTGGAGGCCCCGGTGCGCGGCAGTAAGGTTTTCGTTTCAGCTGAAGAATGATTTGATGAGCCCGAATAGCCCAACCAGGTACGAGAACAAGGTGACAAAGAAGCCCCCTGTGCCGACGAGTGATCCTAATCCTAGCAGAGTAAACACTTAGTATCACCTCCAGTGCAAATATTGGATTATGGCCGGGACCACATGGGGACCGGCCCTATTGCCGGGATCAATACCTGCCTTCGTTTTTGTTCTGCCAGATGAGCCGTACGGACTTGCCGTCCGGCAACAGCACATACCTTTCCGGCGTGCTCAGGCTCAGTTGGGGCTCTGCCTGGATGCCTGCCATCTGGATGCTTGCAATGTTCTCATCTTCGTTCTCATCTTCCCCGGGGTCTTCCGGCGGGTCTTCCGGCAGAGGCGCTTCTACCAGGGGCCTGAAGCCCTTTTTCTCCAGCGAGGCGATGAACAGCCGCGCCATTTCGGGGCTGTGCAGCTGGATGGTGGCGTCCATCACCACGTTTTTGCGGGGGTTGGACATGAAATCGGTGCAGATGGACAAAATCTTGTAGCCGGGGCACCACCAGTAAGGGCCTTCGTCGCCGCCCAGCTTGGGGGACGGGCGGGTGAACAACTTTTTGCCCCGGTTGTAGATGGTGTACGTAAGGTACATCCAGTCGTTTTGCGAAGAGGGGGCGCTATAGTGATCGACGGACTGGCCCTCCGGCTTGTTATAGATGCCGATCTCGCCGCCCGTGGCCAGGCACACCGCGTAGCCGCCCTTCCACAGCTGGATACGCCAATCCTTGCCCGCGTAATTGAACTCGCATTTGAGTGTATCCGCCCAGACGTTGACAACCCAGGGGAACATATCATAGAAGTCGTTGAAGCCCAGCAGGAATTGGAACACGGGCTTCTGGTTGATGATGGTGAACTGGTAGGGGTCCAGTATGAAGCCGATGAAGCCAAACGTGCGGAAAAACCAGTCGGTGGCGTTGCGGAACGGGTTGGAGGATATGGGGGCCTGCACGGCGGGTTCCGCGGGGACCACGGGGGCAGGGGGCTCCAGGATGGCATCGGCGGCTTCGACGGAGGGCTCCCCCCCATCCGTCGGCGCGGCATCTTCCTGTGCCAGCAGGACCGCCCCGTCCGCCGGGAGGACCTCCCCGTCCACCGGCAGGGCTTCGGCGATGGGGTCCTCATCGGCATTTACTGCCGAAAAAAGGACGGCGAATGTGCCCAGGAACAGGGCAGCGCACAGAACAATGCATAGTGTGCGGATGAATGATTTACCTTTCATTTGTATGACTCCTCTCTTTCCTCGATTTACCGGCATCTATTATAAAGGATTTGTTAACGAAATGCAAGGGGAAAATGAAAAAAATTTGAATATTAACAGAAGATTAACTAAACATTAAACAGGCTTTAATTAAAAAAAAGGCCTGAACACCGGTATGTAGGCCTTTTATATTGAAGGTGTTCCACCCTTCTAGATGCCTGCCCCGCCCTCCTGCGTTTCCATGGAAACATGCTCGAACTCCCGCTCCAGGCGGTGCAGGCGGCGGCGCAGCTGGCAGATCTCCTGGGCCACGGGGTCGGGGGTGTCGGTCTGGTCCAGGGGGTCCACGCGGCAGCCGTTGCGCTTGACCACCCGGGCGGGCACGCCCACGGCGGTGCAGTTGGGCGGGATTTCCCGCAGCACCACCGAGCCCGCGGCGATCTTCGTGTTGTCGCCCACCTTGAAGGGCCCGAGCACCTTGGCCCCCGAGCCGATGGTCACCCCGTTGCCCACGGTGGGGTGGCGCTTGCCGGTATCTTTGCCGGTGCCGCCCAGGGTCACGCCCTGGTAGATGGTCACGTCGTCGCCGATTTCGGTTGTCTCGCCGATCACCACGCCCGAGCCGTGGTCGATGAACAACCGCCGCCCGATGGTGGCCCCGGGGTGGATCTCGATGCCGGTTTTGCGCACGGCCCGCTGGCTGATCCACCGGGCCATGAATCGCAGGTTGTGCCGCAGGCACCAGTGGGCCCGCCGGTGCATGCGCACCGCGCGCAGCCCGGGGTACAGCAATAATATCTCAAACGCCGAGCGCGCGGCCGGGTCCCGCTCCCGCACGGCGGCGATGTCCTCTTTCAATCGTGCGAACATAGTTATCCTCCCTGTATTACCGGTTTCGGGCGGCCCGCCAGCCGCCCCTGCAAGCCGCGCTACTTTATTTTACGCATAACATGCGCCGAAGTTTCATACCATGCTTTGAGAAACACAGAAGGGCAGGTGCGCCCATGCCGCAGGATACCCTGACTTCCCTTACGCAGTTCCCCTATCCCGCCGTGCGCGTGGAGGCCAAAAACCCGGCCTACGCCCGCGTTATGCTGGGCAACATCGGGGACCAGAGCTCCGAGATGAGCTCCTACGCCTTGTATCTGTACAAT
>Ga0123353_10013000_pt1 | contig 11893 bp, 7 predicted proteins | sample TergutLab28metaG_3_FD_92763 | JGI IMG/M metagenome (GOLD analysis project Ga0123353, IMG submission 92763) | Labiotermes labralis P3 segment gut microbial communities from Petit-Saut dam, French Guiana - Lab288 P3 | ecosystem: Host-associated > Arthropoda: Insects > Digestive system > Gut ... | reverse complement strand
CACCGGAAAACTGCTTTCGGTGCCGGTCGGCGATGCCGTTCTTGGGCGAGTTCTTGACCCGCTGGGAAATCCGCTTGACGGAAGAGGTCCCATCGTCACTAACGAGTACCGCGAAGTCGAAAGTGTTGCACCGGGTATTGCCGACAGACAGCCGGTACGTGAATCCCTGCAAACCGGTATCAAAGCGATTGACGCAATGACACCGATTGGACGCGGACAGCGGGAACTTATCATCGGCGACCGTAAAACCGGTAAAACAGCAATCTGCATTGATGCGATTATTAATCAGAAAGACACCGGCGTGAAATGTTTTTATGTCGCGGTCGGACAGAAAGATTCCACTGTTGCCGGTATTATCGAAACACTGCGGGCGCACGGTGCAATGGATTACACTACGGTCATTGTTTCCGGTGCGTCTTCACCTGCTCCGCTGCAATACATTGCTCCATACGCCGGCTGTGCAATGGCGGAATACTTCATGTATAAGGGGCAGCACACTCTCGTAGTGTATGACGACTTATCAAAGCAGGCAACCGCTTACCGGCAGATTTCGCTGTTGATGCGCCGCCCGCCTGGTCGTGAAGCGTTTCCCGGCGACATTTTCTATTGTCACAGCCGACTGCTTGAAAGAAGTGCGAAGTTGTCGGATGAACTCGGCGGCGGAAGTTTAACGGCGTTGCCGATAGTCGAAACGCTTGAAGGCGAGGTCTCGGCGTACATTCCGACCAACGTGATTTCAATTACGGATGGACAGATTTATTTGCAGCCCGACTTGTTCTTTCGCGGACAGCGTCCGGCAATGAACGTGGGTATTTCGGTTAGCCGCGTAGGCGGTTCGGCGCAAATACCGGCAATGAAACAGGTTGCAGGCGGTATGCGTCTCGATATGGCGGCGTTTCGTGAATTGGAAGCATTTGCACAACTCGGTACTGACCTTGATGCGGCAACGCAGTCGCGGTTAGACCGGGGCTATCGAATCAACGAACTCATCAAGCAGGGACTCTGCAAACCGATGAATGTCATCGACCAAGTACTCGTGATTTATGCCGGTACTCACGGTTTCCTCGATAAAATCAAAACTACCGATGTTTTACGCTGGGAAGGACAATTTCTTGAAACCGTTCATGGAAAGTATAAAGCCCTTTGGGACAAACTGAACGAAAAGCGAAAACTTGATGCCGACCTGATGAAGGAAATAGACGAAGCCCTTACTGAGTTTAACAAGATTTTCAAGTAATAATAACCGCAAGCCGAAGGGCTGCGGCAGGATAGGACAAAATGGCAAAAGCGAGAGCATTAGATAAACGCCGAAAATCGGTCAGAAATATCCGTAAAATAACGCGGACTATGGAACTTGTTGCAACAGCACAGTTCAAGAAAGCGATGGACCTCGCCGTCAACGCTGATGCTTACACGAAAAAAATCGTAGAATTCGTTCACGATTTAGCACAGTCCGGTGAAAAATTATCGCACCCGCTTCTTGTTGAGCGAAAAAAGCCGATTGAAGACAAAGACGTTGTCCTGCTGGTCTTAAGTGCTAACCGCGGGATGTGCGGCGGTTTCAACTCCGGTGTTATTCGCCTCGCCTCCCAGCGGTTGCTGCATTTACAGAAGGATTATCACGGTGTGTCACTAGAGGTCTCCGGCAAACGCGGCATCTCGGCTTTCAAGTTTAAGAAGCAAACGCTGACAAACGAATACCTCGATTTGCAGGACAAACCGCAACTGGAACAGATTGAAGAATTAGCGGAAAGTTATCTTGAGCGGTTCCTTGCAGGTGAAATTGATCGTCTCGATATATGCTATACTAAATTCGATTCAATAAGCAGGCAGTATGCTGTTATTGAAACAATTTTGCCGATAGCCGAATTGACGGAAAAAGGCGATGTAAATGCGGTAAAAGACGATGTGGAAGCCGATTTGAAAAAAGCCGCCTTAATGAAAAAAGCCGACACAATAACGGCAGAGGGAAAAGATAAAGGTGTTGCCGCTTTGAAAAAGAAGAGCGGCAATATCCAGTTTGACTTGCTTCCTTCGGCAGAAGATATTTTAGAGGAATTGATTCCGAAGTCATTTCGGGCGAAACTTTTCAAGTGTTTTCTCGACTCGGCTGTCGGCGAACAGATTGCCCGAATGGTGGCAATGAAAGCCGCAACGGAAAATGCCGACGGAATGATAAAGATGCTGACCACTGCGTATAACCGTGCGCGGCAGTCGCAAATTACCAACGAAATAACCGAAATCATCAGCGGTGCTGACGCACTGTCAAATTGACAATTTCACAAATTGACGATTTTAAATTGATGATTTTGTTTTAACTAGCACTTTAACCTTTCATTTAACACTGACGGAAAACCGTTAGACAAAAATTACAGGAGATTCAATGAAAAATTTTGTTCGTTTGCTGACCGCTTGCGGTCTGTTCCTGCTCACGGCAATGACTACGTTTGCCAGTGAAATTAACCTTAAAGTCCCTTCTATGGGAGAGGGTGTGTTCCCATACATGCTCGGTCTCAATGGCTTTGTCCTCATGGTCATCGGACTCCTGCTCACTGCCGTAACGCTCGGCATCAGTATTTACCTCTTTTTTGAGATTAAAAAGTTGGAAGTCCACAAACGGATGGCAGCAGTTGCCGACATCATTTACGCAACCTGTAATGCCTATTTGATGAAACAGATTAAGTTTCTGCTTGCTTTGTTCATCATCATAGCGGTTGCGTTCTGCGTTTATATTTATGCAGCAGCCAGCGGCGGTGAAATTCACGGCAATCCTTGGATTCTCGGAGTGCAGGTTCTTTGCTTCACTCTCGTCGGAATGGCGGGTTCGACCATCGTTGCCTGGTACGGTATCCGGTTGAACACTTATGCTAATGCCCGGACTGCATTTGCCTCGTTGAAGGCAAAGCCGTGGGATGTCGTCAACATTCCGCTGCAAGCGGGAATGTCCGTCGGTCTTTTCCTCATTTCACTGGAATTGATAGTGATGATAGTCATCCTTCTGATGGCAAGCTTTAAATTTGCCGATGGGAGCAATTTCCCCGTCGGTATATGCTTCCTCGGCTTTGCGATTGGTGAATCACTCGGTGCCAGCGCATTGAGAATTGCCGGAGGTATTTTCACGAAAATTGCCGACATTGGTTCCGACTTAATGAAAATCGTCTTCAAGGTCGGTGAAGATGACCCGCGCAACCCCGGCGTGATTGCCGACTGCACCGGCGACAATGCCGGAGACAGCGTCGGACCCACTGCCGACGGGTTTGAAACCTACGGCGTTACCGGCGTTGCCTTGATTACATTTATCGTGCTTGCCGTTACCCCGGATACAATGGCAAAAGCAGGCATCACGGCAATCACCGCCGAAATGATGCAGGCTCTTCTTATCACATGGATTTTCTTCATGCGGATTCTGATGGGTTGCCTCTCCGGTGCCGCTTACTTCGTCAATCAAAAGTTTGCCATCAAAAAATACGAAGGCAAGAAAGGTGAAGTGGGTGCCGCTCAATTCGAGGAAACATTGACGCACTTGATTTGGATCTGTGCAGGACTCTGTATCGTTGTTTCCTTCCTGTTCAGCGGTCTGATGCTCGGTCATTTAGGAGATTGGATATGGCTCAAAATGGCTGGAATCATTACCTGCGGAACGCTTGCCGCCGTGTTGATTCCCGAATTCACGAAGATTTTCACGAGTTCGTCCTCGAGGCACGTCCAGGAAGTCGTTACCGCCTCTCGTGAGGGCGGTGCCTCGCTAAACATTCTGTCCGGTATCACGGCGGGTAATTTCAGTGCATTTTGGACGGGTAGTTTGATTGCCGCTCTGATGGCGATTGCATACGGCATCACCCAGACGGGCGGGATGGAATTCCTCGGAGAACACTATGCAATCTTCGCCTTCGGTTTGGTCGCCTTCGGCTTCCTCGGAATGGGACCCGTTACGATTGCAGTGGACAGTTACGGACCGGTAACGGATAATGCCCAATCGATTTTCGAGTTGTCGCAAATCGAAGCCCAGCCGGGCATCAGAGAGGAAATCCAAAGGGATTTCGGCTTTACTCCCGACTTCGAGTTGGGCAAGCACTTCCTCGAAGCGAATGACGGTGCCGGTAACACCTTCAAAGCAACGGCAAAGCCGGTGCTCATCGGGACAGCAGTTGCCGGTGCGACGACGATGATCTTTGCGATTATCCTGATGCTCGAAGGTTACGGCTTTACTGTGAAACAACTCGCTCTCACCGAAGCACCAATTATTCTCGGTTTGATTTGTGGCGGTGCCGTGATTTTCTGGTTCAGTGGTGCCGCTACTCAAGCAGTAACGACCGGTGCATACGAGGCGGTCGAGTTCATCAAGAAGAACTTTGACATGAACAAGGCGGAAGCGGATATTGAAGATGCCAAGCAAGTCGTGAAGATTTGCACGAACTACGCACAGAAGGGTATGTGGAACATTTTCCTTGCGTTGTTCTTCCTGACATTGGCGTTTGCGTTTATCGACCCGAACTTCTTTATTGCATATCTCGTTTCGATAGCAATCTTTGGTCTTTTCCAAGCGATTTACATGGCAAATGCCGGCGGTTCTTGGGACAATGCCAAAAAGGTGGTCGAAGTCGATTTGAAGGAGAAAGGGAGCGACTTGCATGCGGCATCGGTCATCGGCGACACGGTCGGCGACCCGTTCAAGGACACTTCGTCGGTTTCGCTCAATCCGATTATCAAGTTTTCGACGTTGTTTGGCATTCTTGCCGTCGAAATAGCGGTGATGATGCAGGTGAACACTGTTGCTAGTGCCGAACAGGGACAAATTGTGTCGGGGGATTACAAGATGCTTTCTTGGGTTCTCGCAGCAGCCTTTATGGCAGTCGGTTTATGCTTCGTTTGGCGTTCGTTCTACAAAACACGGATTCCGGTGAAGTGATAACGCCTTGGATCGTCTTTTTAACCTACCACGCGCGTATTTTTAACCTACCACGCGCGTAAAGGATAAATGACCATAAGGGAAACCCCTGTTTTTATGCTGTTTGCGGGTGAAAATAACACTTCTGATACATGTAATAATTCTAAACAGTTGTCATTCTAAACAGTTTTCACTGTTCGACTTATGATTGGAATCTAGTGGCATGAAGTGATAAACCGCGAACTCATCAAGTTAGGTCCCCGAGCGTCGTGGCGGGTGCGTCGACGATAGCCGACAGAACATTCCCCTCCGGGAATGACGGTACATTACTTTCCGGCGAAACTCTTTACGGTTGCATTGAAAAATTCAATACACTTTCGACAGTCCGCCATGTTGTCTTCAAAGTTTTTCGAGTATTCAACATCGACATCGAGCGGTCGAACACCGAGTTTATGCAATTCCTCGAAAAACGCCTTCGTCTTGCCGATGCCCGTCCCCCAGTGAACATCGGTACCATTCGGCGTAAACTCGTTGAGATCGTGAACTTGCACAACCAAGAGTCGTTTTCCCACAATCCGTGCCGCCTCAACCGGATCAATGCCGGAACGCATCCAGTAGCCCATGTCGCCGCAAATTCCGATGCGCGGACCGAACTTTTCAGCATGGGCAACCGCTTTTGCGGGATGCCAATACGCTGGCGTTTCTTGTTCACCATGATTGTGAAGTGCCACGTTGATTCCGAACTCGTTGCAAATACGTTCGATCATGGGCAGGTTTTCCGGTTTGGGTTCGGAAAGAAACGTTTCAATCCCGACTTTATCAGCAAATTCGAAGACCTTGCGGCAGGCTGTTTCATCACCGGGAATCTCATGGTAGTAGTACGAGACCATGCGAATCCCCTTGGACTTGAGTTTTTCGTTGATGGCGGCGATTTCCGCGTCGTTGAGTTGATCGGGATCGAAAAATTTGTCGATACCGCCGCCGACTTTTTGAAAACTCAAACCGCCGCAATACCGTAAGCCGAGTTCCGCCGTTTTATCAATCGTCTCGAACAGAGAAAACTGGTGAAATGTATAAGCCGGCATCGAAAGCCGCCAGCCGATTTTTTCATGACTGCGAATCGTGTCATTGACATGTGACGAAGGTAAGGTCGAAGCATCAAGATCACCCAACACAAATTGCGCAGCGGCGAGATAAAATTTGAGCATCATGGGATCCCAAAAGATTTTCGGTTCATGCGCAAAGGTGCTGTAGAAGCAACGTCCCTGTCCATATTGTTTGACCCAGGCTAAAGCGTAATCTTCATCGGCACGCTCTTTCACACCTTCATAACCCTGTCGGTTAAGGTTACTTTTCTCATTGTCGATGCTCAATAGCACACGTTGCTTTTCTCTGGAATACGGGTCACTCACGCGAAAGAACTCACTCTGATACTCGAAACCGCCCTTCGGGAAAAACTGCATCAGCGGATGATCCGGTTCTTCGACTTTGACGAAGATTTTTTCGTCCATTTCACGGTGATTGGTACCGCGTCCGCCGATCATTTCGCCGAATTCGGGCCAATCGTCGCTTCCTTGGTTGGGACCGCTCCAATTGAGAAACGCCCCCGTCGTGCCATGCACTCCCATGAGACCGCCGCCGTGCCTAACGAAATTAGCAACATTTTGCCGCAGTTGCGGGTCGGAAAAAATGTTGCCAACATTGTTGTTGAAAAAAATCGCGTCGTATTGTTTCAATGAATCAGCCTGAAATACTTGCGGATCGCGAGAAACGACGGTATCAAAGGCACCGGTTTGTTTTCCCATGAGCGTAAAAGCGATATTGGTGTAAGGGATGGCACCGTGTCCGCCATAGTCGGCGTTGATGTCGAAAATCAACAGTTTTCGCGCTTTTTTCGGTTTGACAACCGCCTCCGTCGGAATGGCTTTTTCGATCAACCCGCGCTGTTCCGATGTAACAATGCTTTCGGGAACAATTTTGATGACGGGCGCATCATCGGCAAAAGTTAAAACACTGAAAATCAGTGCAAACACAAAAGGGATTCGACAAAAATGTAACATACCAGTTTGTTCTTAGTTGTATGATTGGTTGGCAACGATACGTGGATTGTACCGGATTGTTGCGGGGACGCAACCCCTCGAAAAAGAGCCGCAAGTGTGCCGAAAGTGCGCTGCCACTTCCGGCACTTTGACGGCTCTTGGAAAGTAACCACGTCATTTTGCCTTTTCCTCTTTCGGGTCTCTACCGAATACGAGGAAAATCACGAAGCAGATCGCAATGAGAATCGCCGGCAGTTGGAATATCTTCTTCCAATCATGCGATTGAGCCGCGAGCCAGTCCGACCGAGTCAGCGAGAAGTCTTCGACGACGGCTCCACAATGGGGACACGTCGCCATTATTCTGCCAAGTGCCTTCAAGTCGTCCCGATTAAACTGAACGGTAGCAGTAATGGCTTCGATGGGACTCCCTCCGCCACAGCATGTTTTCATCTGCGATAGAGTAACGCCATCTTGAATCAACTGCTCTTTGTCCATTGCGTTGATGGTTTGTGGTGTCAGCGGTTGATCTTTCAACAATTTGCCAAGATCAATTATCCGAACCGTCGACTCCTTCTCCTCCTCTTTCTTACCGAGCAGTTTGTTGACCTGTTTGGCAAGGTCGAGATATTGGAAAAAACTGTCTTCGGACTCATTCCACGCTGGAATCGGAACCATCACACAGTCGGTCGCTTCTCCCGGCAACTGCTTCTGTGCTCCTTCATCTAACTGCGCAATGGTAATACTGACTCCAGTAACTTTCGGCGGATTTGCGTTACGCATAAAACCGTAACCATAACCGCCGAGGACCTGACCAACACCGAGCAAGAGGAAAACCATCATGCTCTGGGCACTTGCTTTTAGATTCTCTGGGGCAACCTTTTCTGCATACATATAGGCGGCAACGTACAGGAACGTGTAGCAGAAACCATGCAACAGCAGACCGAACACTGCAAGGGCGAAGTATGGTTCAGCAAAGCAGAAATAACGAATCGCCCAAGCCGCCATTCCGATCAGCAATACCTTCTTCAAACCGAAACGTGCGATGCAGAACGGTAAGGCAACCATGAGAAATATCTCAGAAAATTGGTTGATAGTTGCCAGTGCAACCGGTGACGGATAGCCCCGTTCCGTGAGGAATGACCCCATGGCAGGGAAGTAATAATTACATGCCGGTATGCTTGCCAAAAACGCACAGACAACGAAAATGACAAACGAAAAATCCCTGAACAGTGAGAGAACAGCGAGTCCGCTGGACTTTTCACCGGGTGCAGGTGCGCCTTTCGGCGGAGTGTGGGGAAGCGTCAGAGCATAGAGGGCAAGGAATACGCTCATTCCCCCACTGACAAAGAAAAAGTAATGCGTTGTCGCTCCGCCGCAAAAACCTGCAATGAATAGATTTACGGCTATCCAACCTAATGTACCGAATACGAACACGTAGGGAGCCAAACTCGGTTTCGGAAGATGCTTGAAAACAATGGAGTTTATCAATCCCATCGTCGGCATGAAACATATTCCGGCGAGGAGCATCAAGCCCATAAGGACAGGGAAACTACCGAGACCACTGTGGCAGAGCAAACCGCAAGAGAGGAGAGCGAGTCCGCCGATAAAATGAAGCAGGGACATCACTTTTTGTGCCGAGAAGTAGCGGTCAGCAATAGGACCAATGAAAAGAGGGGCGATGACTGCTCCAAAGGGGATCGCATTGTAGAGCGACCCGATTTCGGCTCCGCCGAATTTGAGGACGCTGGCGGCGTATTCGCTGAGGGCAACTGCCCAGGCTCCCCATATGCCGAATTGGCAAAAATAAGCGATACAAAGCCTTGGATACGCCAAGACTGCTCCTTTTGATTCTGTCATGATAATGCTACTCCAAATAGTGAGATGTAACGAAATTGCACGGTGCATTCTATCAGAACACGGTAGAGAATCAAGAATAGCACCGCATGAGGATTATTCGGATTGCAGTACACCCGCCACATCGTTCCCTCCCATGACAAAGTTTGGCGTCGGATTTCTAGTGGGGCTATTTTGCTCTTGATACTTTTTCGGTAAATCACTATTGTTCCCAGACCGGTCAGAAGAATCGGTAACACTCAACCAAAAACGAAACCCATGAAGGGAAATTTTAACTGTCAAATGGCAGAGTCTGAAAACCGAAGCGTTGCCCTTCTTGATCTCAAACGACAATACGAAACGATCAAGGACGAAATTGCAGAGGCTCTCAAACGAGTCTGCGATTCCGGCGCATTCGTTCTTGGACCCGAAGTCAAAGCACTCGAACAAAACCTCGCTCAATACTCGCAGACCGAACACGCAATAGCCTGTGCGTCGGGAAGCGATGCGATTTTGCTCGCATTGATGGCAGGTGATATTGGTCCCGGCGATGAAGTGCTCGTGCCCAGTTTCACATTTTTTGCGACGGCAAGTGCCGTCAGCCGACTCGGGGCGACCCCAGTCTTTGTGGACATTGATCCCGTTTCCTATAACATTGATCCCAATGATGCCGCCAAAAAAATAACGCCCCGAACCAGGGCGATCATACCGGTACATCTCTTTGGTCAGATGGCGGACATGCATCATTTGAACGTACTGGCACAGTTTCACGATCTCATCGTCATTGAAGATGCGGCGCAGGCCATCGGCGCGGAACTCGAAGGACGCCGCGCTGGTTCGTGGGGGGATATGGGCGCATTCAGTTTTTATCCAACGAAAAACCTTGGCGGAGCAGGCGACGGTGGTTTAGTTACCACACGGGATGAACAACTTGCCAAGCAATTGCACCTGTTGCATGTTCACGGAATGGAGCCGCGATATTATCACAGTGTTATCGGTATCAATTCCCGGCTGGATTCGTTTCAGGCGGCAATTGTCAATGTCAAACTGAAATACCTTGAAGGCTGGACGATGATGCGTATTCAAAATGCGCTACGATACAGCGAGATGTTTGCCGAAGCGGGACTCGATATGATTCTCACATTGCCGAAACTGTTACCGCATCGCCGACATGTTTGGAATCAATACACGGTGCGAGTGCAGGAAGGACTCCGCGATGATCTACGGAGGGACTTGACGGAGCGGAAAATCGGTACGGAAATCTACTATCCGCTCGGATTGCACGAGCAGGAATGTTATCGAAATCTTGGCTATATGCCGGAGTCTTTGCCGGAGACGTTCAAGGCATGCCGGGAGGTATTGGCGTTGCCGATTTTCCCGGAACTCACGGAAAGCGAACAGCGCACGGTCGTTCGGGGAATCAAGTTGTACTTTGAGGCAAATCCATTGCGTCATATTTTCCCTGCGGCGGCACCGGAAAAACAACGCGAGGCAGCGTAGAAGGTATCTCGCCAATTTTGCCATAATGAGGTACAATGTTACCCATGACTTCCTTGATCCTTTTTGCACAGGCTGACGTAATCGATGACGTAATCGAGCAGAGTTGGTTGTTTTGGTACTTCAACGCTTGTGGTTGGTTTTTTGGACTACTCTTTCTGCTTGTTTCAATTGTTTTCGTTACGCTTGCCATCATGAACTGGCTGGCAATTTCCCGAAATGCCATTGTTCCGCAGGAAATGATTGAACAGTTCCATGCTAAACTAGAAAGCAAAGAATACCAGGAAGCCTTTGACATTGCCAAGGAGAGCGACTCTGTGCTCGGCAGAGTTTTGGCGGTTGGACTCGTCAAAATGTCCACCGATGTAGCAACGGCAGAACAATCGATAAATGACACTGCCGAAGAAGAGGTGATGCGTCTCGAGCACCGTGTGAATTATCTCGGCACCGTCGCATCCGTTTCACCGATGCTGGGACTGCTTGGAACGGTCTGGGGGATGATCGACGCATTTAACGTCATCGCAAAGGGAACACCACAGGCAGGCAGAATCGCCGATGCCATAGCGCTCGCTTTGGTAACAACGCAGATCGCTTTGCTGATTGCGATTCCCGCTTTGGTTCTTTTTGAAGTTTTCAAAAATCGTCTAGCCCAACTTGTGCTCGAACTTGACACCCAGATAGCGCAAGTTCTGAAACAGTTTAAGCAGAGTTAATCAACGTATCCAACTGGGTCAGGGCATCGGCGGCACCCAGCGGAATGTGGTACGCAACATGTTGCGAAAGTTCTCCCGCGGCGGGATTGATTTCGACCGTTGTCCTGCCGCAACGGATCGCTTCATAGACCGGTCCGGTAATGTACGGAAACATCGCCGAGGTGCCTATCGAAAAGACCATATCGAACCCCGACCCGGGTGTACCGTTACCATTGCCGAATTCTTCCGCAAATTGCGACAACACCTGACGGGGGAGCGTTTCCTCGAACATCACGATTCGCGGACGAATGACCGCACCACATTTCGGACATTTCGGCACAGACTCCTGCAACAAAGAATAATGTTTTGTTTGCATGTCCAGCACAGTTTTCCACGTGCATTTTGTACAAATAAGTTCTTCCAACGTTCCATGAATTTCTAAAACGTTCTCCGAACCGGCTTGGCGATGATAGCCGTCGATGTTTTGCGTGAAGACGATGACCTTGCCATTGCGTCTCGCAAAGTCTTTTTCCCATTGGGCAATTATTTTGTGTGCTGGATTCGGTTGGCATTGGAGTACCGCTTCACCGATTCGGCGCATGTATTTCCACGTAATATCCGGTCGGACACGAAACATTGAAGCCGAGAGGCACTGCTCGATGGGATAGCCTTCTTCGGTCTTTTCAGTATTGTAGAGTCCGCCGACTCCTCGGTAGGTTGGCAGTCCACTGTCCGCCGAGATGCCCGCCCCGGTAACGAATAGGACACGTTTTGCTTGGCAAAGTTCAGTTGCTACTGCTTCCAGTTTTTGATCGGTGGTCGTCATACAAGATATTTCCGAGAGAGCGTAATGCCTATTACCACCGATGTCAACCGGGGGCGTGGGACATCACCAAACCTGTCGATCTTTATCTCCAAAAGATTGAGATAGGATTCCCGGTGTT
>Ga0123353_10012999_pt1 | contig 11893 bp, 11 predicted proteins | sample TergutLab28metaG_3_FD_92763 | JGI IMG/M metagenome (GOLD analysis project Ga0123353, IMG submission 92763) | Labiotermes labralis P3 segment gut microbial communities from Petit-Saut dam, French Guiana - Lab288 P3 | ecosystem: Host-associated > Arthropoda: Insects > Digestive system > Gut ... | reverse complement strand
TCCAGAAAGCCATTAGCGAATCCGGCATTCAGCAGTTCTGGAACTATCCCAGAACACCCAAAGCTAACGGGAAAATTGAGCGTTTTAATCGTACAATCCAAGAAGAGTTTGTGGAATGGCATATGGACACTCTGCTGGACGATATCGATGAGTTCAATCACAAACTCACAGATTGGTTGATCTATTACAATACCGTTCGCCCACATCACTCAGTGCGTATTAATGGTAAGCAATGCTCTCCCCTCAAAGGTTGTCTCAATATGCTAAACTTAGATCCCGAAAAGTCCAATATGTTATGGACTCATACAACGTATTGACACGGATTGAGATGTCAGTTACACTGTAGGGTAGGGTGGGTGTGTATGGAGGGCGGTGTCGTTTGTCTGGAATATCGCGTTGAACATCGAAGGATGGTGCAAGCGGTCTATTCTAGGGAGGTGGCTTATGGGTACTTTGCGTGGAGTTATCAGCAAACGTAGATATTATTTTGTCTTTTCATTTGTAGTAGTGTCTATGCTTGCTACTACCGTTGTTCCTGCCCGCTGCCCTGTATGCAACGGGGTGGGTGTTCTTTCGTACACCTTTGGTATGGAGTGCGTACGAGTAGTGTCAGTAGATAGCCGGATATGGAATACTACCCAAGATGCGTGCACGAGTTATATAGTTGTCAAAGCAGCGCCTGTATTGATGATTTCAAACACATCTTTGGACCCATCGTATGGATATTTGAGGTTGCGGTTAGTAGATTTAGCTGATAATCAGGAAGTTTGTGCGTTGCACTTATACATTGAGGTGCCTGCTAATGCTACGAGCGAAATTGAAGCCAAGGTGGTTTTTGCGTACATATCTCCAAATTTTCCGCCTGATAGAATGGCAATCATGGCTGATGTAATGCGCGACGACAATGTTCCGTGTATTGCCTGTAATGGTGTATGCAAGGTTAGCCTTAGCACTTTTCCGCTGACGCTGGCGTATAAAAATACACTTGTTTACATTGTTCGTAACAGTTCTGAGTATGGACCGGAAGAGGACGGAGTCTGGGTTGGTGGAGAGTGGCTAGTTGTTGGATCGGATGCTTGGTTATCGTGGATGGAACTGCAGTAGTAGGCGTATAGTATTATGGCTGATTTAGATATACAAGAGATGAAAATGTTTGCTAAGTGGCATGGGATGTGTGATTTGGAAAAGGATGCTGGTTTTTGGCGTGATTGTATGTCTGCATATAGAGATAAAAGTGTTGCGATTCCCTTTCATGATACTGAAGTTGAACGGGAAAAAGTGTCACAACTTGTAAGGTGCCCGCCTGGCGAATGTGGTGAATGTTGTCGTTATCATGATACAATAGCCATAAGCGCCGTAGAGTATACGCTGTTATGTGCAGCAGCGAAGCAGCGGCCTAACGTATTGAAGAATAGCGATGGACAGCTTTATATGCAAGTACATGATGGTTGTCAGTACTTGGCAAACAACGCCTGTAGTGTTTATGCCGTGCGTCCGTCTGTGTGTAAAGCATTTCCGCTTGTAGCCCCAAAGGAAGCAGTTGGTTTGAGCGGGATCGCTGTTAAACAATTGCGAATACGCTTGCAATGCCAAGCTGCCTTAGATGCGTTGCGTGCCATTTTTTGTAAAGTATGCGCTCAGGGCAAATTGCTGCTGCTGCCGGATTTGTCACTTGTGCCGGTTTATGAAAATGGTCGCGGTGTGCTTGGCAGTATTTGAGGTGTTTAGATTAAGGAAAATGAGTTGACCATTTCGGTTCCGTAAACTTAGAATTGCCATGTGGTAATCTCCAGAAATCTGCGGAACTGGAAGGTGGTGTTCGGTGGAATTAAGAAAGGGGCTGTTTAGGTTAAAATAGCGTAGTGACTTGATAAATCCCGAAGAGAGGGCGGCCCTTTGAAAAGTTTAACTGGCGTTATTGGTTTAAGTAGTGTAAAATAGGCTAATGGGTGTTGCTCTGAGAAAAGGGCGTTTCACTTAGCGAATAGGACAGGAAAGTGGTGGTGTGTTATAAAACTGCTTGTATGTGGCGATAAAGGTAGTTTGGTTGTGCCATGTCGAATGGTCATGGATTTTTGTTGTTGGTAAATATTTTTTATAAAGAGGTGCTAAGTGGTTGCCGTGAAAGCTAGATGGCAAGAATGTTTCACAGAGCTGGTTTCTTTCATCACTGCGAACCCTGGCATAAGGGTTGAAGAGGGCACTGTGCCGAGTGATGTGCGCGAGCAGTTCTATGGTCTTTTTAACTGTGTGCGCGAAAGTTATGTGGAGGAAAAATTTGCTTTGCAATTAGCCAAAGGGCGAATTATGAGTAATGCGTGGGCCGAAGTCAATGCTGGCATCAAACGCGCTGGCTTTGGTCCAGTTGAGATACCTCCAGAACTCAATTGGTTTATGCTCAATCCGTTAGATGGTCTTAGGCGCTCGTTATATGATCTTTTGTTTGCCTTGATACGCGGGAAAATAGACATTTTAGCCTTTGAGCAGCGAGGGTATAAAGAGGTTTCGGAAGCTTTTGCATGTTATTATCGTCTAGGGTATATATACTGGATACAGTTGGCGTTAATAGTTGCACTTCAAGCAGATAAAAACTATCGAGTTCCAGTAATAGATAAAACAATAGATGCTCTTATGGGGGAAGGTCACGAAAACCCTGGAGATCATTTAGGTAAAGTGCCTGAGATGGAAGAATGTACTAATATCACTTTTATTCAACAAGCGATAGTTTCTTTCATGGTACCGCGTATAGTTGTGCATTCTACTAGGATGCAAAAATTGCTTGGCCTATGCACTGACTTTGTCGAGCCGCAATGGCGTGCTGGCGAAGTGAATAGTAATCTTGAATGGTTTAATCTTTCTGCTTTGCTTGAGGAGCACAAACTGGAAAAGCCGCGCCCGGACTATCAAATGCCTATTGAGTTTAACCAAATAATGTCTGATATTTTAGTGTATGCTGCGCATGGCGGTGCTGAGATTGGGCTAGTGGCGGACCGCTATAATTTTTTGAGGCCGGATTGGTGCTTAGAAATTATGGAGTGTGATGATTGGTATGAGAAAGGTGAGTTGGAAAGGATTAGAAAACACCATTCTGTTATGAAGCCGCGCTATGGTACATATATTCTTTGTTTGGAACAACCACTGCAGGCTGCCATTGATGAGTTGGCGCCTAAACTGCAGGTGATTCCGGATGTTGTGGGTATATTAGCCGCAGAGGGTAAAGTTGATATGCCAAGTGAAAGTGACCTGCTGGGAGATGCGGAGGGCACCACATTGAGCCCCAAGAATGGAGTTGAACAAATTCAAGATATACACTTATTACATTGTGGTTTTGACTCAGAAATGCTAGATATGATGGTAGAGGTTATGTCTTCAGGACTAACTGTATACGAATCGCAGCAATGAGAGTGTAAGGTTTCTTTTGAGAAATACAGGAGTGTGAAGTGAGTAAAAAGCATGTGGACAAGTTAGTAGTTATTACCATGGTACTTAACGGTCGTAAAATTGGGGTGGCTTTTTGTGGTACTTCCTACCCGTAAAGTTTGTTACTGTTAACTTCTTTCGTAATAATTGCTGTCGCTAGGTGTTTTTGGCTAGTGTGATGTTAATTGATATATAGCATAAAAATATAGGGAGGTGATATATTAGACATAGTTATTTGTTTGGTGCCAATATACCTAAAACAAAAGAGTTTTAATAAACAGGAGGTTATTAAATATAGGTAATGTCCGAAGAAACAAAGAAAACAGGTTTGTCTAGGAGAGAGTTTCTTAAAGATGCTGGGCTGGTAGTTGGTGGGGCAGCGGTCGGTACGACTGTGTTCGCAGCGGCTGGTTGCAAAGAAAAGATTGTAGAGAAGGAAGTTATTGTACAGGTAGAGGTTCCAGGACCGGGCGACCCTCGCCTTCTCTACAATGTTAACGGCCGAAACTATGCTCTAGATAGAGTTGAACCATATTGGTCTCTCAACTTTGTGTTGCGCGAAAAGTTTGGCCTTACTTTTACCAAGAATGGATGTGACCGCGGGCAATGTGGTCATTGTACGGTCCTTGTCGATGGTGTTCCAATGTATTCTTGCCTTGTGTTAGCTGTTGATGCTGCTGGCGGTAAAAAGGAGATTACAACCGCTGAATCGCTAGCGCCAGATATGTTCAATCTTACTGGAATTGCAAAAGAGTTTCATGATAACGAGGCGTTCCAGTGCGGTTGGTGTACAGCTGGCTTCATGATGGCAACCAAGGCTTTGTTGGCGGAAAACGCTAGACCCTCTTTGCAAGAAGTCAGGGAAGCACTAGCAGGACATTTGTGCATTTGTACTGCCATCAAGGAAGTCTGTGAAACAGTTGTGATGTGCGGCGAAAAGGGAGTAAAATAATCATGACTCAAATTTATATCAATACAAGTGGGCAATATAATAAGGAGGAAACCTTTACAGAGGAACATACTGTCATCGGAAAAGTAGATAATTTGGTAGACCATAATGGTAAACGAATTGTTTCTGGTGATTGGGATTTCCCAGGCGATATTCTTCCTGGTAAAAAATTGTTTACCGGCATTAAGTTCTGCCCGCATGCGCATGCTACCATCAAAGGAGTTACGAATGTCGCAGAAGTTGAGCAAATGCCTGGTGTTAAGGCGGTTGTCACTTACATGGAAGTGCCTACTCCCGCCATGCCAAAGCCAAGCGGTAGCAATACAACCCGTGAAATTACTTATGAGGGTATGTGTGTAGCTGCGGTTGCGGCAACTGATCCTTGGTTAGCTAACTATGCCGCAAATGCTCTCGAAGTAGAATATGATCTACATCCTTTCGTAGTGGACATGGACGAGGCATGGAAAAACGAAATTTTCGCGAATTTAGGTGCAACTAATCCGAACAATATAGGCAGTACATCAAATGTTATGACTAGAGGTGATGTAGAGGCTGGTTTTGCAGTTGCTGAGAGAATCGTTAACAGCGAAGATAGAGGGTTTTCTGGTTGGTCTTCTTACTATTCCCATAACACTCCAGAACCACGTGAGGCTACAGTTCAGTGGCTTGGTAAAGATGAGGTGAGGGTGTGGACTGGTTCTCAAGATCTTGCAGGTCATACCCGAAATATCTCTGCAAATCTTGGTGTGCCCAATAGCAAGTGTCGTCTCACTAGCCATGGCTGTGGTGGTGGTTATGGTGACCGTAAATCCAATGGTGAGGAAGCTTGGATCGCTGGCCTGTTAGCTAAAAAAGCTGGCATGCCGGTTAATTGTATGTGTAGCCGTCATGTCAACGCTACTGGAGGTGCTACCCACCAGTATCAACAGAGAGCTATGATGAAGGTTGGTGGTACTCGTAGAATCGGGGGATCTCCCGCTACGATAAATGCTATTGACGCCCATTGGTACGGTAATAGTGGCCCCATTCATTTGCAGTTGACATATAAGGCTAATAACGTAAGGATTAGAGCTAATACCATTGCAACTAATATTCCGCGCACAGGACCTTTCCGCTCTGTTACTGGGATGCATTCTTGTTTTGTTTCAGATCAGGCTTTTGACCAACTGGCTTATGAGTTGGGCATGAACCCTGTGGACTTTAGGAGAGATATAGCCGTTAGGCTTGAGGATTTGGATCAATCAGCAGCTAATCCGGTTAACCCAAACCCCTCAAAGGCTCTTGTCGAAGTTTTGGATGAATGTGCCCAAAAATTCAATTGGTATGGAAAGTATCATGAGCCAGGGAAAGATAATGTCCGTCCTGATGGCAGATTGCATGGTGTCGGCTCATGCTATACCGTTTCCGAAAAGGGCTCTTCTAGTTCAGGTCGTACGGTTATCGTCAGGGTGGCTCCAGATGGCTCTGTGCATGTCAATTGTGGTATCGGAAATGCTGCCTCCGGCACTCATACCGCTTTAGCTGTAGTGGTAGCCGAAGCTATGGGGTCGAAAATGGATGATGTCAATGTCACTGCTGGTGAAGCTCAGTTTGCAGGTTATGGTGGGAATCAAGCTGGTTCACAGGGTACTATGGCCAATGCCTATGGTGCGTATGAAGCCGCGAAGAAAGCATTGGGAGTGATGATGAATTCATCGAGTGCTAGAAACCTTCTTGATGGTTCAGATGATTCACTAGTTTCTGAATATGGTACTATCCATAGCTTGAAAACCCCAAGCCGTAGTATTACCCATGCTCAAGCCGTAAGTAGTGAGATTATTGCTCATGGCGATGGTAGCATTATTGGGAATGGTTTAAAGCGCCCCGTATTGAGTTGGCCACGCGGACGTGCGTGCACCTTGCGTACGTATGTTGCTGAAATGGTAGAAATTGCTGTAGACAAAGAGACTGGCGAAATCGAAGTGCTTGATTGGGTTATGGTTGATGATGTCGGAAAGGTACTTTTCCGCAAGGGGGTTCAGGCTCAATTCAATGGTGGTATGGCAATGCAATATGGTTTCGTCTTTGGTTGGGAACAGTTATTTGATCCAGGAACTGGCGCTACTCTCAATGGTGACTTCCTCAACCAGAAGAATCCTACGTCGCTTGATTTACCTGTTGATAAGATGAAGAACTTCATGTATCAATCAGATAATGCTGCTGCTATCTATGGTGGTTATGGTTGCGGTGAACCTCCTTGTATCTGCTATGCCGCTTTCCACAACGCTTTCTACAATGCCACTGGCAAACGTATAGCTCAAACACTTATGTATCCTGCTAGGGTGCTGGAAGCACTGGGAGCCATATAGGAGGAAATGAAACACAATGAAACCGTTTACTGTTGAAACCCCTGAAACCATTGATGAAGCGGCTGCAATTCTTGCTGATACTGAAAAGTATGGATACGCTGTAGTATTAGCCGGTGGTACTGAATTGATGCCTAGCCTTAAATCTATGAGATCGCCAAAATCACCAGATGTGCTGGTCAATCTCAAAACCATTAGCAAAGACTTATCGTACATTAAGGAAGATGGTGGCGTGCTCAAGATTGGCGCGCTCGCTACTCTGACCCAGATTGCTAAGGATAGTATTATCAGTGCTAAATATGCTGCCTTGGCTCAGGCCGCGAAAGCCGTTGCCAGCCCTGAATTGCGCAACATGGGTACAATTGGTGGTAATATTTGCCAACGGTTGCAGTGTTGGTATTTCTGTGCTGATTGTAACCTATTCAACTGTCTGCGTAAGGAGAAGGGAGAAAGAATTTGTTACGCTGTTGATGGTGACAATCGCTACCATTCAATCTTTGGTCCTGCGGGCGGTGGCTGTTATGCCGTTAATCCGTCTGATACAGCTGCAGCTCTGTTGGCTTTCAAAGCCGTTGTTGTCACAAACAAGGGCACGCACGACATTGGAAAATTCTTTGATGCTGACGGCGAAAAGACTACCGTCTTAGATGATGACGAGATTGTCACTGAAATTCAGGTACCTTCATTGCCTAGCAACACTAAGAGCGCTTTTAAAAAATTCGCACTGCGCAAGTCTTTTGATTTCCCAATTGTCAACTGCGCTGCTGTTATTACTAAGGATTCTGGTAATGTTTCAGCCGCATCCATAGCCTTGAATGCTGTGTACAATTTGCCACGTAAAGCCACAGGAGCTGAGGATGCTATCATAGGTAAGGCTATTAATGATGCCAACGCTGAGGCGGCTGGTGTAGCTGCTGTTGTCGGGGCTACGGCTATGTCTGTGCCTGCCAATGGTAAAACCACTTGTACTGGTAACAAGTACATGATCCAGATTGCAAAGGTAATGGTTAAAAGAGCCATTAAGGAATGCGCTTAAAGCAAGTATATAACTAGGCTATTCATAGAATAGCCTAGTTATTGGCTTTAGTGGTCTGGTGTGCGTGCGTGTGCACGCAGTGGAGGTTTGTACACAATCACCTTCAAGCCAGCGTAACGATCGTTCAAGAGTCGTCAAACGTTATGAAAGAAGGTGATTGTGTACTACTGGTTTTTGTCACCTCTGGAAACTATAGTGCGTAAAGTCTTGTAGATGAGGTATAATTCACGCATAAAACTGATGGGATTTTTCACGTTTGGAATATACGATGAAAAAACTAAAGAGTGGGCTGTCCCTACTGCTAATCCTCACTATACCTTTTATGGCTTTTGCAGGTATGTTTCCAGTGGCAATATCTGCAGCTGGGCCAAGTAATCCTTCCAGCGTTGAAACATGGAACTTAAGAGTTGTTGATGCTGATGGAGGAGGTAGTTATGATGGTGGAAGCTGGTCTTGGAATAATTCAACAAGAACCCTATCTCTGACTAACTTCAATTTTACCACATCAGCTGCTACCGCACTTTTGCTGCCTGATGAGTCAACAATTGTACTTAGTGGGTCTAATAGCGTTATGAGCACATATAATGGTTCCAGCTTTACTTATGGAATTTACTATGGTGTTAGTGATGCTTCCCTCACTATTACTGGTTCTGGTAGTTTAAGTGTTATTGGTGGGAGTAGTACTGTGGCGTCGAGCTTTGGTATTAATGTTAACGCGCTCATAATTAGCGATAATGCATCTGTAACTAGTTATGGTGGTTTTGCGACCAATAGCATTGGCATTATGGCCCGTTACTTATTCATCAATGATAATGTATCTGTTGTTGCTTTTGGAGGCAATAATGTAAAGGATACAAGTGCTGGTGCTGTTACAGGTACGCTTGTCATCAATGACAATGCATCTTTATCGGCTTTTGGCCAGGTTGCTCCTTCTAGTTATGGTGTCTACCAAGGAGTTTTTTTTACTACCAGTATTAGCTGTTATGGTGGTTCATTTGCTGTGTTGGGCCAAACGAGAGCGATAGGTTTTGACTATATAGTACCAACTGGGCTCGAATACTGGGCGAGTACAACCGCATCAAACATGGGAGGAACAGGGGATATAAGTGATGGTAGTTTTGTAATCGGTTCTACGCATAAGTATGCTAGGGTTGGTACATCGTTTACAGCTACGATTTCGAGTGTTGGAGCAGATTTTTCTGGCAGTGGTACATATGCGCCTGGTGCTTCTGTGTTTGTTAGTGCAGGAACTGCACCTTCAGGTATGCGATTTATGGAATGGACTTCGTCCCCCGGGGTAACATTTGCCAATAAGAACAGTTCTAGTACTACTTTTGCCATGCCATCAAACGATGTTGTGTTAACGGCTGTATTTGAAGTTAGTACTCAACCAAACACTTATACTGTAACTTACAATCTCAATGGTGGTACTGGTACAGCTCCCACCGAAACTCCTAAGATAGCTGGTGCTACTTTCACAGTAGCATCGGTCTCTGGACTAATCGCTCCAACTGGCCAGCGCTTTAAGGAGTGGAATACCAGTGCTAATGGAAGTGGTACTTCCTGCAAAGCTGGAGCTACGGTAACTATGCCAGCAAATAATCTTACCCTATATGCGATATGGGAAGAGGATTCTCATGGTGGCTACAATATCACGAGTGGTGCTAATCAAACATGGAAGAAAGGTTCGACGGCTGGTGTAACAATCACCTGCAATGGTGACTTCGCCAAATTCAGTGGTGTCAAAGTGGATGATATTCTGATAGCCGTATCTAATTATGATAAGGTAGAGGGAAGCACTATTATCACACTGAAAATGGCTTATCTTGAAACATTGGCTACGGGGATACATATAGTTAAGCTGGCCTATGATGATGGTGACGCTCAAATGAATTTAATGGTTGTTTCTGCTGATACAACTGGCAATAGCAGTGTATGGATAGTGGCCGTGGTTCTGGTATGCACCATAGCTTTTGGCTTGGTTTGGCTCGTAGTAGTGCATAAAAAATGATATAAGTAACCACAGATTAACCTGAGATTAAAAGTAGTTAAAATGTAGAGCTTGAGAATTGGAGCGATATGTGTGAAGCGGAGTAGTTTATTATTCTATATTATGGTGCTTGCGTTCACAGTAAGCGTGTTAATGTGTTGCACCGGCTGTGAATTTATCAAGAGTGAATCAAATTACGTAGTAGTTACATATGACGCAAATGGGGGCAGTGTCTCATCATTGTCAGAGAATGTCCCAAAGGGGGATAGCGTTTCCCTCCCTAAACCATCTCGTCGTAGTCATGTATTTATGGGCTGGTACACAGCTCTTGACGATGGGATATTGGTTGGTGTGGATGGTGATGACATAGTGGTTGAAACTAACGTAATATTATATGCACAGTGGGCATCTGGAGTTACCGTTTATTATAACACAAGTGAAGGTAGTGTTTCGCCGGTATCCGAAACCGTTTTCATAGGAGATGCTGTTACGCTTCCTACGCCTATTCGTATAGGGTATACTTTTGCAGGCTGGTGTAACAGATATGGCATAAAGGTTGGTGCTGCTGGTGACATATATATCGTCAATGGAGATGTGGTATTCCTAGGTGGCTTAATTGAAACACTTCATGCAGAATGGCGTTTAGACGTTACGGTTATGTTCAATATGAGTGGGGGAGATACTTCTTTGCCTTCAATTATGGTACCTGCTGGAAGTAGCATTACGCTTCCTGCTCCAACGCGTAGCGGTTATATTTTTAACGGATGGTATACGTCTATAGCCGGTGCAACGAAGGCTGGTGATGCTGGCGATAGCTTTGTGGTTCCGGATGGTCGTGCGACTATGGAATTGTATGCGCGATGGTCATCAGGTGAAGTGATGGTTACATACAATGCAAATGGGGGGAATGTTTTGCCGTCATCCGAAATTGTTTCTGCCGGAAGCACAGTTATACTTCCGGTCCCTATTCGTAGTGGATATATCTTTAACGGGTGGTTTACTGCGATAAGCGGTGGGACACAAGTTGGTAAAGCGGATGGTATTTATGTTGCTGTTACGAATGTAACATTGTATGCGCAGTGGATACAATGATATGGGAGGATAGTGCGGATGCAAAAAATAGCTAGGTTATCTTTTATTGCCATGATTATGGTTGTTTTTATAGTTACACTATTGGGCAATACGCAGTGTGTTTTTGGAGAAAGTAGTGTAACTGTAATATATGATGCGAATGGAGGGGATGTTTACCCAACTTCTGAAGTTATTTTTGCTGGGAGTAGTGTTATTCTTCCCTCTCCAACCTATGGAGGTCATACCTTTTGTGGATGGCACACTAGCGCTGGAAAGGTAGCTGGCTTGGCTGGTGCTAGCTATACCATTAATGGAGATACGACTCTGTATGCTCAATGGATGCCAAGTTGGAGCGAGAGTTATATGGAAAAATATGCTTATCATCGTGAGTATTCATTATATTATGTGGAATATGAACTACAGTATTGTGTAAATGGGGGTCGTTATGAAACCTATTTTGCTAGCGCATATTTTGATAACTATGCTGCCGCATGGGCTTTTTCGCTTACTGGGGGGCCTATTCCTATACCCTATAATGAACAGGTATGGATAGACAGTATTAATAGGTGGTGGGTAGCGTTTGAGATTGACAATTATAGAGTTGAAATTCACGATGTAGGAGATAAGACTACGAGGGTTTACTATGGCTCCCTTTTCCCATGCACTTATGAAGCGCCTCCTGTTTGGCTTTCTACGATTGGGGAATATACTAGCCCAATCACTGGCGTACAAGGTGCAGTGGTAACTGCAGAAACATATTTGTACGAAGACCCAGGGTATTTTGGTGGGGATGAGCCGATAATAATATATGAATATTGGTGGACCACTACTTATTCAGGGTGGGTTTTTGGTGAGCCAGATGTGTATACAATATATATTATTCCTGTCAATGATATCGTTTATAGTTGCCGTTAGTGTAGTTGCCAGACATATGTGCTTGCGATTATGCGTGTTGTATAAAACTTGCTGTTTATAATGCCAGCAGGGTCGATCCAGTAGAAGCGATACGTAGTATCAGGAGATAGCTGCAGATGATAACTGTAAAAGCACTTAATATAACATATGGCGACCGGACAATTTTT
>Ga0123353_10012997_pt1 | contig 11894 bp, 12 predicted proteins | sample TergutLab28metaG_3_FD_92763 | JGI IMG/M metagenome (GOLD analysis project Ga0123353, IMG submission 92763) | Labiotermes labralis P3 segment gut microbial communities from Petit-Saut dam, French Guiana - Lab288 P3 | ecosystem: Host-associated > Arthropoda: Insects > Digestive system > Gut ... | reverse complement strand
TACAAGGACAGCCGCTTAAAAGATACCCAGGCAAGCCTGGATCAGATTAGGGACGAAGTTAACCAGCTTTTCAGGGAAGTCAGGAATTTTGAGCCGGCTCTCTCTGCCACCCTTCAGGCTTTGGGAGCCGATGTGGCAGGTTCGGGCAAGACTTCGCTGGCTACAGCCGGGGACTTGTCTTCTTTCTTTAATATAAGGGAAAGTCCCGAAGGAACTCTGCAGGAAGTGGAGGATTTAAAACGGCTTTCGATGTTCCTTACCTCCGCCACCACACCGATCAAGGAAATAGGTGCGCTTTTAAATTCGCAAAGCGCCTTGCTCACGGAAATCCCCAGCATCTGGCCGATAAAAGGCGCCAACGGTCATATTTCCATGTATTTCGGCCGGAACGAAAATCCTTTTACCGGCCAATATTACCTACATAAAGGAATAGATATTTCCACTTTCCGCCAGGGCGATCCCATTGTGGCAACCGCTGACGGGCAGGTTGTAGCCGTGGAGTACGACAACAACGGATTCGGCAACAATGTTGTAATCCGGCACAAGCATATGTTCTTTACACGCTATGCCCACATGCAGCGCTTCAATGTACACATGGGACAGCATGTTCAGCAGGGACAAATAATCGGCACCATCGGAAATACGGGACTGTCTACGGGCCCCCACCTTCACTATGAAGTGCATGTTGGCTCTGATGTGGTAGATCCCTACAAGTACATCACCATCCGTTCCAGCATAGCGAAAGCCTCCCGATAGGGGTTTTGCTTATGGCCTCCAGTAAAAACGAAGATTTCTCAATCAATACCATAATCGGCCCGGGAACAAGTGTGTCAGGACATGTTGAGTCAGGCGGCTTCACGAGGGTTGACGGGAATGTAAAGGGAGACATTAAATCCAAAGGCCGGGTTGTAATCGGAGAGCGGGCCAGAATGAAAAGCAACGTCAGCGGTACCTCGGTTACTGTAGGCGGTGTGGTTATCGGCAATGTACTCGCCAGTGAGCACCTTGTTGTTTTAACAACAGGCCTTGTGATGGGAGACATTATCACCCGGCGCATCCAGGCCGATGAAGGCTGTCTGATCCACGGCCGGGTTCGGGTGTGCCAAACAGAAGAAAGCTGGAACCGTGCCATTTCGGAATACCGGGATATGAGCGGGCTGAGGGAATCCCTGCGTTCCGCTGTTCCGGGGTATATAAAGCATGGATAAGGTAGATTTCTCGCTTGCTTCACTTTTAAACCCCTCCCTTCACGCCGGAGAAAACAAACAAGGGCCAAAAAAAACCGGGGCGAGCCAGAAAAAAAAGTTTACCCACATTCTTGAGGAATCCAGGGAGGAACAGCTATTCGAACTGGGTCCGATAAAAGAATTTTCGGCTTCCGACGAAGCCCTTACCGCGCTTATGGACGCGGTTCACAGCACAGGGAGCGAACTTGCTGACAGGCCTTTTCATGATGAAATACTCGCTTACAAAAAGGCTGTAAGGAACTTTATCAACTATGTGCTTAAAAACGCTTTCGAAATCGAAAAATCCCAGGTCCGCAGAAAAGGAAAAATAAAAACCCATGTACAAATACAGGTAATTGATCATAAACTTGAAGAGCTGGCGGCGGCAATACTCTCGGGCCAGACGAGCCAGCTTGAAAGGGTTTCAAAAATAGACGAGATAAAAGGTCTTCTGGTAGACTTAACCATTACAGGCGTGATAAAAGAAAGAGATGACTGACGGTAATTACATAGAAGAAGACATTGGCCAGCTTGAAGATAAGCTCAACGAAGTGGAGATGGGCGGGGGCTCTCTGATTGCCGGAGAAGATCTCTCCGCAATGAAAGACGACACACCGGTTTACAGGCTCCGCCTGGTTTATTCCAAGGAAACATTCCATGCCGCATGGGCCGGCGAAGCTTTAAAACCGGGCGACAAGGTACTGGTCCCCACGCGTTATGGCCGGGATCTGGCCGAAGTTATCGATGTCATTCAAAACAAGCCGGGCCTGAGCATCCAGGCAGTTACCCGGATCGAGAGAACGGCGGAAACCGAAGATATTGACAGGGCGGAATCACACAAACAGCAGGAAAACGAAGCTTTTGATATATGCAAGAAAAAAATAGAAGCCCACAAACTGGATATGAAGCTGGTTTCGGTTCATTATCTTTTGGATGAACCGAAAATTCTCTTTTTCTTCACCGCAGAGAGCAGGGTAGACTTTCGGGAATTGGTAAAAGACCTGGTCAGCATTTTTAAAACCCGCATTGAACTGCGCCAAATCGGTGTCCGGGATGAATCCCGGGTGCTTGGCGGCCTTGGGGTCTGCGGAAGGGCCTATTGCTGCCACGCGGTTTCAGACAAACTCAAACCTGTCTCGATCAAGATGGCCAAAGATCAGAACCTGTCATTAAACTCCATGAAAATTTCAGGCCCCTGCGGCCGCCTTCTCTGCTGCCTCGCCTATGAGCACCTTTTCTACGGAGAACAGCGCAGGCTAATCCCCCAGGAGGGAACCAGGATTAGCTGGGACGGAAGCCTCTGGAAAGTCCAGGAAATAAATATCGTAATGGGTAAATTAAAGCTAAGCACCGACGACGGCCGCGTAATTCAACTGCCGGTCTCGGCTTTTGAAAAAATCGACAACCACTGGATAATCAATAATGCTCCTGCCCCGGAATCAGGCAGAGCACCCTGAAATTTTATTATCGAACGGTCTTTGCGATATCACAGATTCGGCGGGCCATATTGTCCAGAGGGGCTTGCTCCATCACGTGTCCCAATTCATAGGCGACCCGGGGCATACCATAAACAACTGAGGTCTTTTCGTCCTGGCCCAGGGTTAAACCTCCCTCTTTGTAGATAATTCCCAGTTGCGCCGCGCCGTCCCTTCCCATACCGGTCATAATTACGCCCAGCGCGTGGTTCTGATATGCCAATGCTACCGAGGCAAACATCACATCCGCCGAAGGCCTGTGCCCTGAAACAAGCGGGGAATCGGATAAGCGAACCACAGCTCCCGTTGCTTTTTTCTCAACTTCAAGATGCTTGTTTCCCTGGGCGATAAGAATACGGCCTTTTTGGATGGCATCTCCATCCTCCGCTTCCTTTACGTCAAGGGGGCAAATCCGGTCGAGGCTTTTGGCGAATTCATTGGTAAAACCGGGAGGCATGTGCTGAACGACCAAGATAGGCACCGTTAGATCGCTGTCCAGTTTTGAAAAAACAGTACGCAAAGCATCCGGACCGCCTGTGGAGATGCCTATGGCGATAATCTCGGTTTTCCCGGGTTTGCGCACCTGAGCCGGCAATTTGGCAGGCACTACCGCATGATGCGCTGCCGCCTGGGACTGGAAAAGCAAACTGGTATGCAGATCATGCGGGATTGTATCGGACTCCTGCTTCTTTGGGTATTCTTCGGGAGAAAGAACTTTCCTGCCCTGACTGCGGCGGTAAGCTCCTCCGTAACCAAAAAGCATTGGCACCAGAGTGTCTTTAACCGTATGGATATCAAGAGAAACCGAGCCTGAAGGCTTTTGGATAAAATCGCTCGCCCCAAGCGCCAGAGCTTCCATTGTAATCTTGGCTCCCTTCTCGGCGATTGAAGAAAGAATTACTACCGGTATCCTGATCCCCTGCTTTCTCCTTTCGGTGAGGAATTCAATACCGTTCATTTCCGGCATCTCAAGGTCAAGTACAATGATATCGGGGTTCACTTTGGGAATCTTCTGGAGGGCAAAAACACCGTTCATCGCCTTATCGGCAAGAACAAGACCTGGAGTACTATCGACCATGCGGCCTATAAGGTTCCTCATCATCGCGGAATCATCAACAACCAATACCGATATTTCATCAGACACAATAAATCTCCCTTCGTTTTATCATATAAATTTGCGATACAGGGTTGCCCACTGGGTTTTAACAAATTCAAACTTGGTGTCCATTCCAAAAAGGGATTCGGAGTGACCGATAAACAAAAACGATTTTGCGGCCATGGCGTTCCAAAAACGGTTGATAACCGCTGCCTGGGCCGCATCGTCAAAATAAATGATTACATTCCTGCAAAATACCAGATCCATCCCGTGATGGCCTGAGTCGTTGTTAAGGTTATGATAGTCAAAACGGATTTTCGACATTATATCCGCATGAACCTTATAACCGCCATCTACCTTATCAAAATACTTCTTTAAATATTCATCCGGGATTCCCGAAATCCTGCTATCAGCGTAAAAACCTTCTTTGGCTGTCATAAGGCACTTAAGGCTTATGTCGCTGGCAAGTATTTCAAATTTCCACTGGAGGGGCAGAATTTCACTTAAAAGCATGGCGATGGTATAGGGCTCTTCCCCGGTTGAACAGCCGGCGCTCCAGATTTTTATAGTAGAATTTCCGCTTCCTTTTTTTATATTCATCAATTCAGGGATAACAAAGTTTTCCATAGCATCAAAATGAGCCTGATTCCGGAAAAACCGGGTTAAATTGGTAGTAATGGAATCAAGAAAGCCCTTCATCTCCCCCTGATCTTTGGAGATAATAGCGAAATAGTCTTTTACTGAACAGGATGCCCTATCTCTCAGCCGTTCTTTAAGCCTGCTCTCAAGGATAGATCGATTTGTCGCGGTGAAATGAATTCCGCTTTCTTTGTAGATCAGGTTTCGGTACTGCTCAAAGTCTGCGTCAGTAAAGAAGACATTATCTGGCATATAAGTAATAGTATGAAAGAGGAAAGCGTTCTGTCAATGGCAATAGCCGTAAGGCTCTGGCGGTATTACAAACATAGTAATTATATTATACTCTAGGTCCAGCATGAAAAAATTGGTCATTAAGCTTCTGCTGAAAAGGGTAATCCTTGCGGTTTTTTTTGTAATTATCTTCACATGTATGACAACCCTGGCGATTAACACCTGGATGATTGCTTCAGCCAAAAAACATGTATATAGCGATATCAACGCGATCCCAGAGCGAACGGCGATTCTGGTTTTGGGATCCCAGATCCGGGGGAAAAGGCTTTCTCCGGTTTTGCAGGACAGGGTTGATGCGGGCATAAGCCTTATGGAAAATAGCAAAGGTAAAAAGCTCCTCCTTTCCGGGGACCACGGACAAATTTATTATGATGAAGTAAACGCCATGCGGCTCTATGTGCTGGCCAACGCCCCGGACATTCCGGAGGAGGATATCTTCATGGACCACGCCGGATTCAGCACCTGGGATTCCATGTACCGGGCAAGGGATGTTTTCGAGGTCAAGGATCTTATCATCGTTACACAACAGTATCACATCAGCCGTGCAGTCCGCATGGCCCGAAGCCTGGGCCTGGACGCCGTGGGCTATGGGATCAATCAGGATCGCTTCCGGGGCCGAAGCCTGCGCAACTGGCGTTTACGCGAATACCTGGCCAGGATCAAAGCTTTTTACTCCATCATAGTCAAACCCAAACCCCGTTACCTTGGGGACAAAATCCCCATTCTGGGAGACGGCCGCGCTACCTGGATCTGATTGACGAAAAGTCCCTCATGGGTGAGAATAAATAAAGGGAAGAAAAAAATGGATGAAAGACGAAAAAGTACCCGATTTGAATCATCCGCAATAGTGAAAATAGCGGAAATTGGAAACGAACAATTTTTTTTAAAGGATATAAGCGTAACCGGCTGCAGAATTAAATGTCCTTCGGGCAGTGTTATTGCGCCAAACAAGCAGTTTACACTTCAAATTATGCCCGAAAGAGAAGCAAATATCGATTCATTCACCATTTCTTCAGAACCAAAATGGATACATGTTGACAGAAACGCCTGCGAAATTGGGTTTCCTATCATTGAATCGCCCAAGGGGAAACAATTTCAGTATTATCTTGATTATCTTTCATGGCGAAGTTCCCATGGAAAAAGCATAACCGGAACAGCATGATGGAAGCCGTAGCCCTCTGCGCGGTGGGGGCAGAAAAAATTGTCTCCAACGAATTACGGAAACTGGAGCTCAAAGTCATCGAAAGCGGATTCGGCAAGATCCGCTTTAATGCGGAACTGGAAGGTCTTTACCGGGCCCTTATGGGGCTCAGGGCCGCAGACCGGGTCCTGCTGGAAATTGCCTTCTTTGAGGCTCTTGATTTTGACGCGCTTTTTGAAGGTGTGAGGCAGCAAGCCTGGGAAGAATACATCCCTCCAAAGATGGGTCTAAGGGTGGTCAAAGTCAGAAGTAACCGTTCAAAACTGGCCGCGGAAACCAGTATACAGGCAGTGGTTCACAAAGCGGCTGCGGAAAGGCTCTGTATAAAAAGGGGGATAAGCCGCCTTCCGGAACCGTCAAAGGAAAAGTTTTCTTCCCAGTATCATGATGAAGCCGAACTGCGAATCTACGTGGAAAAGGATCGCGTTTCGGTTTTGCTGGATCTTTCGGGAGAACCTCTTTTTAAGCGAAAGTACAGGTCGAGGGGAGGCGAAGCGCCCTTGCGGGAAACTACAGCGGCGGCTATCATTCTTCATTCGGGATGGCGGCGAAAATTCCCGCTATACGATCCCTTCTGCGGTTCCGGCACCATCGCCATTGAAGCCGCGATGTACGCCTGGAATATCGCCCCGGGAATCGGGAGGCATTTTGCCCTGGAGCAGCTCCTTCCGGGGGATAAAAAAACGGAAAGAAAGGTCAGGGAGGAATATCTGCAAAAAGTTGATTTTACTCACCTGGTCCGCATCGGGGGAAGCGATTCAGAAAGCGGCATAATCGCGGCGGCCAATACAAACATGGAGCAGGCGGTAGCCCTGGGCATGAATGCCCTGGGTCAAGGAGAAGGAAGCCATAACGACAAACGCCCTTCTTTCATGCCTTTATTTGAGGTTCTTCCAATGGAGAAAGCAGATCCGAAGGACATGACGGAAGGGTTTATCATCACAAATCCGCCTTACGGCCGCCGCCTCGGAGACGCCGAATCCGCCGAAAGGACCTATGCGGAAATGGAACAGCTTGCAAGGCATTTCCCGGGATGGAAGCTGGCCCTGATTACGGATCATCCCGGCTTTGAATCTTTTTTTGGCAAAAAGGCAGATTCCTGCCGAGAAATAACTAATGGGGCAATTCGCTCATATTTATATCAATATGAAAAACTTTAAAAAACTTTAGCGAAGTCTTAAGAGGTAGGGATATGTCCATAGTTGTTGAACACGAAAAACGACGCCGGGAAATTCTGGAAAAAGCCCTTGATGTCTTCATGGACGAGGGATATGAAGCTGTAACCATTCAGAAAATAGCCGACAAATGCGGTATCACGCGGACGACTCTATACATATATTTCAAAAATAAAGGGGAAATATTCAATTTTAGCATTAAGCAGTTTTTGCAAGTATTGGAAAATGATATAACCGAAACAAAAAAAGGAAAAAGCCTCAGCCGTACCGAGAAAATCGTCCAGGTAATGGAAGTAATTATAGATCGCATTGATGAAAACCGGCGCCTTCTTTCGGTAATTCTGGATCACCTGATTCACTCTTCCAAAGGTGAATACGATCCGGGCTACAGGGTACGCCGCCGGACTGTCCGGCTGCGGCATATTATGACAGCCATGATGATTGACGGGATTAAGGCGGGGGAGTTTAAGCCTGACCTCAATGTTAAGGACGCCAATGAGATGCTCTACGGTTTTATAGAAGCCGCAATTTTCCGCCTGACAATAATGCACTACCCATCGCTTGAAGACCTTAAAAACGCCGTAAAACTCGCGGTTTGCGGCTTCGCAAAATAGTGTGGGCAGATCCATGTATTTTTTTGTATATTCGTAATAGGACTTCCTGTTTATGACAGGAATAACAAAAAATTGCTAAAAAAAATCTAAAGTCCGAATTTCTAATGCCGATAAATGAAGCGGACATCTGTAACCACAATATGGGAGGATCATTTTGGCCTATACGAATGCAATTTCAACCTATCGGGAAACGAAGGTTAAAACGGCAAGTCAGGGGCAGCTTATCGTCATGCTCTACGAAGCTGCTGTAAAACATCTTGATCAAGCCCTTGAACTTTTGGATTTAAATTCCGACGGCAAGAAAAACCCCGGAAATATCGAAAAAATCTCAAATTCCATCCTGAAAACCCAGGAAATTATCACGGAATTAATCGTATCCCTGGATTTTGACCGGGGCGGGGAAATCGCGCAGAATCTCTTTTCCCTTTACACCTGGTTTAACAAGGAACTTGTGGAAGCAAACATTGCTCAAAATATGCCCAGGGTCCAAATTGTAAGGAACCTGCTCAACGATTTAAAAAGCGCCTGGACGGAAATTGCAGCCAAAAACGGCTCCAGGGTCTCAGGCAAAGCCGTAACCGGCGTAAACATTGCCGGCTAGGGGGCAGTAATGGCAGAGGGAGAAAAAATCAGTCCCAGCGAACTCGGCAAGAGAGTCGCGATTTTAAGGCGCTTTAAAGAGCTGTTAAAAGCCCAGCGGGACAGATTCGAGGCATACCTTAACGCCCTGGACAGGCAAAGAGATGTAATCGAGCGGGGAACAACAGACGATCTTCTTCGTCATGTGGAACTGGAAGAGAAGATAGTCACGGATATTTTTTCCATTCAAAAAGTTATTGATCCCCTGGAAAAAATGTACCAGGACACAAGAACGGCTTTCCCGGCAAAGGCAAAAGCCGCCATGGTGAAGGACTCAGGCGACGATGAAATAATCAGTCTAAAAGAAGCCCTTAATAGCTTGAAGACCGAAGCCGCAATCCGTTCCGGACAGAACAGGGAACTTCTTGCCAAACGCATGGCCGACCTTCGCTCTGAAATAAAGAGTTTAAGAAGCAGCGCCTACACGAATCGCAGGGCAAATGCCAGCCTTGAACCTTCCCTGGTTGATTTAAAAGGCTAGCGCTTTAAGTTTTTTCCATGTTAGCCGCAATTTCGGCGGCGGATTCATCCGGGTGATATAAATCCAGCTTACGTCCAGACTCCGCGTATAAAAAAATCCTCTCCGCGAGCGACAGGGACGCAAAAGGATTATTCCCGGAAAAAATTCCGTAACGTGTATCTATTGACGCGAGCCGCTCATGGGCAATGAGCGCCCATGTAGTATCCAAAAGATGGCGAAACTCGCCGGATAAAACTTCAGGACAGTTAAAAGACTGGCGGGAGCTGTTAATATCAACGCCTGAAATTTCCATAAAGCCCCACTCGGCCGACAGTTTTCTGACAACACGGAGCTGATCCAGTGTATTCCTTGGGGGCATATAGGCGATGGCGCGGCAGCCAAGGCGGGAGAGCTCCCCGAACAATTCTTCAATATAATCATCCTCGAATTTCTCCGCCCTCTTGTCGTCTGTGGGGGATTCCTCCACATCGCCCAAGTAGGCGTAAGATGGAATGGCAGAGATTGACTGGGCGAAGGCCGTAACACTGGCGGCAGGAAGGCACTCCTTCTCGCCGGGCTCCAAATAAATCCTGGGCAGGAATTCGGCTTTTAAAACACCCAGGAGATCATAGAGGTAGTGAGGATTGCCGGGATCCAAAAGCCGCGATTCCTGCCTGGGCGAAAGGGGAATACCCATTTTGCATTTTAACGCCTCCGCCAGGGCGCTTCCCTTCCCGTTTTTCAAAATTATTTTTTCCGCCGACGCCGCAAGAAGGTGCCGCTCGGTGATTCCTCCGCCCTCGTCATATTTCGAGCGATCCAAAATATCACGCTTAAAATCAATTTCGGAAAACCCTTCCTCATGCAGCAGGGCATTGGCGGAAAGAGCCATCTTCTCTGTCCGCCTGAGCCGCTCCTCCCTGAGCGGGGCGAGGAATTCCCCGGCCTTCTTAATAAACTGCCCCGGGATCCCCTGAACAGTCATGTAGGCACAGCCTTCCGAATCGGGGTTGTTGAGTTTCCTCTGAGCGAAGGGGCTTTCCTTTCCGTCCGCGCTTTTTTTAAAACTCACGCGAACTTCAAAGCCCACGCAGCCCCCAATGCCCAGAACCGCGCAGGCCTCAAGCATCTCCCGGGCGGCGGCAATGGAATCGTGATCCACCGAGCCTGCAGCTCCCAGCCCCGCTTCCCAAGCAAGAAGGGCCGCCATGGAAGGAGTATAGGGACTGAAACTATAAATCGTATGTATGTGGTTGTTTATCTCTCTCCGCGCAAAAGATCGCCTGAGACCTTTTGCGCCTTCATCGTTTGTTTTCCCCGCGAACATCTTTAGCGCGGCAAGACGGCTCTTTCCGTCCAGAGCGGGGTTGTTTATGGCTTCGTACTCACTCATACATTCTTCTTTAGCGTACCTCGAAATTCACCGCAGCGGAAACCCCGTCAGAATCTTCAACAAGAACCGTATGCCTGCCCTTTGATAAAGGAAGAGCATACACCCCGGCATGGTTCAGGCTGCCCTGGAGTATACCGTCGGAATAAACCATGGCATCCATTCCAAAGCCGCTTGTTTCTATGCGCAGAGCCTGAGATTCCTGGGGTACTGAAGGGTCAAGGAAATATACCGCGCCCTGGACAGGGTTCCGTATGCGCCCCATGGCTTCACGGTTTATGCTGCCAGCACGGAACCTTTCGCTGAGCCAGGCCTGGTATTCAGCCGGATAGTAAAGCCCTCCTCCCGAGTGCCAGGTACAGCCCTGCATGACGCGATCGCTTCGTATCCATTCCCGCGCAAGCCCCGTGCAATAAGGCCCAGCGCCCATGCCCGAAAGCGAACAGATCCTCAGCTCCGAGACTCCTGAGGGCACGGGGCCGGAAAGATTTTCCGCAGACAGGTTTGTGGCGGAACGCGCATGATCATTTGGGCTATCTTCTTCCATTGCCGCCAAAAGCCGCGAAGCAATACGGGCGGGGATGGAACTTCCCGTGCTTCCAATCACAGTTTCCCCCGAAAAATTCCCCATCCAGACGCCGACGGTATAACGTTTCGTAGCGCCTAACGCCCATATATGCTGAAACTGATTTGCTGTTCCGGTTTTGAACATGGAAGCGAAAGGCGTCGCCAGGGCCGGGGCGGGGCCAAAACCTACAAAGCGGCTTGACCTGTCCGAAAGAATATCGGTAACAATCCAGGCCGCATACGGTGACATTACCGGCTCCTTCACCTGGACTTTTCCATTTTCGGCCCAGCGCAATTCGGCAGGGGAACCTCCGCGGGGAAAAGCCGAAAACCCCAGAACCATTTCCTCGAGGCTCACTTCGGCATTGCCCAGGGCAAGCCCCGTTCCGTGGGTTCCCATTGTCTCGTTTATCGAGTCAAAACCCAAAGCCGCAAGGTATCCTTCAAAAGCGCTTACCCCGATGCGCTCAAGGAGATACACGGCGGGTATGTTGAGGGAAGACGCGAGCGCGATTCTGAAGCGGACCGGGCCGTTGTAGCGGTTATTGAAGTTCGATGGAATATAAGCTTCCCTGCTTCCGAATACCGTTGGAAGGTCCGGCATGATATCCGCCGGGCTAAAGCCCGAATCCAGTGCCTGGGCGTAAAGAAAGGGCTTTAAACAGGAACCGGGCTGTCCCCTGAAACGGATTCCGTCAATTTTACCGGAAACAGTTTCGTCAAACCAGGACGCGGAGCCGACGTAAACCCGCACCGCCCCCGTTTCGTTTTCTATGGCCAAAACCGCTCCGTTGCTCACCCTGTTTCTGGAAACGAGCGACAGCTCAAGGGCGAGCTGATCTTCCGCATAACGCTGCAAAGAGAGATCCAGAGTTGTTTGAATCCTGTGATTCGCGTCCTCCGTTTCTTTATGGTTTCCGGCAGCGGTAAAAGCGGCAATTCGTTCGGTAAAATGGGGCGCCAAAAACGGGGCCTTTGGATCATCCGGTCCCGAGTAACCTTCTGCCGCTTCTTTCGCCGCTTCCATAAGTTCTTCCCCCCGAAGATTGAGGCTGAATCTTTCGGAAAGGACGAGGGCGGCGGAAACAGCCGCCTCCGGATTTATAGCGGGATCGAAATAG
>Ga0123353_10012996_pt1 | contig 11894 bp, 7 predicted proteins | sample TergutLab28metaG_3_FD_92763 | JGI IMG/M metagenome (GOLD analysis project Ga0123353, IMG submission 92763) | Labiotermes labralis P3 segment gut microbial communities from Petit-Saut dam, French Guiana - Lab288 P3 | ecosystem: Host-associated > Arthropoda: Insects > Digestive system > Gut ... | reverse complement strand
GGTTGAAATAGAAAGACCGCGTATAGAATGTATTGAATCACCTGAAGACGAATCATACGGCAGGTACGTAATAGAGCCGTTAGAGCGCGGATACGGCACAACACTCGGCAACTCACTGCGCAGGATCCTACTCTCATCCCTACCGGGGACAGCAGTAACAACAGTAAAAATAGCCGGAATTCAACACGAATTTTCAACAATTCCGGGTATTAAAGAGGATGTTACGGAAATAATCCTGAATATCAAGGGCATTGTCGCAAGACTTCATGCCGACAGAGTCAAAACTGTCTATATTGAAGCCTCCGGTGAATGTGAAGTGACAGCAGGTGACATCAGAGCCGATGGTGAAGTAGAAATACTGAACCCTGACCTGCATATAGCAACACTCAGCCCGGACGCATCGCTCAGCATGGAGTTGACAATAGATCACGGACGCGGCTACATGTCAGCGGAACGCAACAAGCTGCAGCAGCCGATAATCGGGGTGATACCGATTGACTCCATTTATACACCTGTTCAAAAAGTCAATTATTCCGTTGAAAACACACGTGTCGGCAATGTCACAGACTTCGATAAGCTGACACTGGAAGTATGGACAGATAAAACAATAACCGCAAGAGACGCGGTATCGTTGGGTGCGAAGATACTCTGTGACCACTTCACACTGTTTACAGATTTATCAGAATCTATAGGAACGCAGTCAACAGTGGTAGAAAAAGCGGAAGCGCAAAGAGATAAAGTTCTGGAAATGACAATAGAAGAACTGGATTTATCGGTGCGCAGCTTCAACTGCCTCAAACGCGTCAATATCAACTCGGTAGAAGACCTCGTCTCAAAAACAGAAGAGGATATGATAAAAGTAAGAAATCTGGGACGCAAATCACTCGAAGAAGTCATTCACAAACTGGGAATGATGGGATTAAGTCTCAAAAAAGAAGAAGTTTAAGGCAAATGGAGGTACACGATTATGCCCGGCACACGTAAGCTTGGAAAACCGACGGATCAGCGCATGGCTATGCTCCGTCAACAGGTTACCGACTTTCTTGATACAGGAAAAATGGAAACAACTGTAACGCGCTGCAAAGAAATAGCACCGCTTGCTGAAAAAATGATTACTCTGGGCAAGAAAAACACCCTTGCCTCACGCCGCTCGGCACTCTCATTCATTACAAGAGAAGATGTCGTAACAAAAGTATTCTCGGAAACAGCTCCCGGCTACTCAGAACGCAGCGGCGGTTATACAAGAATAACCCGCACAGGCCCGCGCCGCGGCGACGGCGCTGAATGCGCGGTACTGGAACTGGTGTAGATGTAGGGGCGACCGCCCTCGGTCGCCCGCGAAATTATCAATAACAGAAAACGGGCGACCGAGGGCGGTCGCCCCTACAGGGAAACAAAGACAATCTGACAGTTCATCTGTCTTTTTTTTACCTTCCCAGAAGCTTATCCGGCTCCGGCAACCTCACATCGCCATCAATAGTTATTCTTTTTACTACAGGCATCTCGTCCGGACTGACAACACCGCCCGGATGAGGTACACTTTCCGCTATACGGTCAACGACATCCATACCGTCCGTTACCATACCGAAAGCGGCATAATCACCATTCAAAAACACCGGGTCACCATGGCAGATGAAAAACTGAGAGCCTGCGGTGTTATAGTCATTACTTCGTGCCATAGACATAACGCCGCGTGTATGGCTTAGATTGTTTTCAAAACCGTTATTGGCAAATTCACCAAATATAGAGTATCCGGGATTACCTGTACCCGGAGTTCCTGAAAAATCAAGCGTAAACGGGCAACCACCCTGTATCATGAAGTCAGGCATAATACGGTGAAATCTCAATCCGTCATAAAAACCATCCTGCGCTAAATGAACAAAATTACGTACAGATTGAGGAGCAATATCATAGTATAATTCAAAAGCAATCACGCCGCCATCTTCCAACTCGATAGACCCCGTAATTATTTCGGGCACTGAAGTTTCTCCCGGTCCGTCAGGTGAGTATTTTTTCATTGTTAATTGTTTTCCTCCTCTTGTAATCTATTACTCCTTGATTATACAGCTATGAAGCTCAACCGTCAAGTTGAAGACAGGGGGAAGACAGGGGGACGGTTCATCTGTCTTTTTTCTCACGGATTAAACAGGACAGATGAACCGTCCCCCTGTCCTTACTAACTTATAAACATTCTGTAAATTACCATTGAACTATCAATATAAAAGCATAATATTGTTGACGTTTTGTCGTGGCTTGTGATAGAGTTATTGAATACTGTGAGGGGGTATGCTCTATGCTTATTAACGAGTTGGAAAAAGAGAAAGGCATATTACAAACGATATTTGACTCAGTTCCCGATTTGATTTTTTGTAAAGATTTGGACTTAAATTTTACACATTGTAACGAAAGCATGCTGAAGTATTTTAATCTTCCAAAGGAAAGCATTATCGGAAAAGATGATTTTACCGGCCTCGGAATCCCTGAAAAAATAGCAAATGAATACAGAAAAATGGACAGAAGGGTTATAAATGAAAACCTTGCCAGTAAAGTCGAGGAATTCATCCCTGCTCATGACGGAACAGAGCGCCTTTTTGAAACCAGCAAAGTTCCCCTCATTATTGACGGCAAAGTAGCGGGGATTATGGGAATAGCTCACGACATTACCGAACGCAAAAACATGGAAGAAGCCGCACTGAACGCCAACAGGGCAAAGAGTATTTTTCTTGCCAATATGTCCCACGAGATACGGACGCCGATGAACGCTATCCTCGGCATAGCCGAAATGCAGATGCAGCGGGAAATCCTCGACATCGATGTAAGAGCGGCAATAGAAATGATATACACATCGGGCGATATGCTGCTCGGTATCATCAATGATATACTTGACCTTTCAAAAATAGAGGCAGGCAAACTGGAACTAATGCCGGACAGATATGAAATCGCAAGCCTGGTCAGCGACACCGTACAACTGAATATGATGCGAGTCGGCAGCAAGCGTATCACATTTGAGCTTCATATTGATGAAAATATACCGGCACAGCTTTTAGGTGATGAGCTGCGTGTCAAACAAATCATGAATAATCTGCTTTCCAATGCGTTTAAATACACATCGGAAGGTGTCGTAAAGTTAATAATAACATCAGAAGCAAGTGCGGAAAAAGATAACGATGTCATTCTTACCATCACAGTCAGCGATACAGGGCAAGGTATGACGGAAGAGCAGATAAGCATTATCGGCGATGGATATGCACGATTCAATCAGGAAGCAAACCGTACGACCGAAGGCACAGGCTTGGGCATTAGCATCACGAAAAGCCTGATTTATTTGATGGGCGGGGAAATCACCATAGAAAGCGAAAAAAACAAAGGCTCGGTGTTTACCGTGCATCTGCCGCAGAGCCGTGTCGGTTCTGAACTGCTGGGTAAGGAAGTAGCGGAAAACCTGCGACAATTCCGGACAAGCAGTGCCGCACAGATGAAGCGGGTTCAGATAACGCGCGATCCTATGCCATATGGCGAGGTATTGGTTGTCGACGATGTGTTGCCGAATATTTATGTAGCTAAAGGGTTGTTAGCTCCTTACGATTTAAAAGTAGACACAGCTGACAGCGGCTATGCGGCAATCAAGAAAATCAAGGATGGCAAAACATACGATATTATATTCATGGACCACATGATGCCGGAAATGGACGGCATAGAAGCAGTAAAGCACATCCGCGATCTGGGCTATAACCACCCGATCGTTGCGCTAACAGCAAACGCCGTTGCGGGGCAAGCGAATGGATTCCTCTCAAGCGGTTTTGACGATTATTTATCTAAACCCATTGATTTAAGGCAGATGAACAGGCTTCTTAACAAGCTGATAAGGGATAAACAGAAACCCGATATAATCGAAGCGGCAAGGAAAGCAGCAGTTTTGCGCAATGCAAGCATGAAGCCGGACGATAACACACATGTTAACGCGTTACTACTCGGCAGAAAAATCGAGGGTCTTGATATAACCGATGGCATTGGAAATATGGGCGGCGACGAAAAAGCGTATATACAAGTCCTGCACTCTTACGCTATCAACGTCCGCTCTCAACTCTCGGGCATAGAATCCGTGGATGAAGACGCGCTGGAAAAATACAAGATAACTGTACACGGAATCAAGGGGACGAGTTATTATGTAGGTGCGCAACATATCGGCGATATGGCAAAAGCACTTGAACAAGCATCCGCCGGCGGTGACATTTCATATGTGAAAGACAAAAACCCTGTATTCCTTGAAACCGTTAAAAGACTTATCGACAGTTTGGATGCATTCTTTTATGATATGGATGCCGAGAATCCAAAGCCGTTAAAAAGTCAACCCGACAAAGAAACGCTGGCAAAGCTCCGCGATGCCTGTAATAGTTTTAATATGGACGATTTAGATGCCGCGATAGAGGAAATTGAGAAGTATCAATACGAATCAGACGACGGTTTAGTAGAGTGGTTATGGGAAGCAATCGGCAATATGCAATTAAAACAAGTAGCAGCGAAACTAACTGAAATGGGGATTTGATAGATTCCGCGTCAAGCGCGAAATGACGAATGAACAAAGTGAGGTAATTAATCTATGGATAAATCAAAACACAGCGTTCTCATTGTTGACGATCAAAGAGTCAACATTATGGAGCTTAGCAATGCGCTCAGACCGGATTGTAATATTTTTGCGGCGGGAAACGGGGCGGACGCTCTTGAGGTGGCGGAGAAGCAGCAGCCGGACGTGATACTTCTTGATATCCAAATGGAGGACATGGATGGTTTCGATGTAATCAACGCCTTAAAAAAATCAGAAAAAACAAAGGACATCCCTGTAATATTTATCACAGGGCGCACCGATGTGGCAAGCGAGGAAAAGGCATTGGCGATGGGTGCCGTTGATTACATAAGAAAACCGTTTTCCTCGTCTATCATTAAACTCAGGGTGTTGCATCAGCTCGAAATGCTTGAAATGAATGAAACCTTAATGTCGACTTTGGGTGAAGTGCAAAAGGCAAGTGAAGCGAAGAGTGATTTCCTTTCAAATATGTCCCACGAAATAAGAACCCCTATGAACGCAATAGTCGGCATGGGGGAGCTTTTGCTTCACGAGAAGCTTAGCGAAAGCCAAAAGGAGTATGTTAATGATATCGCTGTATCGTCCAAGGTGCTTCTCGAAATCGTAAACGATGTATTGGATTTTTCCAAAATCGAGAAAGGTAAGATGGAGTTTAAGCCGGTTGATTATGATTTTCATACATTTATAGATCAAATTGAAAAGATGTTTACATATTCAATTCAAAAAAAGGGACTGGAGTTAAGGCTGAAACGAGGAAGTAATTTACCCGATGTCTTATACGGCGACGAATTAAGGCTTCGTCAGATTTTAACGAATATTATAGGGAACGCTGTGAAATTCACTGAAAAGGGATATGTACGCCTTGATATATCCTTCTCGGACGGATTGCTCGTTTTCGAGATTGAGGACACCGGTATCGGAATACGCGAGGAAGATCAGGAAATACTTTTCAGCGCGTTTGAGCAGGCAGACAAATCGAAAACCCGCAATATCATCGGGACAGGTCTTGGGCTTTCTATAAGCAAATCATTTGCTGAAATGATGGGCGGTTTCATTAACTGCAAAAGTGTTTACGGGAAAGGCAGCGTATTTACGGTCACCATACCGGTTATACCGGGTAAAAAGGAGCGGATTGAAGAAAAGACAGCCAGTAATGAAACCCCGCAAATCCATGCCCCCGACGCAAAGGTACTGGTTGTGGATGACAACGAGTTTAACCTCAGAGTCGTTTGTGGTTTTATGGATATATTGGGTATCAAAGCGCAGTCGGCTAATTCAGGACGGAGGGCTATCGAGCTTATCAAGGAAGAGGACTATGATATCATATTAATGGATCACTTGATGCCTGAGATGGATGGTACGGAAACGACCGCACAGATTCGCGCATTGGGCGGAAAATATGAGCTTATTCCGATTATCGCCTGGACAGCGAGTGTGGTTAAAGGTATGCGCGAGATGTTTTTAGCAAACGGGTTCAATGATTTCGCACATAAACCGGTTAACACCGGTGAGCTTGTCCAAATATTAGAAAACTGGTTACCGCCCCAAAAATTCCTGGAGAAAGCCGAACCCGCAAATCCTCCGGCAGATACCGGAAATGCATCCGAAAGCAGCAAACGTGAAGTTGAACTAAAAAACGAGATGATAGTAAGCTTCGTTGAAAATAACAAAAACAAATACATTGAAATTACGGAAGCTGTTAAAACCGGGGATTTTGTATCTGCTCATAGAATGGCGCACACGTTAAAGGGTAATGCGGGTCAGCTTGGGAAGGCTCTTTTGGTGGAAGCTTCCACTGATATCGAAAATGCTCTTACGGACGGAAAAAATGATGTTACACCGAAGCAAATGGAAAAGCTTGAAGTAGAGTTAAAAGCAGTGCTTTCAGAGTTAATGCCGCAATATGAAGAGCTTATAAATAGTGCAGATGAGATGGCACTCGAACCCCTTGACGAAAAGTCAATCCGTGACTTGTTAGAGGCCTTAACTCCCCTTCTGAAAAGAAGCAGTACATCAAGCTTTGATTATTTAAATGATCTGCGCCGCGTACCCGGAAGCGAAGAGTTAATTAAGCAAATAAAAGAACTTAATTTTACCCGTGCTGCTGAAATTTTAAGTGACATGAAACACTGACGGAAGAGGCTGGAAGACAGGGGACAGGTTCATTGTCTTGTGTTCGCCCAAGACAATGAACCTGTCCCCCTGTCCTCTTCTGTCTTGCCCACATAATACTAGACTTATCCTGCGGAGTGTGATAAATTTATGGTGAATAAATATCAAAAGGATGTGTGAAGATGATATACGACCTTATAATCGTCGGAGCCGGACCTTGCGGGATTTATGCCGCGTGGGAAGCGACGAAGATTGCGCCGAAAGCAAAGATATTATTGATTGACCGCGGATTTGATATATACAACCGGAAATGTCCTATTATGAGCAAAAAAGCAAGGCTTTGCCCGATGGCAGAGGGTAAGGACGGTTTTGCAGGTTGTAAACCCGCATGCTCTGTAACCTGTGGTTTTGGAGGGGCAGGTGCGTATTCCGATGGAAAATTTAACATAACATCCGAATACGGCGGATGGTTGGGCGATTATATGCCTGCTTCAAAGCTCTTAGGACTTATTAACTATGTCGACGAAATAAATCTGGCAAACGGTGCACCGACAAATATCACAAATCCTAATAGCCCTGAAGTTGATGTTATAGAACAAAAAGTCTACGGAGCGGGGCTTAAGCTGCTTCGAGCAAAGGTGCGCCACCTCGGTACAGAAATGAACCTTCATGTAATGAAGCATATTTTCGATACATTAAAACCGAGAGTAGAGATGCACTTCAAAACCGATGTTGAAGACATCCTAACCGTGACAGAAGACGGAGAGAAGCGAGCTGTTGGCGTTATAACAAGAGACGGCAAGGAGTTTCAAGGTAAGGAAATCCTTATCGCGCCAGGGAGAGACGGCTCTGTATGGCTTTCCTCTATTTTAGAAAAACACGGCTTATCCGTGACCTGCAATCAAGTTGATGTTGGAGTAAGGGCAGAAACATCCAATGTTATCATGAAGGACATTAACCATCATCTGTACGAAGCAAAGCTGATTTTCAGATCCTCAACAGGTTCTATTGTCCGGACATTCTGCTCCAACCCGTCAGGATATGTTGTTGTGGAAAATCATAGCGGGGTAATAGCGGCAAACGGGCATGCTTTTTATGACAAGGGTCTGGGCTCAAACAATACAAACTTTGCCTTACTGGTATCTCATACCTTCACACAACCATTCAATAAACCAAACGAGTATGCGCGGCAGATATGCTGCAGAGCAAACGACCTGTCAGGCGGCGGATTGATTATACAAAAATTCGGAGACATTATGCGTGGAAGACGTTCCACGGAAAGACGAATAGCGGAAGGTTTTCTTGAACCGACGTTAAAGGAAGCGGTACCGGGGGATTTAGGACTTGTTCTGCCGTACAATACTATGATCAGCTTAATAGAAATGACAAAAGCATTGGACAAAGTAACGCCGGGATTTGCAGCAGACCACACCCTCTTTTATGGGGTGGAAGCGAAGTTCTACTCCGCCCGTCCCGAGCTTACAGACGATTTACAGACAGGCATAAAAGGGCTATATTGCGCAGGCGACGGAGCAGGAATAACAAGAGGACTCGCACAAGCCGGCGCTGCAGGTGTTCACGTGGTGAGGTCGATATTCGGTATGTAGGGGCGACCGCCCTCGGTCGCCCGCAAGACGGGCAGCAATAAGCAACGGGCGACCGGAGGCGGTCGCCCCTACGGGTAAAACGGTTCATTTCTTAATCTAACATGTATACAATTTCAGGAGGGAGCAAAATATGCCGCACATTAACAACAAAAGTGAAGAAGAAATAAAAAGTCTTTTTCGGGTTCTGGAAAAGGAAAGCTCCATGCTTCAAACAATGTTTGATTCTATTTCCGACCTCATTTTCTGCAAGGACTTAGACTTAAACTATACGCATTGCAATAAAAGCCTTCTGCGCTACTTTAGAATTACCGAGGATGACTTAATCGGTAAAAATGATATGGATGGTTTGGGAGTTACCAAAGAAGTGTCCGATGAACGCAGGGAAAAAGACAGGGAAGTAATAAACGAACGTAAAATGCTTATATATGAGGAGTTTGTCGCCGGTGCCGATGGTATTTCACGGATCTTTGAAACGAATAAGGTCCCTTTACTGATGAACGGCAACGTAGTCGGGGTAATGGGAATCGCCCGTGATATAACGGAGCGTAAAGCGATGGAGGAAGTCGCACAAAATTCAAACCGTGCCAAATCGACATTTTTAGCCAATATGAGCCATGAAATGCGAACACCGATGAACAGTATAATAGGGTTTTCCGAGCTTGCGTGCGATGATGAAATCCAGGAGCGGACCAAAGAATACCTGAATCTGATAATTGACAACTCAAAATGGTTGCTTCAGCTTATCAACGATATTCTTGATATATCAAAAATTGAATCCGGCAACATGAAATTGGAGCAAATACCATTTGACTTACATGAAATATTTATTGCATGCAAAACCTTGATGGCACCAAGAGCTATTGAGCAAAATATTGATCTGTTTTTCTACGCCGAACCATTCGTCGGGAAGATGCTTATCGGTGACCCGATGCGCCTGAAGCAGGTACTTATTAATCTTCTTTCAAACGCAATTAAATTCACTACATCGGGAACAGTAAAATTGGCTGCCGTAATCGTATCCGAAGACGGGTATTACAGTCCGAAAGATGATAAGTGTACTTTACGCTTTGAAATAAAAGATACCGGCATCGGAATGAGTGCCGAGCAGATAGAGTATGTATTCAAACCATTTACACAAGCGGATACCGGGACTACGCGCAAGTATGGCGGAACAGGACTGGGCTTGACAATTACTAAAAATATCGTTGAGTTAATGGGCAGTGAACTTCATATCGAAAGTCAGCCTAACGTCGGCACCAAAATCAGTTGCGAAATAACCTTTACTACAACGGATTTAGAGGACGATACGTTAAGAATCGAAAATATCATAAGTACAATCGAAAAACCGTTATTCGAAGGTGATGTACTGGTTTTGGAAGATAATCATATGAATCAGCGTGTTATCGTAGAGCACCTGAAAAGAGTGGGATTCAATGTAGAACTGGTGGAAAACGGACTTGAAGGTATTGAAAGCGTCCGCCGCAGAATAGAAAGCGGGCTTAAGCCCTTTGACCTGATTCTTATGGATATTCATATGCCGATAATGGATGGAATAGAAGCAACACCAAGAATAATTGATATGGGTGTGTCTACGCCGATTATTGCAATGACGGCAAATGTAATGATTGAAGATGTCGAGTTATATAAAAAAATCGGTATGAAAGACCATATAGGAAAGCCATTCACGTCACAACTGCTTTGGAGCGTTCTGCTTAAGTATCTTAAGCCGGTCAGGTATATGGAAATAAAAGAACCGGAAATCAATCAGGAGGATGAAGAGTTTAAACTCCAGTTAATCTCGGATTTCGTAAAAGGCAATCAAAACAGATATGATGAAATCGTCGAAACCTTCAATGCCGGAGATATTGTGCTGGCTCACAGGCTGGCACATACACTAAAAACCAATGCCGGACAAATAGGAAGATTTGCACTCCAGAAAGCTGCTGCCGATGTCGAAATTTCTCTTAAAAAAAGCGCAGAGTTACCCTCTGAAAAGCAAATGAACATCTTTAAAGCAGAGCTTAGTATAGCACTTGAAGAACTCAAGCCCTACCTTATTGAAAAAAGTGACGATCAGTCCGACATGGCAGAGGTTTATTTTGATAAAGAGAGAGCTGTTGCACTCTTTGCAGTCCTGGAGCCTTTATTAGAGCGAGGCAGCCCTGAATGCCTGAAATATATCAATCAGCTTCGACATATACCCGGATGCAAAGAACTCATTGAGCAGATTGAAGAATTTAATTTCGATATAGCAGCGGATATACTCAAGAATGTCAAAAACAAAGTGGAGGGAAGTTGATTATGGAAAGCGCATCTAAAAGCAGTATACTGATTATAGACGACGAAAAAACCAATATCCTGTACCTTAACCGCATTTTAAGCACAGATTATGAAATATACACTGCAAAAGACGGAGAAAAAGGGCTAAAGCTTGTAAATGAGTATGTACCCGACTTGATACTGCTCGATATCGTCATGCCCGGAATGGATGGGTATGAGGTTCTTGCAACGCTGAAGACTTCGGAAAAAACGAAAGCAATCCCGGTCATCTTCATTACAGGGCTTACAGGTGACGAACATGAATCAAAAGGGCTTGCGCTCGGTGCCGATGACTATATCAGTAAGCCGTTCAACGATGAGATTGTCAGGCTGCGTGTACGGAATCAAATCAAAATGATTAAACAAATGCGTACCATCATCACTCAGGAACTTGCCGAGCACAAAAGCAGGACAAAAGCAGAGTTTTTATCCCGTATGAGCCATGAAATGCGTACACCCATGAACGCAATAATGGGTACAACGAGTGTGGCACAAATTGAAGATAATGTCAGTGTTATTCAAGGTCACTTGAAAACAATCGAAAAAGCATCACGCGAAATGATGTGTCTCATAGATAGCATGCTTGATATAGCAGATATTAATGATGATAAAACGAAACTTGTTTGCTCTGATTTTAATGTAAGAGTTATGGTGCGTGAAGCATTAAAACGGTCAAATGAGTGTAAAAAACAAAAGCAACAATCGCTTTCGGTTGAGATAGATGATGAAGTACCCGAGACTGTGTATGGTGACGAGAAAAATCTTTCAAAAGCACTTTCGCATCTATTGGCCAATGCAGTGAAATTTACGGGAGAGCAGGGAGAAATACTGCTCAAGGTATTAGCCCGGAAAAACGAAAACGAGATTCTGACACTACAGTTTGAAGTCATTGATAATGGCATAGGTATCAGTAAAGAACATCAGGAAAGCATCTTTTCTCTCTTTGAACAGGTGGATGAAAACGATACCAGAGAGTTTGAAGGCATCGGCTCCGGACTTTTTATCACCAAAAATATCGTGCAAATGATGGGCGGTCAGATATGGGTAGAATCAGAACCCGGCAAAGGCTCCAAATTTGTCATAACCGTAAAAGTCGCGAAGTAAGGAACGTAAAAGTACAGGGGATACTCATAACCCTGTCATTCTGCGCGTTAGTCGCAGAATCTATTGCGGTATGTAGATGTTCTATTGGAATTATAGCATAGTTACGATATGGATTCTGCGACTGGCGCGCAGAATGACGGGCTACGAAGGGAAGCAAAACCGATGAG
>Ga0123353_10012995_pt1 | contig 11895 bp, 5 predicted proteins | sample TergutLab28metaG_3_FD_92763 | JGI IMG/M metagenome (GOLD analysis project Ga0123353, IMG submission 92763) | Labiotermes labralis P3 segment gut microbial communities from Petit-Saut dam, French Guiana - Lab288 P3 | ecosystem: Host-associated > Arthropoda: Insects > Digestive system > Gut ... | reverse complement strand
CCTTAAGTTCCCTAGACAACCTGATGATGGCCAGTACAGGCCGAAACATGTAGTTGTTTCCATCACAGTCATTAAATACACCTCAGTGATTAAGTTGTGTTTGACTACATACCTTTTCCTAGTTGCTGGCAGCTATATTTGTAAACTCCAATGATTGGGGATCCCAGATATATTAATATGGCCATACAAGAATTTCAAACAGTTCAATTCCAATGGTATCATATTAGTAGCTGAAATAATTTTTTTAATCTTGTGCCATAACAAAAAAATGTGTTCAAGCAACTATCCCAGTTTTTTAAAAGGACAGAATTGCGATGGAGTAATTCTGGCAACACACTAGTGGCAGGGGCAGGACAAGCTGTACAGCAAACATTTTTATTGGACATTACTAAGAGTTAACATCAACTGCAAAGATTTTGAGAACTCCAAAAAATCTCCAACCAGGTGCTGACAGTGAGGAACTTCATTGTGAAGAGCATTTCATGCAGCATACAAGAAATAATACAGGATATCATGTTGTGAGGCTTCCAAGATATGGTCATGGTCATGTGGGAGAATCAAATATGCAGGCAAGGAATTTGTTTTCAACAATTGGAACAAAATTCTCATAAGTATCTGGATTTGCATCAAACACATCCTGATTTCATGAAAGGGTATAAACAACTAGGCCACAAGAAACAAACTGATGAAAATGTAAGCAGCTATGAAGAAGAGGTATATCATCATCCACAACACACAGTCTTAAAGTTCTAGCAGATCAACTCACAAACATGTTTTATTCGAAGATTCAAGTCATTCAAATACTGGGCCATCACTATACAATACACTCCTAAATGGGCCAAAAATACATAAATATTTGTATTATACCATTTTACAATTTACAACATGGCAAATCACATTCACAGCAGCCGCTAATAAGATATACCATGAACTGAAGATTCATCCTAAGATAGAACAATGCAATAAATTTTGTGAAGAAAATTCACATATGACCCAGCAGAGATATGAGTTTACAACAGCAACTTCTGGCACTGCTTCAGTAACTTATTTACAACACATTACCTACAGCAGCTTGCAGAAGATAAGTCAAAGGATTTTTCCAGAGCATCATAAACCGTAAAGGCCAATTTTTATATTAAAAAAGGTCTGTGTGGAGCAAAATACAAGGAAGAGTCAATCAGCAAGAAGTGGAAGAAAAATTCTGGGGATAGAAATCAAGAAAAAGATATCCTGCAGGAAAATAAGAATGAATCACAAACACGGTGGGATGGAATTCAAGATGAAAATGAATGACAGGAGAAAAGAAACTTGGGATTAAGGCGGAAAGAGAAGAACCACGAACATCATTAAGACTTTGGAAACAGCCAATGACAAGAAGTGTCAATTTTTATTGACAGTAACCAGTGCAACAGCACTATGATAAGAACATAAACAGGTAACAGAAAGAACCCAAAACATCATGTAATATCTGTTCTTTACCACAGTGTTTAGAATAAAAAAATATTAAGTCTGAAGTCTTACTACAGTCTGATTTCAAATATGGCAGCAAGAAGAGCAACTGAATATCACAAATATTACACAATTCAAATTAGTAATATGCATTATGAAGAAATAGTAGTGAGAAGAAAGGATCATGTATTCATATTAAAAACACGAACAAACATCATAATTTATTTTTAAGGTTCACAGAAAGTTGTAGTCAACCCAAAATAATTTAGTGATAATGGGAACTATTTTGTTGCACAGAAAACCTCTGAGGTCTCTTGATTGGAATAAGACAATCTGATGTACTTCCATTTTGAGTACTCAGTAGAAATACCCTCCTACAGCTATCTGGTTGGAACAGGTGGTTCCTATGGTGAAGAGGCTGTTGAGAACAGTCTTCAGAAAAGATTCTTTCAGGTATGAAACACTGATGGCAACTCTTTGCAATGATGAGCCTGCGATCAACTCTTCAAATTTGACTTGACCGCTGAAGATCCCAAGAACCTGTCACAACTCACCCCAGCTATGTTCATTCAAGATATTGAGACAGTTGGTGTTCCAGACTTGGAGCATCTGAATGAAGTTAATATCACCAACCATTTCTTCAAGTACCAGCAGTGACAGAGAAAAGACCTGTGAAATATGTTTAGGAGTACCTGAGTCTTCCAGTTGAACAAGAGTGGAAGAAGAACCAACAGAAACAGATCAAGGTGATTCAGTCCCAGTTTAATGCAAGAAACAAAAATTGACTGGACTGGCCAGAGGAGGACAAGATGTAGTTATTTGCCCTGTAGATGACAATGGCATCAGGGTGAAGTGAGGACAGGCATTTGAGAAATGACAAGACCTGTCCAAATGGGTTTTCCCATTGCAGATGAGCCAGGACAATCCCATTCTCCTATGCAATGAGGAGTCAAAACAACAGGTGACTGATGATGTGGACCTCTAGCAGACTCCACCACATAAATCTTTGACAGTGGTGGAACATATCAGAAAATGAGGCACACGTACCAGTTTACACTATCAGAACAGTTAAAACCTGAAGCTACTTGATATGATTAATCTGCTTGTTTGTTCAATTGCCAGGGTAGTTTCAATTATGTTCTCGCTTGACATTTGTGGTTTTCCATGCCATTGCCAAACAAAAAAAGTGGGAGTATTGTCTCATTTTCCTGGGCAGCTATGTTTGTTTTCAGGGAACAAAGGAAGACACAAAATCAGAAAAGCCATGTTACAGCAAGAAGAGGAGTAGTTTCATCTTGGTTATTCTGTGTCATTTGCTGCTACAAGAAGTACTGATAAGTGCATTTTACAGTACAGTGGGTGAGATCCTTGCCTTGACTATTAAGGTAACAGAGGCATTCCATAAACATAGCAATTATGTTTTCTTATGTACAAACTGTAATTTATTGAAAATGGCTTGTCTATGTAAGATGTTTCACTGAAATGTAAGTACAATAAACTAAACTAACCTAAACTATAAACAAACACGTGAAAATTGTGAGGGAGTTCATGTGGGTCAAACAAGTATACTGCACGCCATTTCCAACTATGAAAATTTCAATTTATGATGTCTGCATTTCATACATGCACTTTTCCCAGCTTGGATAAGAAGTATCTCACAGAAAGAACATGAACTGCTAGATGGTAGCACTTACAGGTTTCTTTAGGCATGTTCTTTGGCACTTCTTTCACTCTACTGTTTGTGACTGTTACTTTCACAAAGCTTTCTCTGTGTGTTATCCTTAAATCTTCTCACATATAATACATGTAATACCAAAACAATGTAAAATATGTCTATATATAGCATGCACACACGCATGCGCGCACGCGCACACACACAGCAACTGGCATTTTATAACACACATACCTTGTATGTAACCAGGGAATACACAGTACATGTGTCCTTGCTGTATTCAAATTTTGCATTACTTACGATGATGGATCTAAGGAACTTTAATAGAATGTGGAAGGCTAACTGCCCATGTAAGATATTCTATCAACACATGACAATTCCAAAACACACAAAGATTTTGGGAACAACTATTCAGTAAGTCAGGGTATCAGAAAATCAGGTGATGATAGGGACAATGGTCCAATGCAGCATGGTAAACTGAAATGGAAGAATTCAAGAACTACAAAGAGATGACACTGCAACTGCTCTTCTAGGTAGTGATATGTTGCCAGATGAAATTATGGAACTTAACACTCCACATGAATTATTTGCTGCCTTCCTCTCTCAGTAATTTCTGATAGAGACAGTGAGGCAGACTTGCATGTGTAGTCTTGATGTAGTATGTACTGTGCATGTCGTAGATTTTGTTATATTTGTCCAACCATGGAATTGCTAAAAACATGAAATAAGGGAGCGAAAACAAATTGCTGGGAATCACTTTTTATACAGATCTACCAACAACAGGGCATATTGAACGAGGAACAGAAGGTCAATGACTTCAACCCTATTTACACAATGGCTAACATGACAGGGCAGTACCAAGACCATTCCACGTAACACAATCTCTATTCCCAGCTCAATTCGCATCAAACCTTCACACAAAAAGCTCTACAAACAGGGTAAGTCTATCACTTGATGCAAAATTTAATATAATAATCTAGTATCACTCCACTGATTCATTATAATTCATTGCAGGATTGGGCCCATTGGAAATACAGTTTCAAATACAACCGATTGCATATAGAACCACCCCAGAGCAACATTTTAAGTAACGGTAATTATCCAAACATTTAAGAACTGCAAGTGGCCTGACATATCTTACAAAGTTTTAAATGATTTTAATCTATTAATTCTTGATAACAACCACAAGAATAATTATTTCCATTTTATTAATTTGTAACTTTGGCATACATAATAAGACACTCTGAGGATGATGTGTAAACATCGAAAAAAGTACAAGTACTACAAGAAACAGATAATTGTTAACATATATTGTGCATTTGTTGGCCAAATACAATAATGAAAAAAAAAATGCATGTATAGCATTCAAATGAACCCAAACAAGCCCCATACCACTAACCTCCACAAAAGACAGAAATTCACTGGTATGATACATTAGGAGATTCTTTGAATCTGATAGGTGTGCAAAGAAACAGAATAGTTGGTCTGCAAGCACAGAGTGTGGCTGCTGTCAACAACTTGTTTGTGGTAACATTTGTAATCATTTTTGTGCATCTGACTGAAATAAAAAATTACAAAAAATCAAAAGTATGTATAAAGTTTGTTTTTAAAGTGAAATAAATGTTATCATTTTTACACTTCTACTGAATAAAATTAGCTTTGTGATTTTTATGTCACATAGGACAACAATAAAACTACAGTCTCATTTTTATGTAATAGTCATTGCAGTAACATGCATATTCAAGAAATGTACGGCAGGAGCAAAAAACAAACAAAATATATAAAAATCAGGGGGACTTGTGATTATGAGTCTGAAGAGTCCATTTTTGCATCTGAAAAGTGATGAAGAGTTGGAAGTCAGAAAGAATATGTAAGGAAATGTTATTATCCCTGAGAGTGATAATGACATGAGAGTGGCAACTGACAAATTTCCTTGCAAGCGGATGCTAAAAATGAGGATGTTGATGATGGTGAAATGGATCTGAATGATGCACAGCCAAATATCACAAGTAATAATGACACTTCCTTTTTAAAGGTAGCTGGAAGCCACCCAACACAACCTACTCAATGCTAAAATGCAGACTCCCTCATGGAATCCGTGGGGCAGCAAATTTTAACTCTATAAAATGCAATCAATTCTTTATTCTTTAATGCTCACATAAGGTTTCACGGCCATATAAATAAATAAATAAATAAATATATATATATAAGAAATACCATATTCAGTATACGAACAACATAAGGCAAAATACTACAGCCTCCAACACACTATTCAACCTGGCACTGATGAAGAAATCAACATGAACACAACATATAAACAAGAAAAAACACAGCCTGCATATCCACTAAATGTAACAGAATGAAACCCACATAGTACACCAGAAAAATACAATAAATACGCAAGAGCACAACTAAGCAGACAGACATAACCACCTAATGACAGTACAACTGCAGATCATCAATAAACACTGAAAAAGATACATCGTAATGTTAAAAAATGTCTGTAAAAAACAAAATAGTATCAAGTGTAAGACCACGGATCACAAAAGCACTCCAAACCAACAAATGTCAGTTCAAGGAGAAATGAACAGTTCTCTGCATGCTGTCTCTACATGTCTATTTACAGATGTCCAAGTATGAGGAGGTACTGGAGAGCTGAGACTTGTGTTTCAGCTGTTGATGGCACTATGAGTCACAACCAATGGGGTCAAATAACGTGAGGACTCCATTTCAATGACAACACTAAGTCAGATGTGACCAATTATACAGACACTTGACACAACATTACAAAAATTCCTATGGATAAAAAACTGTGCATAGATGAACAGGTCATACCATTCAAAAGTAAACAAAGTCTCACAGTGCATATCAAGGACAAGCCAAAGACAAGGGCTACAAACCCCTTCAGCTGTGATTCTTTGCAAATTGTATACAATTCAGAACTAAAAAGGTTGTACTATGAGTCATGAGCAACGTGGAAGTACAAACAAATTCCAAGCAATGCTGCAATGTGTGATATATGATGACCAGTTCCATCTACAATCTCACACGAGACAGAAAATCACGTTGCCTGCCAATGTCACTTGGTAATATTTCAGTGCGAAAAAATATGTGGTAAGGACATATCGTTTTGGTAGAATGCAGTGATAGAATTTCTTGTTACATCCGGTATTCATGCACGACTTCAATGCGCACATGAAGATGCCTGAATAGAGAACTTACCACAATACCACACTGTAATGAGAATTAGTACCTGAGAATTCTGTTCCTAGTGGATCTGACAGCAGTCATCTCTGAGTTGCTCTACACAGAGAGTGCACAGCTAGTACCATAAGCAGAAAGGAACAGCTCAGTTAACTGGAATTCAAATCCTCTGTTGCTGCTTACTTTTGCCAGCAGAACAAAAACATACAGCTCATCTCTGAATGAGGCTCTTACTGGATAAAAAGAAGGGGAGGGGGGCAGCTGCAGCAGTTCCAAAGAATGAAATTAGAAGACTGAACAAGCCACTGGCCACAGTTTACCAACAGGAATGCTGCAAGAAAACTGGGTGTAATGGTGTACCCAGTCATTTGCACTAAATACAGACTTCATTGTGTTTCATGCCAAGCTCAAATAGCTTCGTAGGCCTCAAATCACTCTGTGAGGAAACTGTAGGTCCTTGTATACTCAGATCACTGGCATATTCTTCATTCATGTATGTTTGAACCAATGGGCAGCGGAGGCTAACTTTTGTAGGCAGGAGGGCGCATAGATAAGCCAAGTGGTACAGGAAGAAATGCTCAGAAAAGTGGGCAGAATACTACAGTTTGTAATAGACATAGATTGTAATGATGCTTCCTTTGTGGCAAGAGCACCTTTTGCTATCAGGCCCTGCATGTATGATGAGAACAATGCCAAGCACTTCAAGATTCCCCCACCCACTGGATCAGACATCAGTGAATGAAGAGTATGGTTTATAACTTGTTCTCTAAAATCTTGTGTAATTTTATATAAAAAAACATACTCATGTTATTCTACAAGCTGCTGACTTATATGACCAGGATTTTTTAAATTTACTTACACTGGAATTGATATCATACTTCACAAATTTGCCAGTGCATTCTTGATGTTTAATGTATATAATATTCTAGCTGGATTCAATGTAATACGCATGTGTGGATTTTCGTTAAACATCTACGTGTGTAGTATTTTCTAGAAGAGCCATGATTTTGTCTTGTAAAGCAGAAACAAAATGGGACCAAGACTGTTGGGACAGAAAACTGAACTCCCTCAACAGGACTAAGAGAAACCAAGTGACTTCCATTCGGAGAAATCAGCGGAAATTCAACCCCCTGTGGCTGCCTGGTGGGAACAGCTGGTTCAAATATTGAAGAAGTTGTTGAGAACAGTTTCAGAAAAAAGCGTCTTCCAAGTATGAAGAATTGTTGACAATCCTCGATAACAATGAGGCTACGATCAACTCTTGACCTCTTACTGACCTCTCTGAAAATCCTAAGGTTTTTTCCTCTCACAATGTTTACTCAAGATATTCAAACAGCAGGTGTTCCAGATTTGTATCACTTGGGTGACATCAACTGCTCTAAATGGTTCAAGTACCTGTGGCGACTGGCATAAGAAAGTTTTAGAAACAAGTACCTGAGTCTTCCATTTCAACAAAAGGGGAAAAGAACCAGCTGGAGGACATCAATGTGGGGTTGTAATTGATGCAGTCCTCGATAGATGCGACAAGAAGAAGAGGCTGGCCTGGCCAATGGGGCACATTGTAACCCTTTTCCCTGGGATTGACAACTGTATCAGGGCGATGAAAGTGAACACAACCCTTGCAGGACTGATCAGATATGCTCAATGCATTTTTACGTTGCAGATGATCAATGCCACGAATTAAGGCATTATGCACACATGTAACAGAAGTGTTGAAAGATGCTATTGTGAATGTCTGCAAACCCAGAAACAATTTCCACAGAATGTAATCTCCTCCATAAAACAGACTTTCAGTCTCTGTGCCACTTGGCAATATTGCATTAACTTCTAAATCACAGCGACAAATAAAATGGGTGTTCCAAAAGTAATGTCTCTACACATGTATCTCAAGCAAGCAGTGTGACCTTGAAATTGTACTTGTCCCATCTTGTTCACTGTTGGTTCGGCTTCTGTTTGCCATGCAGAAAGGCTTGCAGAATGTGGCGGTGGTATGTGTTGCATTTCATTCAAAATGGATGATTTATTCTCAACCGTATCAGTGCGCATCAACCGCCCAGCTGTTATTAAGTTCTGACCCTTGAAAATGAAGTTCCCATCAAAATTCACTCGCAGTTATTGACTTTCTATGGTGAAGATACTGTGGTCATAAGTACTGCTCACCGGCAGGTAAGAATATCGAGAGACTGTGGCAGAAATGTGGACCTAAATGACCAGCCGCATTCTGGAAGGCCTGTAACAAAAACAAAAAAAAAAAAAAGGCAAAAGTTAATGAACAAAAAAAAAAAAAAAAAAAAAAAAAATAGAAGAATTTTTCAGAGCCATAGCGCAAAAGTTGAACATTGGTTTTGTCCATATCAATGAAATTATTAAAGATTTAGATTACAAAAAAATATGTGCTCGATGGGTGCCACGTCAGCTTATGCCCAAAATAAAGACAGCAGACTGGAAGCATGTCAGTGAATACTCTCTCATTACAGAAGTGAGGGTAAAGATTTTCTGAACACTGCCATGGAGGATGAGAGTTTGGTGCATCACTATGAAACGGAAATGAAAAGCCAGTCACCTGTATCATGAACATCTCACAAGTAATCATTTTACATGTGATGAAGACGTTCAGATTGCTATGGCAAAATGGTTTCGAGAGCAGCCCAAAAAATTCTACACCAACACGCTCAAAAAAAACTTCTTTATCGCTGGTGGCATTGCATCAACTGAGAGGGGGACTACAAGGAAACATGAGGTAGAGAAACAAATTACACAGTCTGAGCTATATTTTATGCTTTTCATTCATTTCGATACCTTGTCTGGATGTAAAGATAGAAATATGGAGGCAATACTTTTGATACGCTTCTTGTACATAAAGCATTGCAATCCTGGAGAATGACAGTCTTGCAAGCTTGACAAATGTATGTATAGATTAAAAGGCACATTGACAGAATTACATAAAGCTGTACCTGAAGAATCCTGAATTTATGCTACAAAAACTGTACAACTGCAATGCCCTAATAATTTTCCACAAAAGACACAGAAGAAACTACTCTTCCTGCATCAGATTATTATTTTTAAATAATCCTAAAATACTGATGTTCTTACAATTAACGTAAGTTGGAGAAACAAGGTTTGCTACAAATTTCAAATTTCCTTTCTGTTTCTGCACTCTGTGTGAAAATAATCTAAAATGTCACCAACCACTTGACAGTGCAATAATGCAAAAATCTTGATGCTTCTGAAGGTTAAAAAACTGAACAATTCCAGCATGAATCATGAATATTACTGCCTCGCACAGAATCAGCAACTCCACTTGAAGTTTGCCGATCTACAGAGGGCTATACCCTTTGGGGTTTGTATCCAAACATATGGATCACAATATGGATTTTTCTGAATTTGCATGATACTGCTGCATCACATGCAAGGATGTTCTATTATGCAGGAAACAATTTACTACTAACAAACAAACTGAAGCATATTTGCTATTTAGTAAAATACTCTAAGAAACATTAATTTTGACATGCTATATATGAATAAAACAAGAGTTGCACTATGTCACCATTAACCTTTACAGTACGTGCATCCTAGCCATAGGACGGCATTTAAAATCCCCCGGGGCTCAAGCGTCCTACCGGTAGGACAGCCACAGCCTCAGCCATTTAAATATTTCGCTCTCGATGCCGTGGGATATTAAGGGAAACTCACTCTTAGCCCCATTCTAGAAGCTTTTCTCCACCTTCGTGCTCCAACTGATTTACCCCTTGATAGAAAACCCCCTGTATCCATTTTTTTATATGATGCTGTCTGTACCTACAGCCAGTAAGGATGTAGTGGCGATGATGCAAAGCTTATTTTTCCTTCTCTTTTCATTTGGCTTGTGAATGCCTAACTGTTTAGTCTGGAGAGTGTATCTATGCAGCACTTAGGTTACAGTGGTATGGTGACAGGTTACAATAAGCAGAACTTTATCTGCCATCCTTTTCTTTGAAGGGCCCCATTTAGAGCTCAACAATATTGCGTTTCATTTCTCAGACTATGGGCTGAGTTTAGATCCAGTTTTGCACAGAGAGCTTGTTTTTCTTCCCAGTAATCATTTGACAGTCGGTGTGAGTGGTGGCATAATGAGTCGACCAAGCAAGAGCCCAAGGCTGCAGCCCGGTGAAATATCTGAACTGATTGTCGACACTGATAGTGATGAAGCGAGAGTATCAAGCGATGTCAGTTCAGTTGAGGGAGGTTATGAAAGTGTGCCAGGGTTGTCACAACCTCAACCTTACCACCAAACAGCCAGTTGTCACGAGTCCAGCAGTTCAATTTCGTCCAGTGTCTCTGACGAAGAGGATGCTGGTGAGAGTGGGCCAGGTGAACAGACTCAACAGCCAGTAACCCTACAATGGACATGCCCCTCTTGCCCTCAGAGCAGTGTAGCACACACACACACAGGGGGCCCCAGAGGAAAGGACAATGAAGCGTTCCACATAAATGACGGCTCTAGTCCACTTAGCGTTTTTCTTCTGTATTTTGCAGAAATTATCACTCTGCTGGTGGTGGAGACTAACTGCTACTACCAAGATTATATAGACAGAGTTGACAATGGACCCTCTCCTGAACCTGATGTTACTGAAGCTGAAATGTTTGTGTTTCTGGCACTGACATTACAGATGGGACATGGTGTAAGAGACAAACTGACAGACTACTGGTCAACATTGGATCAGCTATACACACCTTTCTACGGAATCATGATGAAACGGGACCGATACCTTCACATCCTTCGTTACTTATATTTTACTGACAACAGGAATGAACCTGATAGGACAGACGAAAATTTTGACAGACTATGGAAGATACGAGACCTGTTTGAAATTCTAAATGCCACATTTTCCAAATTTTACAACCCTTCGGAAAATCTTGCTATTGACAAAGTTACTGTTTCATTCAAGGGAAGGGTGATTTTCAAACAGTACATACCAAAAAAACGCAAGCGTTTCGGCATCAAAATTTTCAAACTTTGTGACTCGACTGGATACACGTATGACATGAAAGTATACCTGGGGAAGGACAGACAGCGCACAGCACAGCAACCCATGCGAGAGTGACAGAACTGACAAGGAAGATAGAAGGACATGGGCACAAATTATACATGGAAAATTTCTTTTCTTCCCCTGAATTGTGTGATGACTTGGTGAAGAAACAGATTTACTGTTGTGGCACCGTCAGGCCGAACAGGAAAGGCATGCCACAAGACCTAAGAACAAAGACAACAAAACTGAAAACAGGAGACATTCGCGTAAGGACCAGGGCTGACTTGACGGCAATACTGTGGCAGGACAAGAGAGACATATGCATGTTGACTAATAATCACAGTACCCCAGCGGAAGGTAATTTCTGCAATGAAGGAGGAAAAGCCATAAAGCCGCATATTGTGATGGATTACAACCATCATATGGGCTATGTGAATAAGGGTGACAGAATGGCTAACAGTTATTCCATCAGCTGTCGCACAATCAAGTGGATGAAAAAATTGTTCTTTCATCTGCTAGACCTGGCCATTCTCAATAGCTACATTCTTCATTCCTTGTGTG
>Ga0123353_10012993_pt1 | contig 11896 bp, 9 predicted proteins | sample TergutLab28metaG_3_FD_92763 | JGI IMG/M metagenome (GOLD analysis project Ga0123353, IMG submission 92763) | Labiotermes labralis P3 segment gut microbial communities from Petit-Saut dam, French Guiana - Lab288 P3 | ecosystem: Host-associated > Arthropoda: Insects > Digestive system > Gut ... | reverse complement strand
GCGGAGCCCCACGTTAAGGAGAAACGGGATTGTCAAAGAGTCTGCGCATCAAGCTTGTCTTTATCATACTGCTTATCATAGCGCTGCTCATGACTGTGGTGCTTGTTTTCCTTATCCGCAGGGTACAGGGCTTTTACGAGGAGCAGTTCTATTCGCAGATGGAAGCAGTGTTCACGCAGACGCAGCTCGTTGGCGAGCTCCGCGTCGCCGCCGGAGAGAGCGACGCGGTCCCGAGGATGGACGAGGTGCTGTCCGTCTTCATGGGCGAGCTGGGCATCGACAGGAGCACGAGGAACTTCTACATCCTTGACGGAGCGACCGGGACGGTCCTGGAGACGTCCAACCCGGACAGGTATGCCCGGCCTGAGAAGACCCCGAACATCCTTTCGGCGATGGTGGGCGAGGATTCGTTCAAGGGCAGCTCAAGGGCGGACTACATGGACGTCGCCGTCCCGATCGTGAGCGATGACGGGGAGGCGTCGTTCGTCGTCTATATAATCGACAACAAGCAGATCGTGCTCAGCCTCAACAAGGAGATATACGCGATCATCCTCGAAGCCGTGCTGATTGGCTTCGCAATAGCTGCGGCGATCACCCTCATAATCTCAAAGACGCTGCTCTCCCCGATACAGGGCATGACGAAGGCCGCCGAAGCCATGGCCGATGGCGATTTTTCGAAAAAGATCAGCGTGGAGTCCGAAGATGAGATAGGCATCCTGGCCAGGACGTTCAACGATATGGCGGCGCAGATACAGACGATGCTCGAGGAACTGAAAAAATCCGAGAAGCTCAGGCGCGAGTTCGTGGCGAACGTCTCGCACGAGCTGCGCACACCGCTTACGAACATCAGGTCATACGCCGAGACCATATCCGAAGACAGGGAGATACCGCAGGACACGGAAGAAGAGTTCCTGCGCGTCATAATAAATGAGAGCGACAGGATGACCAAGATAGTCCAGGACCTCCTTGAACTATCGCGCTTCGATTCCGGCGCCAGCGAGCTGCACATAGAGCGGTTTTCGCTGGAGCAGTCGCTGCGCGACGTCCAAGCCGCAGTCGCGCTCGACGCGCGAAAGCGCAGCCACACCATCAACCTGGAACTGGAGTGGAAGCTGCCGGAAATCGAGGGCGACCGCGCCCGGATAGAGCAGGTCCTTATGAACATCATATCGAATGCGCTGAAGTACACGCAGGACGGCGGCACGATCGGCATCAGCAGCGGCAGCTCGGAGCGAGAAGTCTGGGTCCGGATCGAGGATACTGGCATGGGCATACCCCAGGAGGACCTCGAACATATCTTTGAGAGGTTCTACCGCGTCGACAAGGCGCGCTCGCGCGAATCCGGGGGCACGGGGCTGGGGCTGTCCATAGCGAAGGAGATCGTGTCGAAGCACGGCGGGGATATCACCATCGACAGCAAACCTGGGATAGGTACGTCGGTGACGGTGAGGTTCCCCAGGAGGCAGGAAACGGAGGTGCCGCCGATTGGCTAGAGCACCGAGAAAGGCAGTCGAATGGGCCAAGACTGCGCTGATCGTGGTATTGGCCGCGAGTGCGCTATTCCTGGCGTGGAGAACAGGGATATTCAGCGATTTTTTTACATCCATGCCCCTTGCCGGGAGCGTGGCGGAGCTTTTCGGCGGGACGGGCGGCGCCGCCGAGATCGGCGGCGTTACAATTAGGGAGGCCGCGAGGCCCCTGTGCATCGTCGTCACAGACGCGGATGGCCTGCGCTTTGGCGCCAGGTTCGATACCGCCGAGCGGAACGCCGTCTACGAAAGGACCAGCAGCATCCTGGGGGAGGCGCTCGGGTCCGCCGCCGAGCCTTTTGAGATAAGCGAGGGCGAATGGCGCGCGGCGTTGGGGGGCGCGGGGCTTTACTACGAGTATGTGACGCCTGTCAAGCTCTCGGTGCTGGACGCCTGGCTCGGGTCGCGAATGCCGGACCCGGCGCGGGGCATCGAGCTTCTGAGGGTTTTCGTCTCCTTCGGCGGCGAGCGGAGCACGCTATACTACCAGGAGCACGGGAGCGGGCGGTTTTTTTGCGCCTACACGGCTTCGGCGGCCGGGAAGGCGCAGGAGCTTGAGATATACAGCGCCAACGGCGCGGTTTTCGCTTATGAGACCGGAGTCGTGGGCGCTGAAAAAGCGCCCTACATGCTCCTTATGCCGGGGCGCGAACATCCGGAGGTCAGGGCCGCCGCCATCGGGGAGGGCCAGCGCGGCGGGGCAGCGGAGGAGGCGCTGGAGATGACGCTCTCGGCCCTTGGGCTCGGCGACGAGGCGTCGACGAAGTACCTGGACTCCGCCGGAGTCCTCGTTTGCTTCGGGACACACTTCAATATCAGGGTACATGCCGACGGGCGGGTGCTCTACCAGCGCACGGACAGGGCGGACGCCGGGGCTGCAAGGCGCCTCGGCGAGCATGAGCTGATCGAGATCGCGCGGGAGATCGCGGCGGATTCGGTCGGCGCGGCTTGCGGCGACGCCGAGGTCGTTTTCGAGTCTATTGAGGCTGGGGACGCCGAGGGAGTTTACTCGGTGGTTTTCGGCTACTATATCGCCGGGGGGCGCATATACCTCAGTGATGACAGGCCAGCCGTGCAAGTCTCGTTTGCTTTGTGGGAGGCCGATAGGATCGAGATGAATTACAGGAGCTTCACGTTCACTGGCGAGCGCGTGGGGCTGATGCAGCAGCGGCAGGCGCTAGCTGCGGCGGGCGGCGAGTTCATGCTCTGTTACGCGGACACAGGCGCGGAAGCCCTGCGCCCGTTTTGGGTGAGAACATGAGCGGGCCCAGGATCAAAATCATAATCATAGCGACGCTTGCGCTGATCAACGCTTTTTTTATTGCGCTGATCGTCGCCGACGCCGTCGGCGAGGCGCGCACTGAGCGCGAGACCCTCGCGAACGTCTCGGCGATCATGCGGGCGGGCGGGGTAGAGATCGACCCCGGCGTGATCCGCGCGGCTGCGCCAGCCCGCACAGCGGGAGGCATTAGGGCTATGCGGACGGCGCGGGTCCTCGAGGTCGAGGAGAACATTGCGCGCGCATTCCTTGGTCCGGCCTCGATGACTGACCAGGGGGTCATTTACCTATACGAGAGCGCGGGGCGGGGGGCCGCCGAGTTCGCGAGCGCCGGGGATTTCCAGATACGCATGGACAGGGGCGCGATAACCGACGAGGGTGGCTTCGCCAGGACGGTTGCGGGGTTGCTGAAGGAGATGAAGGTCGAGACGTCCGAACCTGTCGTTTCGCAGGGCGCAATCGGCGGAGCCGCCACTGTCACTGTAGTCTGCGCATACAGGAGCGTGAATATATTCAACTGCGCGATCGAGTTCGTTTTCGGGGAGGGAAGCCTGCAGGTCGTCAATGGCAGGTATGTGGCGGGCATCGAGCCTACGGAGGGCGGCAAAGGGATATCGCAGGTGGGCACGGCGCTGCTCATATTCCTGGCGGAGGTGATGGACGCGGGCAGGGAAGACGTGGCCTGCGCCAGGATTTTTGGCGTGGAGGCAGGCTACAGGCACAGCGTCTCGGGCTCGTTCGGCGAGGGCGTGATAACCCCGGCGTGGCTGATAACGACAGATAACGGGCGGTACCTGATAGACGACACAACAGGCGAGGTTTGGGGGTTTTAGCAGGGCGCCTTAGTGGCGATGTTTTGGGGGTTTTATGGCGCTTTAAATAGCTCCGGGGCGGTTTTGCATAGGATCACGCCTACTATCATGGTCATCGCTAGCTCAACACCCATGTATGTGCCGTTGTATGAGAGGGAGTATAGCCAGACCGGGAGTTCTCCGGCGTATACGCCCCATACTGTGACGCCGGAGAAGAAGTGGCACAGGAAGCGCAGGATCAGGCAAAGCGGCGCCGCGTACAGTAGGCCGTATTTTTTACCCTTGAAGAGACCGGACAGCCCGAGGACCGTGAATGCGGCCATATAGTCCAGCGTGACCACGGCGACATAGCCGGCGACCGTGGCGGTGGGCGGTGGCCAGAATTGCTGAATCATCTGTAGGCCCGCATAGACGAAGCCGGCGCCAAGCCCCCACTTGAGGCCCCGGCGCAGCCCAATCGTCAGCAGCGGCAGCATCGAGAGCGGTGTTACCGAGCCGCCCTGCGGCATTTTGAACAGGGTGATGTAACTGAGGATGAATGAGACGGCGACAAAAAGGGCCGATTCGACGAGTGCGCGGAGATTTTCGCGGGATTTATTGGTGTCCATAAAAGAAGCACCTCCTTTATATTTGAATGAGGCGCATCCATATACTCCCGACGGCGGCATTATCCGCATCCGGTCCTAACGGTTAGGCGCGGCATTTCGCGCCCTCTCAGCCGCCTGACGGCAGCACCCCAATTCATTTTTTTATTTATTATTTATATAAGATATTCGTGCAGTTTTTCCATTAGTTCTTCGAATACCAGCGGCTTGCCTACGTGGTCGTTCATGCCCGACTCCAGGCATTTTTCTATATCCTCGCGGAAAACGTTCGCCGTCATCGCTATTATCGGGATCGTCGTTGCGTTGGGGTGGTCCAGGGACCTTATGCGCTGCGTCGCGCCGTAGCCGTCCATTTCCGGCATTTGCAGGTCCATCAGTATCACATCGTACTTGCTCGGCGCCTCGTCGAACATCCTGACCGCAACGAGACCGTTCTCGGCGCAGTCTATCGTTGCGAGCGTCGGCTCGAGCAGGGCCATGACTATCTCGCGGTTAATGTCGACGTCCTCGGCGATAAGGAGCCTGCGGTCTTTGAATACCCCGGCGATGGCGCAAGCCTGCGGGTGCTCGATAGCGCGCGGGTCGACCCCAAGGACCTCGTTGATCGCGTCCGCTATCGATGAAGGGAACAGGGGCTTCGGGATGAACCTCTCTATGCCGGATTTTCTCGCGTCTTCCTCGATCGTCCTCCATTCCACGGATGAAATCATAATGAAGACAGAGTCTGCGGGCGCTTTCGTCTCGGATTTGAGTGCGTCGGCCACAGCCAGACCGTTCATATCCGGCATCATCCAGTCCAGGAAGTAAATGCTGTAAGGTCCGTTCCTGCGCACGAGCTCCAGCGCTTCCTTGCCGCCGGACGCTGTGTCGCACCGCAGCCCGAATTCCTGTATTATCTCGCTGAAATATGAGATGACGCCAGGGTCGTCATCAACGACCAGAATATTCAGATTGCGGGGGTTGGCGCCCCGCGCCGCTGCCTGCCTGGGCTTCTCCTCGCCGCGCTTCAGCTTGACTATGAAGGAGAATGTCGAGCCTCTCCCCAGCTCGGAGTCGACCCATATGCTGCCGTCCATCATTTCCACTATGCTCTTGGATATCGCGAGGCCGAGACCCGTGCCGCCGTATTTCCTCGTCGTGTTTGCATCGGCCTGCTGGAAAGAGGCGAAAAGCTTCTCCTGCTGCTCGGGGGTGATGCCGATGCCGGAATCCGTGACAGTGAACAGCAGGGTACATAATCCGGCGTCTTCCCGCAGCAACTGTGTGTTCAACTCGATATTCCCTTGGTTCGGGGTGAACTTGGTTGCGTTGCTCAGGAGGTTCGTTACGACCTGGCTGAGCCTCTGGTCGTCGCCGACGAGCGTCTTGGGGATCGATTTGTCGATGTGGACAATGAACTTGTGCTGCTTCTCCTCCATGCGGAAGTTGATCACGTTCACTATGCGCTGGAGCATTTTTTCGAAATTGAATTCCGACGGCGAGAGCTCGAACTTGTTCGCTTCGATCTTGGACATGTCCAGGATGTCGTTAATGACTCCCAGCAAGTGCTGCGATGCGTCGTCGATTTTTGTGAGGCAGTAATCCTTTCGTTCAAGGTTGTCGGAGGTTTTGCCGATCATAGTCATACCTATTATGGCATTCATCGGCGTCCTGATCTCGTGGCTCATGTTGGCAAGGAACGCGCTTTTGTGGCGGCTCTCCATGTCAGATTTCTGCCTTGCTGCGTCTATATGGACCATAATGAGCATCAACGCGCCTGCGAGGACCGCCCCCAGTAAGCTGAGGAGCAGCGCCATATTCGTCACGCTTTGGTAAAACGGGCCGCTCGGCGCTATCAGGCCCAGGTACCACCCGTTTTCAAGCTGCTTGAAGTAGGCTATTGCCGGCTCGCCCTTAAAACTATCGAGCTGCCGCTCGGAAATATCGTACCCGCGCCTCAGATCGTATTCGAACTGCGAAAAGTTGAGATCGGGGTCGCCGACGGTGCGGCCGACATAGCTCTCGTTTGGATGGGCCAGAACGACAAGGTCCGGGCTCATCAGGATGCCGTAGCCTCCCTGCGCCAGGGCAGTCTCTACGACGTGCCTCCCTATGTCATACAGCAGCACATCGAGCGCCACGACCCCAAGGCGACTATTGTCATCGCCGTAAATGACCCGCGAATATGTGAGGACCGTTTCACCTGTGTTCGCATCAAGGTACGGCGCAGATTCCGCCACTCTCCCGCCCGCTTCGATCGCCAGAGTGAACCAGGGGCGCTCCCTCGGCTCATAGTCGTCCGGCAGGTCCGCCGGGAACCCGGTGACCAGCACCGGCTGGTCGAAGGCGGCCTCGAAAAAGCAATAGAACCCTATGGGGTTGATGAAAGAGCTGTTCGATTCTTTGATAATGTAGTCGGTTTGGGTGGTAGTGAAGTCCTGAAGCCTCTCGAGACTGTCGCCATAGGCGAGTTTCTCGCGGATCGTCTCCGAAAAGCGGGCCAGCGACGTGCTTGGGTTCATAAGCTCGGCCTCGAGCGTCGATTGCTCCAGCCGTATCATACTGTCAACGCGCGCGATCATGTGGTCGTGGACGATGTCGCTCGCAAAGTTGTAGCTTAGGAAAACCATTATTATGAACGCGAGCGCCGTAAACAGTAACTGCGCGAACAGGATCGGGCGCATTTTGATGATTGAGCGTATTCTCGACATAGGTCACCTCAACAAGAGCCACGGTCTGTGAACAGATACCCAGTTATCATACCACTCCGGAAAGGAGAAAAACCAGATTTAACTAAATCTTCATATTTCACATGCACCCCGCAACGAACCGGAAGGGGCCGCGCTCTTTGCGCAGCTACCCCTTCCGTTGCTGTGACGTCGTTATTATCAATGCACCATTTTCGCCACTTCGGCAGCGAAATCGTCTTGTCTTTTTTCTATGCCCTCGCCTTTTTCGAAGCGGGTGAACGCCTTGACTTCGATCGTCCCACCCAGTTCCTTGGCGACCTGCTGGACGCGCCCCGCGACCGTTACCTGGGCCTCCTTTACGAATGGCTGGTGCATGAGGCACACGTCTTCATAGAACTTGTTGATGCGGCCCTTGACCATCTTCTCCGCTATCATGATCGCCTTTTCTTCGGGCAGGTCCTTCGCCCTGTTCTCCTCTATCGCCTTGTTGAGCTGGATCTCCTTTTCCTTCTCGAGGTCATCGGCGCCGACCGACGCCGCGTCGAGGTACTGCGGGCGCATCGCGGCTATCTGCATCGCTATGTCCTTGCCGAGCTCGGTTATGGCGCTTTCGTCGGTTATGCCGGAGACCGCGAGGTTCACGATGACGCCTATCTTCCCGCCCGCGTGTACGTAAGGGACGCTCGTCCCGTCCGTGTACAGCGCGAACCTGCGCACTGAGATGTTCTCCCCGATCACGAGGATCATCTCCTGCTGCTGCTCGGCCACGGTCTTGTCGAGTCCCGGGAACGCGCACGCCATAAGCGCGTCGACGTCGGCAGGGGTGTTTTTCGCTGCTGCCTGCGCGACTCCGGCGACGAACCCGGTGAACATCTCGTTTTTTGCGACGAAGTCGGTCTCGGAATTGACCTCCACGATTACGCCCACACCGTCGATCACGTCGGCGTACGCCATCCCCTCGGCGGTGATCCTTCCGGCTTTCTTCTGGGCGGCCGCGAGGCCGTGCTCGCGCAGGTACGCGACTGCCTTGTCCATGTCGCCCTCCGACTCGGTCAGGGCCCTCTTGCAGTCCATCATCCCAACCCCGGTCATCTCGCGGAGTAATTTAACATCATTAGCAGTGAATGCCATATATATTCATTCCTTTCGTATTTCTTTTACTAGAGCCGTAGGGGCAAGAACCGTGCCGATCCCGCCGACCCAGGCATATTGTCCGCCGGGCTACGCTCCGGGCGCGGCTTTTGGTTCAGTTGTTGCCTCCTTCGGCTTATCACCCGAATCGCCTTGCGCATCATCCGCGCTCTCCGCGTCGGCGCCCTGCCTGCCTTCCATAACGGCGTTGGCCATTGCCTGGGCTATGAGCCTTATTGCGCGGATCGCGTCGTCGTTGCCGGGTATTATATAGTCGATCTCGTCAGGGTCGCAGTTCGTGTCGACGATAGCGACGATCGGGATGCCCAGTTTCCGGGCTTCCGCTATGGCGTTGCGCTCCTTGCGCGGGTCTATTATGAAAAGCGCTGCGGGCAACCTTTTCATCTCCTTGACGCCGCCGAGGTATTTCTCGAGTTTGTTGATCTCGTTAGTGAGCTTGATTACCTCTTTTTTCGGCAGGATGTCGAATGTGCCGTCCTCCTGCATCTTCCGCAGTTGTGCAAGGCGGTCGATCCTCATGCGCATTGTCTTGAAGTTCGTGAGCATCCCGCCGAGCCAGCGCGCGTTGACGAAAAACATCCCTACGCGCTCGGCCTCCTCTTTGATCGCGTCCTGCGCCTGCTTTTTCGTGCCGACGAACAGCACGGAGCCGCCGTTCTCGCTCACCTCGCGCACGAAGTTGTACGCGTCCTCGAGTTTCCTGACCGTCTTTTGCAGGTCGATAATGTAGATACCGTTGCGCTCCATGTAGATGTACGGAGCCATTTTTGGGTTCCATCGCCTTGTCTGGTGGCCGAAGTGGACGCCGGCCTCCAGCAGTTGTTTCATCGAGACTACTGACATTTTTTCTCCTCCATTTTTATTTTTGTTTTGATGGGCCCGCAGCGCCAAACGCCTGCAAGCGCCATATCCTCCGGCCCCATCGCCTCTTCCCGCCACCGCATAATGCGCTTAAATGCGGCACTGGGCGAAAAAATCAGGAGCCGTGTGACAATGCCAAAATATTCTAACAAAGCGAAGTGCAAAAAGCAAGAACTTTTTTGTGAATTTGACAATATTTCCTGACCGTGGTAGGCTGTCCTCAATGTTGGGAGATTTTGCCTATGACACTGAATATTGTATTGATTGAGCCGCTAATACCGCAGAACGCCGGTAGCGTTGCCCGGACTTGCGCCGTCACCGGCGCGAGGCTCCACCTTGTCGGGCCGCTGGGGTTCGATATAGACGACAACAAGCTCAAGCGGGCGGGGCTGGATTACTGGCACATGCTCGATATCTCGTACTACGACAACGCCGCCGCGTTTTTCTCGCAGATACTGAGCGGCGCCGGGGGCGGTTGCGGTATGGCGGGTGGTGTGGCGGGCGGTGTGGCGGATAGCGCTGCGGGCGACGCTGCGAATGGGGCGCCGGACACATCGGGGCGCGACTTCTATTACTTCACCACAAAGGCGCGCCGCATCTATACGGAACCCGCATACGAAGATGGCGCGTATGTGTTCTTCGGGAGCGAGACGAAGGGCCTCGACGAAGCCCTGCTGTACCGCAACCCCGACCAGTGCGTCCGACTGCCGATGCTGACGGGCGCGCGCAGCTTGAACCTGTCAAACTCGGTAGCGATCGGCGTCTACGAGGTGCTGCGGCAATGGGGCTTCCCGGCGCTGCAAAACTTCGGCAAGATGGCGCAAAGTGGATGACTGTACGAGATACTATGACAACACATGACGTCCTACTAAAATACTATGGCTATACCTCGTTCCGGCCCGCGCAGGAGACGCTTATCGACGCGCTCCTGGCTGGCAGGGACGTTCTGGGCGTCATGCCGACCGGTGCGGGGAAATCGATCTGCTTCCAGATCCCGGCGCTGATGCTCGGCGGGGCCACGCTGGTGATATCGCCGCTCATCTCGCTGATGAAGGACCAGGTCGCGCAGTTGAGGCACGGAAAAGTACCTGCGGCGTTCATCAATTCCTCGCTGACGGCCGCGCAGTACCGTGAAGTCCTGCGCCGCGTTGCGGAGGGGCGGTACAAGATCATCTACGTGGCGCCGGAAAGGCTCGAGACGGCTGACTTCCTGCGATTTTCGCACGAGACCCCGATCTCGCTGGTCGCCGTCGACGAAGCCCACTGCGTCTCGCAATGGGGCCAGGATTTCAGGCCAAGCTATCTGAGAATCGCCAAATACATCGCGAGCCTGCGCGAGAGGCCCGCAGTCGGCGCATTTACCGCGACCGCGACAGCCGCCGTTAAAAAAGACATTGCCCGCCTGCTTGGGCTGCGCGATCCGCTGAGCCTGACTACGGGCTTCGACAGGCCGAACCTCTATTTCGAGGTTGCCAAGCCGAAGAACAAGTCTAAGTACTTCCATGAACTCGTTGCGCAGCGCGACGGCAAGTGCGGCATCGTCTACTGCGCGACCCGAAAAACCGTCGACGCCGTCTGCGCCGAGCTGCGCAGGCGCGGCGTCTCGGCGTCGCGATACCATGCGGGCCTAGAGGACGTGGAGCGGCGGCTCAATCAGGACGACTTCATCCAGAACCGCATCACAGTTATGGTCGCCACCAACGCGTTCGGTATGGGCATTGACAAGCCCGACGTGCGCTATGTGTTCCACTACAACATGCCGAAGAACCTGGAGGGCTACTACCAGGAAGCGGGTCGGGCCGGAAGGGACGGGGCGCCATCGGACTGCATCCTGCTGTTCTCGGAAGAGGACATCAGGACGGCGGAGTACTTGATAAAGGACTCGGGAAGTAACGCGGAGCTTTCCGAAAAGGAGCGCAGGGCGGTGAGGCGCCGCGATACGGAGCGACTCGACAAGATGGTGAGGTATTGCGAGATCGATGGGTGCCTGCGCTCGTACATCCTACGGTATTTCGGAGAAAGGCAAAAGGGCGCCTGCGGCAACTGCAGCAACTGCAACCGCCCAACCTGGTGGCGCACGATATTCTCGGGGCATGGAAAATCACTAGCAAAGTGAAGTAACCCGAATTTTCAGGATACCCGCTAAACAGGAGTTACATTTTAAGTCTCACAGCAGCGCGTCGGCGCACTTTAGCGCTTCGCTTACTGCTTGCCACATATCGAGACGCCTATATGTTCCCAGCCGCCCGCCAAAAATGACATTCCTCTCCTTCTCGGCGAGGGCCCGGTACTCACTATAAATAGCCTTGTCCTCGCCGCTGTTTATTGGGTAGTAAGGCTCTAGCCCGCGCGTCCATTCCATCGGGTACTCATACGTGATCGCGGTCTTGCCCTGCGCCCCGGACTCGAAATGCTTGTGTTCTATTATGCGCGTGAAAGGGACGCCCGCAGACGTGTAGTGGACGACCGCGTTTCCCTGGAAATCGGGCATGTCCAAGACCTCTGTCTCGAACGACAGCCCCCTGTATCCAAGCTCGCCGTAGCGATACCCGTAGTATTCGTCGATCATCCCGGTAAAAATGATTTTGTCGGCGATGTAGCCGTACCTCTCCCTGTCGCTGAAAAAATCCGCGCCCAGCTTGACGTCGCACATGCTGAGCATATTACCGATCATCTGGTTGTAGCCGCCTACAGGGACGCCCTGGAACCTCTCACTATAGTAATTATTGTCGAAAGTGAACCTCACGGGCAGCCCTTCGATGATTGACGCGGGCAGCTCGGAACACTTCCGGCCCCATAGTTTTTCTGTGTAGCCTTTGATGAGTTTCTCGTAAATCTCGGCCCCGACGAGGGAAACCGCCTTTTCTTCGAGGTTTCTTGGCTCGGCGATATGCGCCCGCCGGCTCTCCATGATTGCCCGCGCCGCATCGGGGGTCGTGGCGCCCCACAGCGCGTAAAGCGTGTTCATGTTGATCGGCAGGTTGTACAG
>Ga0123353_10012992_pt1 | contig 11896 bp, 9 predicted proteins | sample TergutLab28metaG_3_FD_92763 | JGI IMG/M metagenome (GOLD analysis project Ga0123353, IMG submission 92763) | Labiotermes labralis P3 segment gut microbial communities from Petit-Saut dam, French Guiana - Lab288 P3 | ecosystem: Host-associated > Arthropoda: Insects > Digestive system > Gut ... | reverse complement strand
TTTGTTTTTTTTTTTTGTCTGATTGGTTTTTTATGTGTATATTAAAATACTTAGGGAAACGGGGGGGGGGGGGGGGGGGGGGGAGTTGCTGTGATACATGTGGACCGACGGACGGACATGACGAGGCTAGTAAGTCTGGTACTTTTTTGCAACTATGCGAACGCGCCGACAACTGGTTTGAAATTTACACATGTGAACAAGGCACAACAGCACTGCTAGAATACTGTTCTGGGGATTTGATTCTGAAACTCATAGAATCTTCCATTCTTGTTAAAGAGGCGTTGTAACTAGAAATCGCAGGTCTGGTGCTTCCGAATGTGGTGCAACTTACGGTGTATGCATATACGGTATAGCCCTGCCACATACGCGAGCTTTAAGGCTCTGAACCCTGTAAAAAAATTAAGATTCCAAGTAATTGAAATCATTTTATTATTTCTTATTTAACAAAGTACATCTCTCAAAAGCCTCCGTCGTATAAAAATATGGTTACTTCCTTTATTGTAAACAGTAGAGTATTTTGCTCTGGGGGATTTGAGGTTCTCAAGGTGGTGTGGATGAAACTTTTTTCGGGATGTTATGCTGTTTCGGCTGGTAGTTACCGACGTTTCAGAGGAGCGTAATGTTTTCATTTTCGTGGATAGGTAGTCCGAAAAAGCCTGTTCGTAACTGACTGACACGCTCTCATTGATTAGATTTTCCTAGCAGCATGTAGTCAGTTTGTGCGGACATTTGCAGCATCGCTGTCATGCCATATTTGAATGTCTTAACGACGTTGATATTTCCGTTTTCGAATTGTTTCTCTTCCTTTGACATGTGTTACTGAGTGTCAAGTTTGTGAGTTGCGAGACACTTTTGAACAACATTGTATTCCGCGTCGTCAGTGAGAAGTATTGTATAGCCATAGCACATTGTGCTAGTGGAAATGGTCATTCAGATGTCCCTATGAACTTGAAGTCTCATGTTAATAATAGGTTTATGTTTAAGGGTAGAGAGTCACATTCAAAGGCGGTACGCTGAGACTTAGCGGGCTCAAAGCAGAATGTGAGTCGCCTTTCTTTACCAGAACCGGAAATATTCCGATATGCAGTTGTTGCATCCAGCACTTTCTGGCTTCTCGTGCACTTTTTATGTTGCTGTAAGGAATATTTCAGTGACTTGTGTTTGCACGACCTGAATGCGTGTGTAGCGAGTTAGTGACTTCGCATAAAACTTGTATCATATTGACTGTGAAGAACAGGAGATTTCGGAAGTCAGGATTTTCTTACCGTCAGGTTGTCAGTTTCATTGCATGGTTGCTTTGGATTGTACGCCTTTTCGACTTCCAGCAAGGACTGAAGAGCCTGTTTCCATTATATTAGAATATCGATTTTTTTTTTAAGTATTACCACATCACTCAGTTGTTTTGTGTGCAGTAGTATTTTCTTGTTCGGCCTTTAGATAGGACCTTGACCCATGAGAGATTTGATCACATTATAACGATGGACTTTGGGCATACGCCAGCACAGCCGTTTCTGTTTCGTACGTCGCTTCTTGCTTGCATGTGTACGAGTCTTCACTTCTCTTTACTTCGAACTCTGGCGCGAGTGAATTTGTCAGATGAAAAATTTTAAAGTCGTCTTATATATTTGTAGGGATAACCGCCACGCCTTTCATAGGGAAAAATACTCTTGCGTACTTGAAATGCGTGTCTGATCTGCAGAAGATTTCTGGGCCGTGAGAAATAAAGCAAAAGTATACGAATACAAACTGTATAAATATGTGATATAATGCAGCATCACAGAAACGTTTGCTGTGGTGTATAATACAGTATGGAACAGCAGGAAGTTTGACATGTGCGACCATTTCCTGCAGGTTCTCATAATTATTCTCGTTGATACCTGTAAACTGAAGTATTCGGATCACTGATATTGAACCTTTAACGGAGAAATTACATTTACTGAATTCGTGTACCGTGTGAGGGTTGAGGGCCAAACTAAGGATTCAGGTTTTGGAAATGTGCTTCGGTTAGAAACCCCGATCCTTACTTTGAAATTGGAGACTGCTTCACTGACATACTCGTATATTGATATCGGTAACATTTTTGTACGAACACAGGAACTCCGTGAAACGCATGAGCTAGAGCTGTTTTGTGATAGACGTACTTTGGTTGTTGTGTGGAAGGTTAAAAGTAGGTCCAGGAGCAAAGCATAAGTTCCCATCCGGCCAAACCTCCTGTCACAAATTCATATTATTTATGGGCTCAGATTTCTTTGTACTTTTATATGTACGATGACACTAATTAAGGGCTTTCATTCGTGTATTTTAAAATTAACCTGTTGTTATGGCCTGTTCCGAACGTTTCTGCCTAAAACGTGTTTCTTCCTTTTGAATAAGGACTGAATTTATTTTTCCCAAGATCTCGCCAACACACAGATTCGTTCGCCCTCCGCCCTGTGCTTCCTTTCCTTTGCCACTGTATATATGGTCATGTCGTACAGCTGCCGTTTGTTGTTTTCTGTAGACTCGTTATCGTATTAACGTAGGCCACGTCCCCGACCGCCCACACTCGCAGCGGAGTAGCGGCCGAAGTGACAAACGATAGTTGTCAGATAAAATAAGGACTCTTGTGTATCACCTGAAATGTGTGTAAGTCTTTCTTCTTCTTCACTCGACAGGAACTCATCTTCCTATTAATTCCTGTAATTCATCCCAAATTTTCAGTCGAGTGACGCGTGTGTCCTTAATTTTCACTTGCCCAACGACAAATACTACTCGCTCAGACGAGAAGGCAGTTGGGGTTTTCAACCCTTGCTGGTCAATATTATGACTTATTTACTCTGAAGTGGCAGTGTCCCGTAACTAATTTATTGGCCTGTGTTTCGTAGAAGCGTGCTGAAGATTTGTTGCCAATTATGTTAATCCTGGATATCGAATATTTCGTGTGTTGGTGTGCTTCATTATTTAAGATTGAACCGTGTGAAGGTTAGCTCATCGGGTGTAATTACTGTTAGTTTACTTCCCACGTCACCAACATTCACAGTAACCTTTTAAACGTTCTTACGCAGATATATTACAGTGGTGCAAAAAAATCTGTGTCGAAATTGTAAGGGGTATGTTCATTTCGGTTCTTCGTTTTTATGTGTAGTGTCACTAGCAAGTAAATGGTTTAAGGTATGTTTTACATATCTTTTAAGAACGCCACTGTACGTAACCCCATCTAAGATACAGTTTACTGAGTGCGCAACCCCTTGCTTTTACCTTGTAATACAGGAATAAGTGGTCCGTTTTGCACTACTTTAATTCTGTGAGATGAATGTAGACATTGTTATGTTGCATACCTGTCAGTAGGTTTGCAGGAGAGGACTTCATGTCTCGACAAGGGTAGGATTTTTTTCTGTGCTTATTCGAAATCGACTTCCTGTTCAATCTCAGTGTGAAGTGGTCATAGCGTGAAGCTAGCCATTCCCATCTAGTGCCGAACTTGAGAATGCATGAGCCATTGCGCCCCTCTCTGATATTTCTTAATGGGTTGGTGCTGAGGCACAGTGACGTCACGAATACATATGCAGTCGATGAACTAACTGGTATTGGCTAGCTACGTAGGACCGTTTTTTTACAGTAGCATATTTTAATTATTATGTTGTATGGCTCGTATGTAATTCCGAACTTAGTTGTTAAATATTATCATTTGCACTTAAAATATTGCATTCACACTCGGTGCGTAACTATAACGCTGCACTCTAGGCAGTTGTTAACAGACTACTAATTTTACGTGACAGCGACGTGTGTTTAGGAATGACATTGCTTTGCTTGTAATTGGGGTTTGTGTAACGTTAATTACTTAAGTCTAGTTCCTTCGACAGTTACTACTTTGGTTAGCAAAGTCATTCAGAACTGTTTAAATTTAGTTTTTGTGTTGTTTAGTTTTTTTCGGATAAGAATTGTGGAACCCCAGTCTGGTATCGAATATTTTGCGCGAAGCAATGCGTTTTCTAGTTTCTTCGGAATAACACAATGCCCGCGGAAGCAAGGTTTTGAGTCAGGTTATGCAGTCGTGTTACATGCGTAAAAGGTAATGTCTGTACTCCAAATTAAACACTACGCCATGAAGACGTTTCGAGGAGTGGAGATGATTGGTCGGATTCACGCTCCCTGCAGCTTTACTCCTAGCTGCAATTGAATAGGAGGAATGAGGGCTCCAGAGCCAGTCTGGACGTTTGGGAGAAGAGAGTATCTCTTGTCTGTTTTTGGAATCAAACCCCTGAGTCCTCGGTCGTCCAGCCCATGGCCTAATCACTATACTGACTAAGGTGTTTATATGCCTAATGCAATTTTCAGAAGACAGTGACGCAACAGGATTGTTAATTCAAAACTGTTGTAGAAAAATTTCAGACAAGAAGTTATACAATTAACTGGCATGAAGCAGAACACGCTTAAGCGGTGCTTCTTATTTTGTAGCTCGAGGAACAGTAAGGCGTCAACTGTATTGTGTAATGCGGAGTGTAGTGTTACTGGAAAGAGGCTAGACGTTCCGATTGCAATTATCCACACTGAAAATCTGATTAATCTTTTGACCTTGACGTATCGAAGAGACTTTCGAAACAGATGTGCTGACCAAACCTTTGTAATTTTCCTTTGCGTGTTGGTAGATGGAAGTGTGTGACCCATTTGATATATATCACTTTAATTGGTTTGTTAGCCATTTGAAGACGATGCGCAGACTGCTTTATTTAACCCTTATCCTGCTAATGTGGAGTATAAGGTGAGCTTCTAATAATGCCAGCAAATGGCAGAAGGGATTTAACTCGCGTTTAAAGGGTTAAAGACCCAGTTCGTACCGCGCAGTGAATACTTTTCATCTCGGCTATGAAAGCCAATCAGATATGTTGTATGGGGCAGAATTCGCTGTTTGTTCTGATATAAATTCAAAACACATAAATACAATGTAGACAGAAGGTACAATTCTTGAATGTTAAACCTGCTGGTGAATCGCGTAACCAGTAGGCTTTAAAAGGTTAGATATACCGTATATCTAAACACTATTGTGTGTGATTGTACCTGGCATGACTACTTTTCATATCCGATAAGCTTATTAATTTATTGTTGTTGCCTGCTTGACCCACTGGTAAGAATGTCCACGTTTGTTTTAGTTTTCAGTCCCGGTGTTTGGAACGTTGTATTTATTTACGTCATCCATTCTGTAAGTGCATATATTTCACAAATACAAACATAAGAGTCCTTGTTTCAGTAATCCGACGAAAGGTGATACTATAATTTGCGCCCTGCTGTGCCTGGAGGGGGAATCGAAACATTGCTCATAAGGAATATCGTGCCCACACACTGCTCGACGCCTTTTGAACCCCGTCGTCATTTATTTTATCTGTCACTGGTTAGAACGTTTTCTGTTACAGGCTCCTTGTAGGTAAAGCCTTTTCTATTTCAGATTGTTGAAGTAATCATGTTGTTGAACTAAGTTCGTTAAGCTTCAAGTGACTTCCTTGCACCAGACAACCCAGATAAGCACGGGCATCTCTCCTACTTGCGTACGGGTTTACAGAAAGGAGTCTTCTTGCAGGTTCTTTGAGATTGAGTCTATCAGTAGATTGTTATTCTGTTATCTAATTTGTCTCTCCCACAGATATATATATATATATATATATATATATATATACATACACACACACACACACGTATTCGCATATCTCTGCTGAACTGTACAGTGAACCACGGACTCAGTGTGTTAATAGAACATTCCTAACTGTAGTCGTAATGCTTTTATGTGAAAATTAGGATTGTGTAACATGCCGTAACTTTTGGGAGGGGAATATTCCGTGGGAAGTCATACGTTTTTGTGTATAAAGCGTGTTATAAGGTGCTTTTGTGATCTACAGAGAATAATTGGTAACCGGTCCGTAACCATAACTTCGTTTAACAGGTAATGGAATAACGTACACCAGCCAGCTTTTCTTTGCCGTATAATGTTTTGTCAAAAATGTATTGTCTGTGTATCTCTCTTGTTTTATGTAATGACGGTATCAGGAGCAGGCTGTATTGATTCGAGTTTTCCATCTTGATCAGGCTGTCATACTCAAAATACGTTGCGAGCCAAATCCGAAATCCAACTTGGCATCTTGCTTTGCTGCTTATAATGTAACTTTCCTTCTTCGTTATTCAATTGTAAGTTTTCCACTGTGGAAAAACGCAATATATAAAATACTCCTTCCATGATTTCTTGTTTGTATTAGGCAATAAAATAATAGGAGGACGGTAAATCTATGTAAATATGGCAACGTGGGCGGGACATATAAACCTCAGTGGGTCGCATGTTTGACAGGCCTGCTCTTGATGGAAGGCTCGTGCTTATTTGAAATAGGAAATGTGTTACTATTTGAAGATTGACCTGAAGCGTGGTTTCCGAGCTGCGACTTCCTGACGATTAAAGTGCTCCAAGTGTGGCCCCCGTGAGCTTCTACACAGGACGTCGCGCGTCAGAACAGTGATTGCCTGATTCGCCGCAGAATTCCAGGTGTCATACGAATCACCTGAGTTCCATTCTGTATTCGTTGTTGCAAGTCTTGAGCATTACTGACTTCTGTATCATGAACAATAAACTTCAGATGTCCCCAGAGATAAAAATGTAAGGGAAATAAATCAGAGGAAGGAGTAGGCCGTGCTGTTGAGCCACTTTTTTTTTTTTTCGTTTTATCCATTGTTCCGCAGACGCGTTGTTCATGAAATTCCTCAACTGAAAGAAAGTGCAATGTAGCACTTTTGCAGATCGACATCTTGTAACAGCTTCTGAAGTAAGTTTCATAGGAACTCGTGGCAAACAGCCCAGTGAGACGTGGTGGAAGAAAGTCGGGTTCCAGAAATCTGTGGCCTGCATGGAAACTCCGGGTGGAAACTTCGAGCAATTTCCGTAATCATCGGGAGGCGGTAGTTTGGAAAACTTGCTTTGAAGGCCTATTGTTCATGCAATATTTTGTTCTTGTATTTTGGCGTAGGTTCATCGTCTGTAGGTTTGGCCTTGCATTTTTCGTTTACTCTGTATACATTTGTATCATCACGCATTCTTCAGCCAACTACTTTGCAGTTGGTTTAGTTTGAATTTGCTTGCATGGGCGTTCTAGGGCAGGCCCTATAATAGGAGTGACAGTGTTTGGTGACTTTATCGTTTGTTTCTCAACCGTCGACGTGAAACAGCATTGAACGAGAAGTAAGAGGTTGAACCTTGAATGTGGAAAGAAGATTCGTGGCCATAATTTAAGATGATAATCCGGCATTTTGAAAGATAGGACGTCACGACACCAAGATTGTTTTCAGTCGAAGTTCAAACAGGAGCCCTCGGAAAATTATTCATGTGTATTGACCACTATACAGTGTGTCCACTAGTCCCAGAGTTTCAAGAAAACGCCCTTATTAAACAAATCGAGCTAGGCACATGCACCTTGCTGTCACTTCTAGTCAGACTCTCAGAGTTTTTAATTTAGAACACCTCATTGCCGATACTCTTGGTACCATGGACCAGGTTCTGTCGCTATTCAAGCTTTTGCCATGCTCTGAAGAGCATGTCAGCGTGAGTAGTCATGATCGCATCCGTGATACGCTTCTTCAGGTCATCAGTCTGGTGACTGGTGATTCCTAAACAATGTTCGTGACATAACTACACATGAACAAGTGCAGTGGTATAATATCCGGGGAACGAGGCGGCCAAAGGGACTGGGCCCTTTCTGCCGATCCATCTTTCCGGAAATTTCTCACCCAGGTACGCTGTTAGCGCCGTCTTGTTGCCGAGTATTGTGTGGTTTCAAGTCCTCAATCTGAGATACTGCGTAGAGTTGCAGCATGACCACATAGGTATTGGCTTAAGACCCCGGAAGAACTTTGTGGAAACGGGCTATAATTACGCTCGGCCACTTTGTTTGAACTATTCGTGTTCCTATAGACAGGTACCTATCTAGTAGTCTAATCCGGCTCGGGGAAGCAATGTCCCTAGTTTTCTAGCTTGTAATTCCTAAAATTACGGAATCGCCTGGTCAGTTTCGGAGTTAATGACGCCTAATCCACTGCAGTGGTTGGTGGAATTCTGGGTACGAGAATGATTAATAAATTACAATTGGTAGGACTATGAAAGTGCTTGGCCATTCGATGTTTTGCTTCGTACCACTTGCTGGGGTTATGTAGCTTCGAAAGAGACATGGCAGATGTAGCTGTATGTGAATGATTCGGAATTGACGTGGGAATAAGGGGCGTTGTCTTCTTTGTGTAATTACGTTCTGTCTCTCCGTGTGCACGTTGGAACTGAGAAAAATCTTCAGAAACCACGAGAAACTTTGAAGTTCGTTCTGGATACAAGCAGTGCATACCGATACGTCTGTCCTCGAGTATTCTGAACCATTACGTTTTCGTATTCGGTGCCGAGTTTACATTTAAATCCGTTAAACTGTTAGTAATATGTACCCTGAAATACGTTGCCAATTACTTTCTTACTGAAATTACACAGATTACTCAAAGTGAGATACAATGTTCAGTGCACAGCTCACAACTCTGGGATGACGTTTTGCAAATTCACAAATGGACAGTTTACTTTAGTTTACATTTTACCAACCATTTGGCCGTTGTTTAGACCACTCTGTATTCTGTTGATAGGTCTACTGTTTTTTATATTATTGAAGGTGGCTAAACGGCAGTAGGTGGGACTCATCCGCTCGTGACGTTTATGAATAACGCTTTCATTTTATTATAAATTAATCTTACGGTTAATTGCAAACATTGGCCCCCAGTCGAGGTAGGTTAGATTATTTTATTAGAATTTCAATTTTCTGGTGGGCAGAATTGACGAGTATTTATATGCTGAAGCAGTCATCACATCTTGTGTCTTTCTGTTTTCGAGACAGTGCGCATTGCACCGAAGAAGTACTGGTTGGGCTTACGCAACTGAGCCATACTGTCTAAGAAGTCGGAAGTCCGAAATCGTGATGTAGGCCTAACACGAAGGTGAAATATGAGCGTATTATGGCTTGTGCATACAACGCACGACCTTGTGAGACTTACGAGTATTTGTTCGCCCTTTACAGAACGGCCATGGCTTCCCGCTGCCTCCTGTGCGACGGTTGGGTGATCGCCCTTCCTTGTGGCAAGGTAGTGGCATTGTCGTGCTGGTCCCTACACGGCTATATTAGATCTTGAGAATGCATAGTCTTTCCGTAGCTGCTTCAGCATCATGTTTCACGTATGGTGGGAACTGGGCCACTGTTGTATATTTGCTTTACATGCATACTGAAAGATTTATGAGACGTGCATGTATCAGTGCGTCAGAGGAAGGAAACTGTAAAGGAACAGTCTTAATCTTAGTAATGCACAAATTCTTGTTTTATAATAAACTTATTATAAAACAAGAATTTGTGCATCAAGTTGGTCAATTACTAGGATTATACTGAGATGCACGGTCAGCAAAACATCAAAATTTGTAAAGGAACAGGTTATCACTTAGCTGTGTATCTTGGCCGGGGGGGGGAGATGTTTTAATTTGCCTTTATATTTCTTCTAAAACAAACAGATGAGATTGCCGGTAACGGCCTTAGTCATTATAATCTAAAATAGCACATGCTTATCATTTGACATGTGTAGCCTATCTTCGTTGAGTGCGGGTTGTTTTCGCTTGGAAGGTACGTACAACAGTTACACCTGATTTCGTTAGAATGTTTAGTCCAGGAAGCTGACATTGTAGAAGTGTCATATTTACTGCAGCTGCTTGCCAGCAGCTGATCCGTCGTGCAAGAGCTACCATGTGAAAAGGAATTAGCTTAGTGTACCGCTTCAGCGAATATCAGTGTTTGCGTTGTCACACTGCGCTTTGAATGTAATGGAATGATACTGTACAGGTTCGTGGCAGTCAGGACGAAAGATACTAAGCCTGCGTTACTTCTTGAAACAAGCGTAGTGGAATTACGTGTGTAGGCTTTTACTCAAATCGCGAACTCCGTGCTGCTTGAGGTATGTTCTTGTGGACATGGCAGCAGTATGACTATTTTTGGATTTCGCAGAACCTGTCGAATACGTATTCGGAACACTACTTCGCTTGCATTATTTCTGTCTCACTGTCCCTTCTAACGGCGTGTGTGTGAGCGGCTTATATTATTACAGAAAAAAAATGGTGTGCGATTGCACATTACATCACATTTATTTGCATTCAGCATTGTCTGTAAATGGTCCTACGCAAAAATACAGATGCGTGTATACACTATGTAGAGGCATATAATTTTGTCATTTCAGTGGTGACCTTGTAAGTTCACTGTCTGTAGAGCCACGAAGTAAGTGTATTTGCAGTGTCAGCGGATGTTCGTGTGAGGAATACGGGGAAGGTAGATAGGAGGGTCACGGGTTCTATGAAGAATGTATGGAAAGAAAACGGGGTGCGAAAGAGGTTGTGAGGATATGTAAAGAGAAAGATGATGAGTCAAGCAAAATAAAGGACTGGGAAGGTGATAGAGGTATGGAATATCTATAGTGACAAAAAAAAAAGACGTGTGTAACAAGTTAAGGAAGCAGAGAAAAGTAAACGAGACAGGCACTGTACGTATAACGTAACACTGAGGCGCGTTCCTTTAACTATTGTTGCTGTGGACAAGCAGTGTTTATTACATATTCTTCGTTTGTGTTTGTAGCTTTAGGTACCCAGCCTGAAGTGCGCAAAAGCCATATTGTCATCTGTGGCATGTACGGCTAGACTGTATTTGTCCACATCTCATAAACGGGGCGATTTTTCTGAAAAAAAAAAATACTGAGCGTAAAATGTGTTTTGATTTTATCTGCAACTTTTGTCAAAAACATTTCTCATTCTAAGAAGAACAGAGCGAGATACGATCAAAGACGTGTATTGGTCTGTATGTAAAGTACCCGTTATTCTTGCTCGATTTCAATAAAACTTGAAAATTTTCGACACATATTCGAAGTACAGTCAGGTATCAAAATTCTTACAGCGGGAGCCGAGCTGTTCCATGCGGACAGACATGACGAAGCTAATATTCGCTTTTCTGAATTTTGCAAACACACCAAAAAGTTGCGTAGACCGAAGGACGTTAGGAAAATTGGGGTTACAGGAAATGCGAGAAACCCATAACTTTGTGTGGATGAAACATTTGTATGGTCTGTTTTTCCCGAAACTTGAGTGTGCGTGTAGAGTTATCTATAAAACTCAGATAATAAGTACTCTGTGTGTAGAAGAACCGGATAATTATTTTGTGGAGATAACGAAAGATTTAATATTGAAAAGGATGAATAGAAAAACCTCTGATAGCGGCGGAATACCAACCGATGTTGCGAAAGTGTTTAGTACTGTGAAGGAGGGCATTGGTCTAGATGGCGGGTGGGGAAAGAGAATTGCAGAATGCATTATAAGTTTCGTAATCAAGTACTGGGGATGACTAGATGTGAAGCAATCAAGTTGGTTGGACTGAAATGGATTTTTGTATTCCTGGTTCCGTGCATCGTAATTCTAGGTTGAAGAAATCCAACGAGATGCAACAGTATGCAGATATTTATTACTGCTAAATTACTCTACACGTTTCGGGCGTCCATCGCGCCCGTCATCAGGAGTACATAAAACTGTAGTTGCAGCCTCTGGTACAGATCATACTATCTGGTCCCAGAAAGTATGATCTGGAGCAGGATTCAGCACCACTGAGTTAATTACGAGCCACAGCTCGCAACGGGGAAGACACGTCATGTTCCTGACGGTAACAAACAGGTGTTTTGTTTTTGTTTGTGTTATTTTGGGGTGTGGATGATATAAGGACCGCCTCTGTGGTCTAGTGGTCAGAGTTTCTGGCTACAGATACAGAGGTCCCGGGTTCGATCCCCGGCGCTACCAGATTTTCTGGGTAGTAGTGGGTCTGGAACGGGGTCCACTCAGCCT
>Ga0123353_10012991_pt1 | contig 11896 bp, 7 predicted proteins | sample TergutLab28metaG_3_FD_92763 | JGI IMG/M metagenome (GOLD analysis project Ga0123353, IMG submission 92763) | Labiotermes labralis P3 segment gut microbial communities from Petit-Saut dam, French Guiana - Lab288 P3 | ecosystem: Host-associated > Arthropoda: Insects > Digestive system > Gut ... | reverse complement strand
TGGCCGACTGCGAATCCGATTCGGGCAACGCCAATGAAGCCACCGACGGAATCAGCACCAACGCTTATGTGATGACCGGAAAGGGCAAACACGCCCTTACTGTCGACCTGGGTGACGCAAAAACCGTCAAAAGCGCCGAGTTTTTCTGGAGCGGGATACCGGACTATAAAGTGGAGGTTTCCGCCAACGGGAAATCCTGGAAAAAGGTTGATTTCAGAAATCTGGAGGGCAAAAACAACGTCAGCCGCAATATCATCGACGCGGAAAAAATCCAGTATGTCCGGGTGACCGTCGACAAGGCCGATGACGGAGAGTTAAGCCTTTACCAGTTTAATGTTTACGGTGAGTAGATGAATGAGATGTCAGCGATGAGACAAAAACGCATGTTAACGGCATCTAAGAACTAAAATCTAAAGTCTAAAGTCTAAATCAGGAGGTATACGATAAATGCGAGAAAGAGTAATATCCCTGGCTCTGATCATGGCCGTTTTGCTGTCGCTGGCGGTGTTGCCCTGCGCGGCAGATCAAGATGACGCCGAGGAGACAGTGAACGCCGCCGCTTCGATAGATACTGAGGCTCCGGATGAGAATCCGGACGCGACCGGCAACTCGCTCCCGAGCTATTTTGACTATAAGGCCGAGCATAAAGGCAAGCCGGACGCCAACGACACCATAGAGATTGCCAGAGCCGACATGTCCGCCAAAAGCAAATCGGTGGATTACCCGGCCGAGTTTGAGGGTATGTACGCGGTCACGATCGAGCAGGACAATTACGTTGAGTACACCTTCGATGTTGAAACCGGCGGTATGTATAATGCTTTGATTGAGTATTACCCGCTGCCGGGCAAAATCGGCAACATTGAAATTACCTTTGAGATTGATGGCGAACTGCCTTTCATCGAGGCCGAAACCATTGCGCTCAGGCGCATCTGGAAAGACGGCGAGGAGTTCGGCGAGAGCAACAGGGACAGCAACGATAACGAGCGCAGGCCCGTGCAGGTGGAGGATCCGGAATGGATAACAGAGCCTCTGCACGATTATTACGGCGTGGCCGATGATGATTACCGGTTTTATCTGGAGCCCGGCCCCCATACCGTGAGGGTCACGTCCTTCCGCGAGAGCTTCGCGCTGGCTTCGCTTTGCTTTACCAACGTAGAGGAGCCGCCCTCTTATGAGGAGCTGAAAGCGGAATACGAAGAACTGGGCTATAAGGAACCCGCAAGCAAGGAGCCGATCAGGCTGCAGGCCGAGAACGCCTACCGTAAATCCCATTCGATATTCGCGCCCAACTCCGACTTCACGTCTCCCTCCACCGAGCCGAGCGATCCGTCCAAAATCCGGATGAACACCATGGGGGGAGAGAACTGGTGCTATACCGGGCAATGGATAAGCTGGGAGCTTGATGTGCCGGAGGACGGCCTTTACGCGCTGAGTTTCAAATACCGTCAGGAGTTTGTGCGCGGTATGAAGGTTCGTCGCAGCATACATATAAGAGAACTGAGCGACAGCGACACAGAACCGAATGGGGATTTCGTCATCCCCTGCAAGGAGCTGCAAGAGGTTGAATTCCCCTTTTGCAGCGAGTGGAAAAATATGACCGTCAAGGATAAGGACGGCGAGCCGCTGCTGATTTATTTCACAAAGGGCAGGCATGAGATGAAGCTGACCTGCACGCTGGGCGCCATATCCCCTTCTCTGGAGGAACTCCAGGACGCGGTTTTCGATATGGATGATATTTACCGCAAGATGATCCAGGTCACCGGAATGAATCCCGATCCCTACGCGGATTATAAACTCGATAAGGAAATTAAGTCTCTGAAGCCCACCTTTAATAAACTGATCAAAGTGTTCAACGAGGAAGCGGAAAAGATCGAAGAGATCAACGACGTAAAGGGCGGGGACATCTCGTTTTTATATCAGATATCCGAACAGCTCGACAGCCTTTTGAAAAAACCCGAGACCATACCCCGCCGGATCGACGCATATAAAGGGTACTCTTCCCAGCTGGCCGCCATGCTACTTACGTTCAGGGAACAGCCCCTGATTCTGGACGCGGTTATGGTAGCTGCGCCCGACGCCAAGCTCCCCAGTGCCAGCAAGGGATTCTTCTCCACAGTCTGGTTCAGGACAAAGGCGTTCTACCTCTCGTTTTTTGAGGATTATAACGCGGTGGGCGACACAAGCGACTCCGATAACGCCATCACCGTGTGGGTCAGCGCCAACGATATACTGACCTCGGGCTACTCCTCAGGCCGCGACCAGATGACCGTGCTCAAGCGGCTGATCGATGATAAGTTTACGCCCGAATACGGGATCAACGTCAACATGAACCTGGTTGACTCCCAGCAGACCCTGCGGCAGACCATTATGGGAGGACAGGGGCCCGACGCAGCGCTGTTTGTGCCCGATACCTTCCCGATGGATCTGGGCGCCAGAGGCGCGCTGAAGGATCTGTCCAAATACCCCGGCTTTGATGAAGCAAAGCAAAGCTTCTTTGATTCGGCCTTTGTCCCGTATACCATGGCCGACAGGGTATACGCGATGCCCGAGACGCAGCTGTTTTTGATGATGTTCTACCGTAAGGACATCTTTGAGGAGGTCGGCATAGAGCCGCCCGACACCTGGGAGGAGTTCTATAAGATCACGCCCAAGCTGCAAAAGCTCAACTATCAGCTGGGTATCCAGGAAAATATCAACATGCTGTCGACCCTGATCATGCAGCACGGCGGCGAGTTCTATAAGGACGACTGGTCTGCTACCGAGCTGGATAAACCCGAGGCCATAGAGGCCTTCACCCAGTGGACTGATTTCTACACCAAATATAGCTTCCAGCCCTATTTCGATCCCTTCAACAGATTCAGAACCGGTGAAATGCCCATCATGCTGCAGGAATATATGGTCTACAATCAGCTGACCGTGGCCGCACCGGAGATCAAAAACTTCTGGGAAATGGCGCCCATACCCGGCGTCATGGATGAGAATGGCAACATTAACCGTGCCCAGGTCGGCAGGGGAACCTGCTCCATTATGCTCGACTCCTGCGAGAATGAGGAGGACACCTTTAAGTTCCTCCAATGGTGGGCCAGCCCCGAGATTCAGGCCGAGTTCGGCAACAACATAGAATCTGCCATCGGCACCGTCGCCCGCTACAACACCGCCAATAAGGAAGCTTTCGAAATGCTTCCCTGGAACAAAAAAGAGCAGGCGGCTATCCTCGAAAGCTGGGAAGAGCTTCGCAATGTGCCCAAGGTGGTCGGCGACTATTTCACCACCCGTCACATCAACAACGCTTTCAGAAACGTCATTTATAATTACTACAATCCCCGGGAGACGCTGCTCAGGTACAACAAGGATATCAACAACGAGTTGTCCCGCAAGCGCATTGAGCTGGGAATCGGTGAAGTTTTTGAAGAATATTACGCAAATCAAGGCAGGGAGGGAGATAAGTGATAAGTTTGAAAACGACAAATACAAAACGCCCACGCAACAAAATCAGAGCCAGCACGTCCACCAGTTACCTGATGATGTCCCCCTGGCTGATCCTGTTTTTCTTTTTCACGGTGGTGCCCATCGCCATGACCATCGCGTACAGCTTCACCGCGTACAACATGGTGCAGCCGGCGGTGTGGATAGGGCTGGACAATTTCAAGCGCATGTTTTTGGACGACGACGTATTCATCATCGCGCTGAAAAACACCCTGATTTTTGCCATCGCGGTAGGGCCCATCGGGTACGTCATGAGCTTTTTGTACGCTTGGTCTATCAACGAGCTGTCGCCCAAGCTGCGCGCTCTGCTGACGCTGCTCTTTTACGCGCCTAATCTGGCGGTCAGCGTGTTCTTTGTCTGGCAGTTCATTTTCGACAACGACGCCTACGGCCTGGCCAATTCCCTCGTGATGAGACTGGGAATTTTCACAGAGCCACAGGCCTGGCGGCTTGACCCCAAGTACAGTCTGAACATATGCATCGTCGTGGCGCTGTGGATGAGCGCAGGACAGAGTTTTATCGCTTTTATCGCGGGGCTTCAGTCCCTCAACACCGAGCTGTTTGAGGCCGGAGCCATCGACGGCATCAAAAACCGCTGGCAGGAATTGTGGTTTGTCACCCTGCCGCAAATGAAGCCGCAGCTTCTGCTAGGTTCGGTCTTCGCGATATCCACCGTGTTCGGAATCGGTTTTTCCAACGCACAGCTCACCGGAATGCCCAGCACCGACTACGCCACGCATACGCTGCTCCTGATGATTTCCGACGTGGGCTTCAACTATTACGAGCTGGGATATGCCTGCGGTATACAGCTGGTGCTGCTGAGCCTGATGGTAACGACCTGGTACGTAATCACAAAAGCCCTGTCAAGATGGGGCGTGGAATAGGAGGTGGCGAAAATGAAAACAAAAAAAGTAAAAAAGAACAAAGAAACCGAAGCAAAAATCAGATTCAGGCAGATTCTTCGAAAATTCGGCATCAGGACGCGCAGCAAAAAGGTCAGCCGTTCCATGTGGGGAAACTTTTTGATGCTCACCTTCCTCACCATATTCGGCGTGTTTATTGTTTTGCCTATCGCCTATATGTTCATCAACGCGTTCAAACCCATCAGCGAGCTGTTTTTGTACCCGCCGCGCTTCTTTGTGCGCAACCCTACGCTTGCGAATTTCTCTGATATGTTCGCGCTTATCGGCGCCGCGCGGGTTCCGTTTGAGCGGTACGCGTTCAACAGTGTGCTGGTGACCGGCGTGGGAACCGTGGGCAGTGTGCTGCTGTGCGCACTGGCGGCATACCCTCTGGCCAAACACAAATTCCCCGGCGCCGTATTATTGCTCAACATCGTGGTCTGGGCCATGCTTTTCAAACCCGACATCACGGTGGTGCCGCTGTATATGGTTATCGCAAAAATGGGTATGCTCGACAACTTTTTTGCGCTGATACTGCCTGCGCTGGCCATGTCTCAGGGTGTGTTCGTTATGCGCCAGTTCATGGTGGCGGCCATACCCGACGCGCTGATCGAAGCTGCCAAGATCGACGGCGCCAGCGAGTTCAAGATTTTCCGCAGCATCGTGATGCCCATGGTCAAACCCGCCTGGCTTACGCTGACCATCATCATGTTTATCCAGATATGGAACCAGACCGGTGCGCAGTTTATTTACACCGAACAGATGAAAATGCTGCCCCAGGCCATGGGTCAGATCACGTCAATGGGTATCACCAGGCAGGGCGCCGGAGCGGCGGTCGGCATGTTCCTGATCATTCCCACCATCATACTGTTTGTTTTCTGCCAGGGTTCGATGCTCGAAACAATGTCAACCTCGGGAATTAAATAGGGGAGGTTACTATGAAGCGAAATTTATTGAAAAGAATATTTGTTCTCGTTCTGTGCGCGGGCGTTATTCTGTCGGTTCCGTTTGCGGCAAGTGCGCAGCAAAGCGCGCCGTACGTGGGTTATACCTACAACGCGCAGGGGAGATCGGTTCCCGCTCCGGCCGGGTATATGCCCGACAAGGTGTATCTCGGCAAGGATATGGGCGCAACCGAGTTGAACAATCCTCAGGATCTGTTCGTGTACAAACAGGACGGGAAGGAGTTCCTGTTTGTCGCCGATACCGGGGAGAACCGCATCCTTAAGCTGGATAAAAACTTTCAGCTGGTAAAGGAATATACCGAATTCATTGACCCGGACGGCGAAGTCACCGAGCTGGAGAGCCCCCACGGCCTGTTTATCCGGGACGATGTCATGTACATATGCGACACGCGCGAGAAGGGCGACGGCCGGGTTATCGCCTGCGATATGGACGGCAATATCAGCATAACATTTGATAAGCCCACGGGCGAAACCATCCCCAAAGGGTTTCAGTTCAGACCCATCAAGGTGGTTGTGGACACTTCGGGTTACGCTTATGTTGTGGTTCAGGGATATACAGGAGGGCTGATCACGTTCGATACCGATACCGGCCATTTCATTACGAATTTCGGAGCCAACAAGGTGACCGTAACGGCTCAGCTGTTGGCGAGACGGTTTGTAAGAACCCTGATGTCCAGAGAGGCAACAGAAAACGACATAAGAATCGTAGCCTATGAGATCATCAATGTTTTTATGGACGGTGAGAGCTTTATCTACACCGTGACCGAAGGGCAGCAGGGTTCGGACGGCAAGGTCGCCAACCAGGTGCAGCATCTGAACTCGCTGGAAAATAATATCTTAAGATACAACCTGGAGGACGCGAACGCTTCGGGCGGCAAGGTGTACCGCAAGAACCGGTACGCCGATATTGAAACCGCGTATTACAGGGACAAGAACATAGAATCCGTCATCGCGGACGTCAATGTTGACGAGGATGAGATCATCACGGTGCTTGACAAGGAGCGCGGCAGGCTGTTCCAGTATGATCAGGAAAGCAACCTGATGTTTGTGTTCGGTGTAAGGGGAGATCAGAAGGGCACTTTTATTGAGCCTGTGTCGGTGGAACGTTTTTACGGACAATATGTGGTACTGGACTGCCAGAAAAACAGCATCACCAGCTTTAAAGAGACCTACTACGCGCAAAAAGTGAGGGAAGCGGTCGGCCTTTTCAACCAGGGGCTTTATACGGAAGCCGAACCCATCTGGCGAGAGGTGCTGGTCATTGACAGCACCAACACCATGGCATACAAGGGCATCGGCAAGGCGTTGTCGTCCAGGGAGGAATACCGCGAGTCGCTGGAGTATCTCAAAATGGGGCAGGACAGGCGGGCGTACTCCCTGGCGTACCGGGAATTCCGCAAGGAATTCATGGGCAAAAACCTGCAATGGGTCGTGCTGGGCGTTGTGATAGCAATGTTCGCATTCGTATGGATCATTAAATTTATACGCAAAAAATTGGGATTCGAAGTCAAAAAGACCTCGATCCGCGTCAATTAGAAAGGGGGGTATCGGCAATGGCGTCAACCGCGCATCTGCTCAAAATGGGATACAAAATGCTGTGTCAGAAAAAACCGTCGGATTTCAGCCCCAAAAAATGGGACTGGCAAAAGATCAACTGGCCGTTCAGGATACTGATTCATCCGGTCAACGCCCTGCAGGAGATCAAATACGAAAACAAAGGATCGGTGGGTTTGAGCTTTCTGATTCTGGCCGTGCTGTTTTTCAGCCAGGTGTATTCCTTTCTGCAAAAGGGGTTTATATTCAACTACAACATCCCCGAAAAGCTGGACATCCGTTTTGAATTCGCGCTGTCGGTGCTGCCTGTGCTGTTATGGTGCGTGGCCAACTGGTCGATGAGCACGCTGATGGACGGGGAAGGCAAATTCCGCGAAATATTCATCACCACCTCTTACGCGGCTATGCCGATGGTGGTTACGCTGGTTCCGGTGGCCATTATTTCCGGATTCATGACGGTTGAGGAATCCACATTTTTGAGCTTTCTCAACATCATAACCACCGGCTGGATCGCGGTGATCCTGTTCTTATCCGGCATGATCATCCATCAGTACAGCTTTTGGAAAACCATCGCTTCCATGCTGCTGACGGTTTTCGTAATCGCCGTAATCTTATTTTTAGGTGTGCTGGTGTTCAGCCTGTTCCTGGATTTTTATTCCTTTGTAGCAACGGTTACGCTGGAACTCTTCTTTAGGATGTGAGGGTTTTATGAAAAACAAAATTTTAAAATTTATTATAACCGGGCTTTTCATATTCAGCTTGGTCGGTGCGCCTTTTATAGCGTCCGCCGACCCGGAGGATGAGTTGTCCGCCATATCCGAAACCTTGCCGGAGGATGAGACTGCCGGTGACGATGTCCTTTTGTATGAGGATGAAGACGAGGATTTCGAGCCGGAAAACCGGGATCCGATCCAGCCGGGGGATTCTCTGGAAGGCTACGATCTGGTGGCGGAGGACAAGGGGCTGGAGCTTTATACCTTTGCCCCGAAGGGGTTCTTTGAGGTGGCGCTGAAAGACACCGTCAACGATAAAGTCTGGCATTCCTGCCCGGTCGGCTGGGACGTCACCGACTCCGACGGGGGGATGATCGCCGGTTCCATGCTGGTTGTCGATTACCTTGACAAGATAACCCTGCAACAGTACCCGCCGGTCAACGCGCTGCCCCAGTCGGTGCGTAAGGGCGGCGTTACAACAGAAACTATCGCCAATGGCGTCAGGGTCAATTTCGACTTTCCCAACAACAAGGAGCAGTTTACCATCCCGGTGGAGTTTGTCCTGGAGGACGGCAAATTGTTGGTGTCGGTTATCTACGAGCACATAAAGGAATACGGCGACCCGGAAGCGAACGGCGGGAAAAACTGCGGCAGCTTTGTGTCCAGCGTTCAGCTTTTGCCCAGCTTCGGCGCGGCGGATAAGGGTGAGGACGGCTATCTGTTTGTACCGGACGGCTGCGGTTCGCTGATCGATTTTGACAGCGGTTCAATCACCTCAGAGCTGTATAACCAGCCGGTATACAAGCGTGATCCGGTGCTGACCCTTGCTCAGAGCAGCGGAGCCAACGAGGGAGTTCACCTGCCGGTGTTCGGACTCAAGAACGGCGACGCCGCCATGTTTGCGGTTATCCGCGAAGGCGAGGCACTGGCGTCAGTTATGGCGTCTCCGTCGGGAATTGACAAGGGGTTCAACGCGGTCTGGCCCGCTTTTTCTTACAGGATGGTCGACAGCATTTTGCTGGCGGATAAATCCGCCAAAGCGGATTATGTCGCGATCATGTCCAAGGATACGACCAAGCTTAAAAAGGCGACCGTGGAATACAACTTCCTCTACGGTGAGGACGCCAACTATGTGGGCATGGCCAATCTTTACCGCGCAAAGCTGCAAAACAGCGTATTAAGCGGCAGAAAAGCCGACAGCCAGGTTCCGTTTTATATGGACGTTTTTGGCGGGATCAGAAAAAAACGTTCGGTCGCCGGGCTGGTGGTCAACTCTGTTGTGCCCATGAGCCGGTTTGACGATACCGAAAAAATGCTCAAAGACCTGAATGACGACGGGGTTTCCAACATAATCCTCCGGTATAAAGGCTGGCAGAGCGGGGGCATGGACGGCCCGCCCGCCCTCAACGCCAAGACCGAAAGCTCGCTGGGCGGCAAGAAAGGCCTCGCCAGCCTGAGCGGCTACGCAAAGGGCAACAACGTCGGGCTTTATCTCGACGTGGAGTTCGCAAAGGTACACCAAAGCAAATTCGGCTGGTGGCCCTTCACATACGCCGCAAAGATGGTCAGCAGAGCCCCGGCTACGCAGGATACTTACAGAATAAGCACATTTTTCCCCAACCCGGAGGAAAAACCCTATCATCTGATGTCGCCCAACAAGATGGATAAGGTCACCGCCTCCTTTGTCAAGTCCTTTGACAAAATGGAGTGGAACGACGCCAATATCGCGCCGTCCTCATTGGGCAACCTGCTGTACGGGGACTATTCCCGGGGGAATTCCTTCAAGGACAGGAGTCAGTCCAGGGAAGTGGTGCAGGAGCAGCTGAACCAGCTCAAGAAGTCCGGCAACGGCAAACTGGCGGTGGACGCGGGATTTGATTATGTGCTAGAATATGCCGACTACCTGATCGGAGCACCGATGTTCGACAGCGGCTACGATATCTCCGCCCACGATGTGCCTTTTTATCAGATCGTGCTTCACGGCGTGGTCAACTATTCCTCAATCCCGACCAATCTTTCGGAGGATCCGGTCAGGCTTATGCTGAGACAGCTGGAAACCGGCGCGCCGCCCAGCTTCGTGTTTACCTGGGAGGACTCCAACCTGATTATGGAAAGCCGTTACGAGCATCTGCTGTCCACCAAGTTTGAAATATGGCGGGAGAAAGCGGCGGAAGACTACGGCACTTTCAACGAGGTATATAAAGACCTGAACGACAAGCTGATCACAGACCATCAGATTATAAGCGACGATATCAGGATCACCACATATGAAAACGGCGCAAAAATCTACGTCAACTACTCGGATGAGAATTATTCAATAGACGGCATCGAAATTCCGGCAAAAGGCTACAAAACAATGGGGGTGAACTAAATGAGTGAATCAGCGGCAAAAACCGTTCGTGTAAAAAAGCCAAGGCAACCCAAAATCCTCAACGAAACCAAACGCAGAGCCAAGGCCGGCTGGCTGTTTATCCTGCCGTTTACCATCGGGTTTGTATTTCTGTTTCTCCAGCCGATCATCACATCATTTATTTATTCGCTGTATGACGTTCGGATTCAAAGCGGTATAAAACTGGTTAACGTGGCCGGCGAATATAACCCCGCAGTACCTGGATGGGGCAATTATATCCGTACGTATGAAGATCCGCAGTTTTGGCCGCAGCTGGGCACGACTACCCAGACAATGCTCATCCAGACACTGGTCATCACCATATTCGCCCTGTTTGTGGCGGTGGTGCTCAACCAGCAGTTCAAGGGCAGGATGCTTGCCCGGTCGGTTTTTTTCCTGCCGGTTATCATCACCTCGGGTATCATTATCGCGATCTTAAAAGAAGACGTGCTGGGCAACTCCATGCAGACGGCTTCGTCCAACCAGTATGTGTTCCAGAGTTCCGGGTTGTCGGATATGCTGTATTCGCTGAACATGCCCCCGGCCATTGTCGACGGATTCAACGACACGATTAAGGGAATATTCGACATGATCTGGAAATCCGGCGTGCAGATACTGCTCTTTTTGGCGGCGCTGCAAAGCATTGGCACGCAGCTTTATGAGGCGGCCAAGGTCGAGGGCGCTACCGGCTGGGAATCTTTTTGGAAAATTACCTTCCCGATGATATCGCCGATTATTCTGGTCAATGTGTTTTACACGATAATCGATTCGTACACCGATTACTCCGACAGGCTGATGACCATGATTTTCGATACGGCTTTCGCGCAGCAGTACGGTTACGCCAGCGCCATGGCCTGGGTGTTCTTCGCTGTGGCCATGCTGATTATCGGGGTGACCAACCTCGTTCTGTCGCGAATGGTATTCTATCAGTCTGAGTAATCAATTAATTGTGAATTATGAATTGCAGACGGGGATTTAATCACCGTTTGTGTAGGGAGGTAAACCGTTTTGAGCGCAAATGTAATCTTTTCGGGCTTGTTTTCTAAGGTTTGGAAGATTTTTAGATTCTTTCTGCTGTTCGGTCTGGCATATACATTGCTGTTTCCGTTGATTTACATGCTGAGTACGTCATTCCGCTCCTTGCAGGACGTAATGAACCCCAGCGTTATCTGGGTGCCGCAAAACTTCACGCTGGATAATTTTAATCTGGCGCTGAAGGCTCTGAAATATTGGGAGTCTTTTGGCAACACCGTTTCAATCGGCATGGTCAGCTCGCTTATCCAGATCGTGTCCTGCGCGCTGGTAGGCTACGGGTTTGCGCGGTTTAAATTTAAAGGCCGCGGTTTTATGTTTGCCCTGGTGCTGTTTACGATTCTCGTGCCGCCGCAGGTTATCTGCATCCCGCTGTACATCATGTACCAGAGTATTTCCATCCCCATCATCGGCGGAAAGTTTTCGCTGCTGCCGCTTTTGCCCTATGGCGTCAACCTGATTGATAAAAATGCGTTGTTCTATATTCAGGCGGCGTTTGGTATGGGAATCCGATCCGGCCTTTATATCTACATATTCCGCCAGTTCTTCCGCGGGATCCCCAGGGAGCTTGAGGAAGCGGCGACAATCGACGGGTGCGGAACCTTTGAGACGTTTATAAAGATCATGGTTCCCAACGCGGGAAGCGCTTTTCTGACGGTGTTTTTGCTTTCGACGGTGTGGTACTGGAACGACTTTTTCAGCACAAGGCTGTTTTTGTCCGACCGCACGACGCTGGCGACCGCGCTGGAAGGCCTGAAAGACAGCCTGAAAAACATGGGAATTAATGAACTCGACCCGTTTCAGATGCAGGCGCGGCTCCAGGCGGGGTGTCTGCTGGTGATCGCTCCGTTGCTT